>Ga0182012_10002566_pt1 | contig 19598 bp, 10 predicted proteins | sample 612S2SmetaG_FD_120486 | JGI IMG/M metagenome (GOLD analysis project Ga0182012, IMG submission 120486) | Permafrost microbial communities from Stordalen Mire, Sweden - 612S2S metaG | ecosystem: Environmental > Terrestrial > Soil > Wetlands > Permafrost | place: Sweden: Stordalen | collected...
GCTGGATACGCTGAGCAGGGCAATCAAACCCCATCCGATCGCCACTGCGAGTTCGCCGCTTGATTGTCTGCCCGCGCGCATCGTGCCGTCTCCTGCCCAGGTGACGCGGGCAAAAAGCAGGCGGCCCGGTTGCACGAGGGCTTCCGCCGCGGTCCCGCATACGGCGGGAGGGGCGACGATAAAGAGGCGGCGCCAAGAGGCGCCGCCAAGTTTAGGGAGGAGTCCAAGGAGGGGAGGCGGGCCTAAGACCCACCGGCCTCACAAGTGCGATATTGCCGCGGCGCAGCGCTCATGGCCTTGATCCAGATCAATGCAACGGCATTTTTCAAAAATTTTTCGCGACTGGAGGCGGAGGAGGCCAGGCAATGGCAGAAACCGCCGCCAGCGGGCCGGTTGGCTGCGGCGCGCGGCCATGCGCCGTGCCCCAACCAAAGCCGGGTCAGAGCGCGACCGTTTGCGCCACGCGTGCCGCGCGTTCCAGTTCGTCGTGCAGCAGAGCCCGTGCCTGGAGGACCTGCGCGGCAAGGGCGTCGCGTCCGAGGTAGCCATAGACCTGCCGGTTGTCGAGATATTGCGGGATGCCGGCACGGCGTGCGCTGTCGCTGAACACCACGAACTCGTGTCGGCCGGAGCCGTCTAGGTAGCCCAGCTCCGGAATGACGTCGGCGCGGACCAAATAGGTGCAATGGACCACGGGCATCTCGATCAGGCCGCGCACCCGGCGGAGCAGCACCCAGTCGTACTGGTCAGAGTGAGCGAAGTATCCGCTTTCATCGGTTTCGGCAAAGTAATTCGCGTATTCTTCCCCTTGCTCGATGGAGCGCAGGAGCGGGGCCACGATCGGCAGGTTGGCCGAGACCAGATTGCGCAGCGTGCCGGGGCGGACAAAATTATCCACATCAGCAAAAAAGAGAAAATCGCAACGGTGCGCGAGCGTCTTCCCCAGGCACGCGTTACGCAGTCGGCCCATCACGGCGAAGCGCTGGGCGTTCCACTCGCGTACGCCGAACTTCTGTACCGGCTCGGACACATTCGCCGCGTCGAACTCGACTCCGGCATAGCGATGGCCGGCCTGCGCCAGCCACGCCCGCAGCAACCGTTCGGTGTCGTCGGTGTTGTTGTTGGTCCGAACATAGAGCGTGATCGCCTCCTTGGGGTAGTCCTGCGCCTCCAGGCATTGCAGGTACAGCGGCAGGGCCGCCGCCATCTGTTTTGCCAGAATGGCGACCAGTACGCGTGCCGGGTGGTCGATCCTGGTGCGAAGCGGCCGCTCGGGCCCAAGCGGGAACTGGTCCAGGAAGCTCTCCCGGCCCAGGGCGCCGAGGTTGCTGGTTCGGGGCAGCTTGTCGAACGCGAACCGGGCGTTGGCGGCAACGCGCGGGATATCCGACGCCGTCAGCGCGCCGCAGCCCAGCAGCGTGATGCAGGCGTCCAGGCTTTCGGCATAGGCGCCGGCCCAATACGCCGCCACGGCGAATTCGTCCCGCATCCCGTAGTCGTAGATCCAGGCTTCGACAAACAGGCCGCCTTGCGGCTTTTCCAGGTCGAGTCCACGCTTGGCAATCGCGTAGGCCTGCGCCGGCCGGCTGTTCTGGTTGCACAGTTGGGCAGCGTCGTGCAGGGCCTCGGCCCGCCATGCGCAGGTCGCAGAGGCGCGGTCGTAGAGTGCCAGCACATCGTCGAGCGGCCGGCCCAGCGCCTGCATGACCCGCCCGGCGCCGAGCAGGCTGACATAGACCTCGTCACTCCAGAAACCGAGTTCGCTGCGGGCGAGAAAATGGGTTAGCGCCTGCTCCAGCGCGCCGGCATCGAAGTAGCTTTGCGCCAGGTAGTAGGTGTAACGCGAACGCAGGAACGGGTCGGTCTCGGTCTCCAGCGCACGCTCGAGCACATGAGCGTCATCGAGGTATTTCCGCGGATTGAGGCCCCGCGCACCCTCCGTCGTGCTCAGGATATGCAGACCGGCAGCGTCCGCCGTCGAGCAGTCGCCCAGTTCCACATACTCGTGCAGCACGCCTTTGTACAGCAGGGGACGAGAATTGCTGAGGAGCTGTGGCCTGGTGTAGTGCGTGCCGCCGCGCCGAAGCTCAATGTTGTAGACATCCTTGTCCAGGCTGGCCTTGAACGCAAGCGGGTCGAAGCCGGTCGGGAGCACCATGATGTCGTCGGCGTCCATCACCAGGGCATAGTCGATCGCCGTGTTGCGGCGCAGCCGTTCCAGGCCGATGGTTCGGTTGACAGCGAAGTTCTGCCAGGACTCATCGAACACTTCGCCATGCAGGCCTTCGCGGGCGAGGTAGTTGCGGATGATATCCTGCGTCCCGTCGGACGACCCCGTGTCCTGGATCAGCACGTAGTCGATCAACGGGCGCACGCTGCGCAGGCATCTCTCGATGATATGCGCTTCGTTCTTGACGATCATGCAAAGCCCGATGGCCTTCATGCTTAACTGTCCTATGTGGAAACCTCGACGCGCATGGTGCCGGTTTCGTTAAAAATGAGCCTTCATTAATTCAGGCTTGTCGCCTGGGCTGCCGACAGCGGTAGCATGCCAGCGTGGACAAGTTCCACTTCAGCTAAACGCCACGCAGGCACGTGGAGTCAGTCGTCCAGCCGCTTCACGCAAAGTGGCCTTCTCCCTTTCTTCTCCGTGAACTCCGTGCCGCCTCCGCGCCCTCCGTGTTAATCCTGCTGCCTTGCCCGCGCGCCCGCCGCCCCAGACCGCACGCCCACCACGCAGCATCCGTACCCACCGCCTTCCGCAAGTAAAGCAAGATTCAACACGGAGCGCACGGAGGATACATGGAGGTCACGGAGAAGAGGCCGCTTCACAGGACGAAGCGTCGCAGCGTGACGCAGTTGAAGTTCAGCAGCAGGCCGAGCTCGTTGTGGCGAACAGCCGACGCCATCGACGACGCAGGGCGGTTAGGCTGCAACCCCATCCGTCATTGCCTCCCCCGGACTACGGAGGTGGGCGGCGCTGCGCATAGACACCCTACGCTGCCGCCGCGATCCGTGCCAGCGCCTCGTCCCGGCCAAGCGCGGCCAGCGTGGCGTCGATCCCGGGGCTGACCGTGCTGCCGGTCAGGGCGGCGCGCAGCGGCTGAGCGACCTGGCCCAGCTTGCTACCATTGGCGGTCGCGAAGTCCCGCAGCGCAGCGTCCAGCGACGGGACGGAAAAATCCGTCGCCGCCAGATGGGTGGCGAGCTCCCGCAGCATCAGCCTGGCCTCCGGCGTCAGCAAAGCCGCCGCTTTCGGGTCCATCGGCAGCGGCAGCGGATGCGCCAGAAACGCCGCGGAATCGGCCAGCTCAACCGTGGTCTTAGCTCGCTCCTTCAGCCCGGGCATCAGCCCCCGGATGCGTCCGGCGGCGACGCCGCCGAGCGCAAGTCCGGGCCGGTGCGCGAGCCGCGCCAGCACCTCGTGCGTCAGCCGGTCGTCGTCCGCCTGGCGGAGATATACGCCGTTCAGGTGGGTCAGCTTGGCGTAGTCCATGCGGCTGGCGGCGCGGCCGACGCCGTCGATGTCGAACAGCCGGATCGCCTCCTCGCGGCTGATGATCTCCGAATCCCCGTGCCCCCAGCCGAGCCGCAGCAAGTAGTTGCACAGCGCCTCGGGCAGAAAACCCTGCTCGCGGAACTCCAGCACCGAGACCGCGCCGTGGCGCTTCGACAGCTTGGCCCCGTCGGCGCCGTGGATCAGCGGGATGTGGGCGAAGCGCGGCGTCTCCCACCCCATCGCCTGGTAGATCTGCACCTGCCGAAAGGTGTTGGTCAGGTGGTCGTCGCCGCGGATGACGTGGGTGATCGCCATGTCGTGGTCGTCGACCACCACCGCGTGCAGGTAGGTCGGCGTGCCGTCGCTGCGCAGGATGATCATGTCGTCCAGCTCGGCGTTGGCGACGCGGACCGGGCCTTGCACCAGGTCGTCCACCACGGTCTCCCCATCGCGCGGCGCCTTCAACCGGATCGCCGGGGCGATGCCGGGGGGCGCGTCGCCGGGGTCGCGGTCGCGCCAGCGCCCGTCATAGCGCGGCGGCCGGCCCTCGGCGCGCGCCAGCTCGCGCATCAGGTCGAGCTCTTCCTTGGTGCAGTAGCAGGGGTAGGCGTGGCCGGCGGCCAGCAACTGTCGCGCGACCTCGGCGTGGCGCGCGGACCGGGTGGACTGGAACACCGGCGGCTGGTCGGGCGTCAGCCCCAGCCAGGCGAGCCCATCGAGGATCACCTGCGTGGCCTGCTCGGTGCTGCGCTCCCGGTCGGTGTCTTCGATGCGCAGCAGGAACTCGCCGCCGTGGTGGCGGCTGAACAGCTCGTTGAACAGCGCGGTGCGGGCGCCGCCGATGTGCAGAAGCCCGGTTGGGCTGGGGGCGAAACGGGTGCGAACGGTCATGGCGATCACCTAGCATGCGCGTTCACCGGATGTAGAGCCGGCGAGCCCTAGCGTCGCGCATGCATCCCATACTGGCCGCAATGCTGGCCCCCTTGGCGACGCGCCGGCGGGTCGCCCTGGCGGCCTGGCGCCTTGTCTCCCGCTCGTCGGTGCTTAGGGCCAACGGCTTGTGCTTGGGCCTGTGCTGCCGTCCGCTCCCGCACTGGGCCGCCCGGCTGGCTGCCTGCTCGCGAACGGTCCGGGCGATCCCAAGAGCCGTCGACTCGCGCATCGCGTGGACCGTTCGGCTGGCCGCCGGCGTTGTCACCGCGTGGGCCGTCGGGCTTGACCGACTGATCGAGGCCGAGAGCGGCCGGTTCGTACCCTGGCTGCCGGTCTTCATGGGCGCGGGCGTGGTGACCTACTTTTCGCTGCGGGCGGAGCCGCCGCCGTGGGCCGGCACCGCCGCCGCCGTGCCTGCCTCGCTCGCCGCTGTCCTGGTTTGGCGCTGGCGGCCGGCGCGGTCTGTCCTGCTGTGCGTCGCCGCCGCTTCGGTCGGCTTCTCGGCCGGCCAGTTCGCCATGGCCCGCGCGCCGCCGTTCGACGCCCTGCCGCGGACCGCCACCGTGCTGACCGGCGTCGTTCGCGGCGTTGAGGCGCTGCCGGAGGGGCGCCGGCTCACTTTGGAAGAGGTGCGGCTGGACGCTGCGGAGACCCCCCTGAAGCGCCGCCTGCACGTGCGGCTGCGCGCCAACGACGCGACGGAATTCGGTGCCGGCGACACGATCCGCGTGCGGGCGCTGGTCCGCCCGCCGGCGCCACCGGCCTATCCCGGCGCCTGGGACCTCCAACGCGACGCGTTCTTCGCCGGGCTCGGCGGCGGCGGCTACGCGCTTGGCCCGGCCGAGCGCCTGGCCCAGACCGCGCCGGGCGGGGTGCAGCGCCTGGTGCAACGGCTGCGTGAGGCAATCGCCCGGCATGTGGCCGCCGTGGTGCCGGGTTCGGCCGGGACGATCTGCATCACGCTGCTGACCGGCGAGTCGCGCGGCATCCCCGAGGCCGACCACGACGCGTTCCGGGCCTCCGGGTTGGCGCACCTGCTGGCCGTCGCTGGCCTGCACATCGGCATCGTCATGGGGTGGACGATGCTGCTGGCGCGAACCGGGTTCGCCGCCTCCGAGCACGCCAGCCTGTTTTGGCCCACCAAACGGCTGGCGGCGGTCGCGGCGCTGGCTGCCGGCGGGGGCTACATGGTGCTGACCGGCATGCACGTGCCGATCGTGCGCAGCTTCGCCATGGCCTGCCTGGTCACGGTGGCGGTGCTGGCCGGACGGCAGGCGGTCTCGCTGCGCGGCCTGGGGCTGGCCGCCACGGTGCTGATCCTGCTGGCGCCGCAGGAGGTGCCCGGCGTCTCGTTCCAGATGAGTTTTTCCGCCGTGCTGGCGCTGATCTCCGGCTACGAGGCCCTGCGTCCCTGGCTGCGGGTACTGGGCGGCACGGCCTGGTACCGGCGCCTCGGCGTGCATGTCGCCTGCCTGGCGCTGACCAGCGCGCTCGCGGGCACGTTCTCGATGCCGTACGGCGCCTATCATTTCGGCCGCATCCAGGTTTATTTCGTGGTCTCGAACATGGTCGCGGTGCCGCTGACGGCACTGTGGGTGATGCCGGCGGGCCTGATCGGGCTGTTGCTGATGCCATTTGGCCTGGACTGGCTGGCGTTCATCCCGATGGGGTGGGGCGCCGAGGCGATCCTGTTTGTGGCCCGCACCGCCACCGCTTTGCCGGCCTCGACGCTGGACGTGCCGCACACGCCGGCCTGGGGATTGGGCGTGTTGTCGCTGGGCATCGCCTGGCTGGGCCTGTGGCGCAGCCGGCTTCGTTTGGTCGGTCTGGCGGCGATCGCGGTGGGGGCGGCGTCTCCCGCGTTTGATCGGCCGCCCGACCTGCTGGTCTCGGCCGATGCGCGGCTGATTGCGGTGCGCACGCCGGCCGGGGTGTTCGTGCAGAGCACCGGCGGCTTCCAGCGCTTCACGCGGGATGCCTGGCTGCAATACTGGGGCGGCGGCGAGGTGTTGCCTCTGCCCGCGTCAGGCGAAGCGGGGGACGGGGCCGTGGACTGCGCGCGCGACGCCTGCCTGCTGCTGCCGCGGCCGGGCGTTCGCGGGGCGCTGTTGTCGCGGGGCGGTGTGGGCGATTGGTGCGGGAGCGTCGGGATCGTCGTGTCCGCCGAGCCGGCGCGCGGCCTGTGCCCGCACCCCTGGCCGGCGCTGGTGGACCGCTTCACGGTCTGGCGCCAGGGCGCCGCGGCGATCTGGTTGCAGCCGCACGGCCGGGCGCGGGTGCTGACCGATCGGGAGGCACGCGGCGCTCGGCCCTGGGTGCCCCCGCCGCCCGAACCCCGCAGCAAGGCCGCGCCGGCGGGACTGCCGCCCGCGGCGCGCGATGGCCCGGGTGGGGGTTAGGACGGCGGCGCGAAGCCGCGCGAACGGCGGCTGAGGCCTACGACCTCGCGGCGCTGGTAGCCGGAATTACCGGCGAAAACCGGCATTCGACAATCGAGATGGGGCCTGCGGTGGGGCAAGAGGTTTGGTAACGGGAGCTTACGTGCCGGACGCCGGGGATATCGTGTGGCTGCAGTTCGATCCGCAGGCCGGGCATGCGCAAGCCGGACACCGACCCGCTGTCGTGCTCAGCCCGGCCAGCAACAACGGCTGCGCTGGCATGATCTTTGTTGTCCAACGACGACGCGGGTCGAAGCCTATCCATTCGAAGTGGCGATCGCCGGCCAGCCGCCGAGTGTCGTCTTGGCGGACCAAGTGAACAGCCAGGATTGGCGGGCGCGCCACGCGACCCGCAAAGGACGCGTCAGCCCGGCCGAGAGCTGGCCGAAGTCCGGGCCAAGCTAAGAGCCTTGATCGGATAACGGCGCGGCGCCGATCAGTCAGCCGCGCCGCGGAACCTTCGCCGCTCCTATTCCGCCGACGCCGGCACCAGGACCGCGGCGTCCGCAGGGACAAGATCGGCATCGGTCAGCACCCGCCAGGTGCCCCCGGCCAGCACCTCGCTCGGGCGGAAGCGCGATTTGTAAGCCATCTTGCGGCTTTCTGGCACCCAGTAGCCCAGGTAGACATACGGCATGCCCAGCGATCTGGCGCGCTCGATCAGCCACAGGATCGTGTAGGTGCCCAGGCTGCGCTTCTCCAGCCGAGGAGCGAAGAAGCTGTACACCGCCGACAGCCCATCCCCGAGCCGGTCGACCAGGCAGGTGCCGACCATCCGGTCATCCGGATCACGGAATTCCACGATGAAGGTGTCGATCGGCGTATCTTCCACCATGGCCCGGTAGTCGTAGAAGCTCATGGTCGCCATGTCGCCGTCGCCGTGTCGGTCGTGCTGGTAGCGCTGGAACAACTGGAACTGCTCGGCGGTGGCCCGCGCCGCGACCTCGTATCCCTCGGTTTGCGCGTTGGCGCGGGCGATGCGGCGCAGCGTCCGGTCGGGCTGGAACGCCGCCACCGGAATCCGGATCGGCACGCAGGCCTGGCAGGACGGGCACACCGGCGCATAGGCGATATTGTGGCTGCGGCGGAACCCGGCGCGCGACAGCCGGTCGTGCAGTGCGTCCGCGTCCGGCCCGGTGATTTCGGTCACGACTTTCCGCTCCGTCCGGCCCGCCACGTAAGGGCAGGGCAGCGGCGCGGTCGTGTAGAAGAACTGAGGGCGGCGCGGCGGCTTGTAGCTCATCGCATGACTGATCCGTCAGGCATGTTCCAGTAGGCCGACGGCGGGGTCAATGCGGCGACCCGCACCACCACCAGCCCGCTCGCCAAATCGTGCAGTGTGCGCCTGCGAACGGTGACCAGGGCGATCAACAGCAACAGCCCGGTGGTGGCGAGCGTGACGTAATAGACCAGGGTGGATGCCAGCGCCTGGAGGAACTCGGGCCGGCCCAGATCATCGTTGCGGCGCACCCCCAGGCCCATCATGGACTGTCCCGGCGTGGCCGCCATCGGCGAAGCCAGGAACAGCAGATTGTAGCAAAACGGCACCAGCGGCAGGATGCCGAGCAGCGGCATGCCGAGGCCCAGCGTCAGCACGCCGAACAGCGCCAGCACCGACCACAGCACCGTGCACAGGATCGCGATCAGAACGATATCGATGACCCAGGCCACACAGCGCCGCGGCAGCACGCCTTGGGTCAGGATCTGGTCTTCTTCGAACGGCGTGGCCGAGTAGTTCATGGTGCGAGCCGTATGGTTGCGGTGACCCGCTCCGGGTCGGGGCCGAGCGTGATCATAGCTCCATCCCGCCAGCGTTGAAGAAAATCCCTGCTGTGCCGGCTGAACAGACTGCCGGACTGGCCGGGCGCCACGACGAACAGGCTGCGGTCGAGATCAGCCAGATCGTACACGCCGCGATACTCCGCACCGATCACGGATTGGAAACCCGGGCCGGTGCCGCCGCGATTCAGCGTGGTGTCGTCGCCGGGCGAGGCGATCGACGGCGTGCCCAGCCGGGCGAGCAGCGGAGGCGCCGCGCGCAGCAGCGGGTGGGCGAACGCGGTATGATGCGCGTCGCCCCAGCGCCATGCGCCTGGGTCGGGTCCGAACCGCGCCGAGAGATCCTGCACCGCGTCCTCCAGAGACTGGCGCAGAATGTGGGTGCAGTCGCCGCCGCACCAATGGGCGCCGTCGGGCGAGAGCACGAATGCGACGAACTCGGGCAGCGGGCCGCCATCGGCAAGCGGGATGCCGGCCCCGCGCAGCACCGCTTCGTAGAACCGGGCGGTCCAGGCGTTGAAGATCAGCGGCTGCGGCCGGTCCATCGCCATCGCGCCGTCCCAGTCCCGCAGCAGAGCCTGCGCCGTCGCCGCGGCGCCTGTGGCCCCGGGTACGCCGGTGAGCATGGGCAGGATCTGGCGGGCGAACACGCTCCGCACGTCGAGCTGGATGCTGGCGAAGTCCGCGGCGGTGTGCCGGTCCGATTGGGCCAGACGCTCGTGGATGCGCCGCGCCCGCCAGTCACCGAACGCGTCGCGGCCCATGAACACCGGAAAATCCTTGGGCGCGACCGGCTCGTTGGCGTTGACCAGCCGCCCGCTGGCCGGAGCGACGTAGTGCGGCAACTGGTCGCCGCGCGCGAATCCGGTCCAGTCATGCGACCCGTCGCCCGGCACCGGGGCAGTACCGTCCCCGGCGGCGCGGATCGGCACGCGGCCCGTCACGTACAGCGCGATGCGCTGCCGATCGGCGACCAGCAGGTTCTGCACCGGCGAGGAGATCTGCTCGGCGGCGGCCTTTGCGTCATCGATGGTCTGCGCCCGGTTCAGCGCGAACAGGCCGGTGGCCGCCGTGTCGTGGGGCGCGAGGTTGGCCATGGCGACGGCCAGGATCGGACCGTCCCCCGGGTGCAGGTCACTGATCACCGGGCCGTGGCGGGTCTCGCGCACCATCAGGACCTCGTCGGGTTGGCCGCGCACCTTGATCCGCTCCTCGCGGGTGATGAACCGCTGCGGGCCGTTCGGCGTCGCATACAGCCCCTCTCCGGCCGGCGTCTCGATGAAGATGTCCTGGACATCGGCGCCATTGGTGGTGAAGGTCCAGGCGATATGGCCGTTATGGCCGAACACCAATGCGGGCACGCCGGGCGCGGTCGCGCCGGCAAGGGTGCCGTCCGGCGTGTCGATGCGGGCAAGGTACCAGATCGCCGGGAAGCCGAACGCCAGATGCGGGTCGCCCGCGAGCAGCGGCGCACCCGTCGCGGTGTGCCGTCCGTCCACCGCCCATTCGTTGGACGCGGTGGCAGGCAGCGTGAACGCGGCCGGGAAGCGCGGCAGAGCGTCGATCAGCTCGCGGACGGCATCGGCGAAACGCGCCGGCGGCGGTTCGCCCGCTTCGGGGTGGCCGTCCATCTGCGCCGGCCACAGCTCCAGGACCATGCGCGGCGGCACCTTGCCGGCGAGGGCAAGCCGCGAAAGCTCGGTTCGCCAGTTGGAGGACAGCCACAGCCCCATGGTCTTGCCCCAGAGCAGGCTGTCCGCCGGCTCCCACTTCTCCGGTGCGCCGAACACCAGGAACTCGGGCGCGGCGAACCGGCCGCGTTCCGCGATCCAGGCGTTCACGCCGGCCGCGTAGGCTTCCAGCAGGGCGCGCGTGTCGTCGGGCAGACCGGGATAGTCCGCCACCGCGCGCTGGCGCAGCCCCAGCGTGCGCATGGTGCGGTCGAGCGATAGCGTCGCCTGTCCGGCCAGCTCCGACAGGCGGCCGGAGGCATTGCGGCGCATCAGATCCATCTGGAACAGGCGGTCGCGGGCATGGACATAGCCGAGCGCGGCGGCGGCATCGCGCAGCGAGGCGGCGCGGACGCGCGGGATGCCGTCCGGGTCGAACGTGATCTCCACCGGTGCGGAGAGACCCTGGATGCGCGCGCTTCGGCTGGTGCCCGGCAGGGTGAGCCACAGCATGCCGGCGACGAGCGCGGCGGCCAGCAGAACCAAGCCGCCGAACGTGGCGGCAAGCCAGGCAACGGCACGCAGCAGGGTTTGGATCATGGGGAAGATATATGCCGGCCTCTGAAGTTCGGCACGAATAACGTTACCGATCGTGATGGCGCGCCGGCAGAACCGTCGTCTGGCTGGCGCTGGTCTGCCCGGCCTTGAACGGCGCGTCAAACCGTCCGCCCGTTCCGATGACCGCTCTGTCCCCTCTCCGATGACCGCTCGGTCTTTGCAGGGCGGATCAGCGAAGCGCCATCCGCCATTTCCGCCAGCCGCACCGCAAGAGGCGGGAGACGCTTCGCTTTTCCGCCCGACGCTGGCCCTGATCAGTCACGCAATTCATAGTCGGACAGACGAAGGACCTGGCGCGGGAAAATTTCGCAAGTTGCGGATCAAGGGATGGTCTGCACAAACGGGGCGAGCTGCGCTTGGTGTCGGGGGTTCTTCAGCGCGTCGCAGCGTCCGGGGACCAGTTTGTGGTAACGCGCCCATGTGCCGTCCATCGGAGCACCGGCTCTGGGAACAGCCCGAACGGCCGTCCTCATCCCGCCACCCTGGTCCTTGCGGCGGGCACCATCTCGATGCGGTCCACGAGCTGGGCGACGCTGACCGGCTTGCGCAGCAGCGTGAAGCCGCCAGGCAGCGCACCGCTGACCGCAAGGTGGGCGGCCTCGCCCGCGTAGCCGGTCAGCAGTATCGCGGGCAGGCCGGGACGCCGCACATGAGCCTCGCGGATTACCGCAAGCCCGCTCATGCCGGGCATGGACAGGTCGGACACCAGCGCGTCCACCGGCTCCTCCGCGTCCAGCAGCGCCAGGGCTTCGGGGCCGTTGCTGGCGGCCAGCACGGCGAACCCGGCCTCCTCCAGGGAGGCCACGAGCATCTCGCGCACCGTGTCCTCGTCTTCCACCACAAGCACGCGGCGCGCCAGACCGCCGACCGGCGCAAGCCCGGGCCGCACCTGCGCCGCCTCCGTCAGCATGTCGGCAACCGGCAGCCAGAGCGTGACGGTGGTGCCCCATCCGGGCGCGCTCTCGATCGCCAGCGCGCCGCCACTCTGCTCGGCGAAGCCCTTGGCCATCGAGAGCCCAAGGCCGGTGCCCTTGTCCTGGGATTTGGTGGTGAAGAACGGCTCCAGCGCGCGGTCGAGCGTCGTCCGCTCCATGCCGGTTCCGGTATCCGTGACGGCGAGGCGAACATACGCGCCGGGCTGCAGACCCGCCGGGTGACCCGGCGCCGCGGCGACCTCCTCCGCCGCGGCGGCCAGGGTGAGCGTGCCGCCGTCGGGCATGGCGTCGCGGGCGTTGGTGGCGAGGTTCACCAGCACGGTCTCCAACTGGCCCCGGTCGGCCATGACGGCGGGGAGCTGGGACCCGGTCTCGACGCGCACGGTGATCGGGCTGCCGAGCGTTTGCGCCAGGACCTCGCGCAGGCCGTCCAGCAGACCGGCGGGGTCGATCCGCTCGGCCCGCAGGTCGCCGCGCCGGGCGAAGGCAAGCAGCCGGCGGGTGATGGCGGCGCCGCGCTCGGCCGCGGCGATCATCGTGCGCGAATACTTCTTCACGTTCGCAGGGTCCGTCGCGCGGTGCTCGATCAGGTCAGCGCCGCTTTGCACGGCCTGGAGGATGTTGTTGAAGTCGTGCGCGATGCCGCCCGCCAGTTGCCCGAGCGCCTGCATCCGCTGCGCGTGGGCGGCGCGCACCTGCGCATCCTCTCGCGCCGCCACTTCCGCGCGTACCCGTTCCTCCAACATCCGGTTCAGCTCGGCAAGTTCCGCCTCGGCCTCGCGCTGCTCCGTGACATCGGTATGCACGCCCACCCACTCGCGGATCGTGCCATCTTCATCCAGCACCGGGATGGCGCGGATCGCAAAGCGCCGCCAGGTGCCGTCATGCCGCCGCACCCGGTGCTCGAAGACGAGCGGCCTGCGCTCCGCCACCGCCGCGTTCCAGGCGTCGATGCTGGGCTGGGAATCGTCCGGGTGCACGGCCTTCGCCCACCCGTAGCCTTGGTAGTCCTCCTGGCTCTGGCCGGTCAGCGTCGCCCAGCCCGGCTGCTCGCCCGCCATCTTGCCTTCGGCGTTGTTGGTCCACAGGATGCCGCTGACCGCCTGCACGGCGGCGCGGAATCGTGCCTCGCTTTCGCGCAGCGCCGCCTCGGTGCGCTTGCGGTCGGTCACATCGCTGGCCGCTCCGAACCACTCGCGGATCTCTCCCTCCGCATCCAGCAAGGGAATCGCGCGCGACGCCGTCCAGCCGATGCTGCCATCCGCGCGCCAAACCCGGTGTTCCAGTTCGAACGCGCTCTTGGTCCGGATCGCCGTCTGGATCGCCTCCCGGACCTGCGGCTGGTCGTCGGGATGGATGTATTCCGTCAGCCGATTCCGGCGGCTTGGGCTCCCGGCGTTGGAGAGGAAGCCGTGACCATCGAGCTGGCGCATCTCGGTCCAGTCCGGGTTCATGCGGTAGACCACGTTCGAGGCCGCGTTCACCAGGCTCCTGAACCGCAGCTCACTCTCGCGCAGCGCCGCCTCGGCATGCTTGCGCGCCGTCACCACTTCGGAGAACAGAACCGCCCCGCCAATCCTGCCGTCACCGTTGTACCAGGGAGACAGCTCCCAGCGCACCCAGTCGCAGCGTCCGTCCTCCCGCGGGAACGGGTCGTCATCGGCCGACAGCGTTTCGCCGGCGAGCACCCGCCGGTGGATCGCGCGCCAGCGGTCGGTGATGGTGGGAAAGACATCGTAGTGACTGCGGCCCAGCAGCGTCTCCGGCCCGGAGGCTGTCAGGCCATAGTCTTCGATGTAGCGCCTGCTCGCGGCGAGGTAACGCATGTCCGCATCGAACATGGCGATGGCGGCCGGGGCGCGGTCGATGAACAGGGCCAGCCGCTGCTCGCTCGTGTGCAGCGCGTCGAGTATCCGTCGCTCCCGCAGCAGGGACCATGCCAGCGTTCCAAGCAGGGCGGACGCCACCATGGCGACGAAGCCGTAGATGAGCGTGGACCGGCGCCACGGCGCCAGAACCACGTCCTTGTCGACGCTGCTCGTGACCAACACATCCCAGTCCGGCAGCCTGTGCCAGGCGATCACGCGCTGCGCGCCGTCGATTGCCGACGCACGCACCACGCCTCCATCCGCCGTCGGCCAACCCGCGGCGAGACGGCGCTCGGCTGCCGGATCGGTCACAGGCACGAGCGGCTGCCATGACCGTGCGATCGTGGCGCCGTCTGCCCGGAACAGGGCGATGCGTTGCGTCGGCAGAGTATCGATCACCTTCTGCCAATATTGCACCAGCTCGGCCAGGCTCACCGAAGCCAGGACGACGCCGTTGAACGCCCCGTCTTTGCGGCGCGCCTTCGCGACGGTGAAGGCGGGAATGGAGCCAGAGAGACCAATGATGGCGCGGTCCACGAAGCGCCGGCCGGGCGGCGCATCCCGTGCGCCGTTGAAATACTCCCGGAAACTGCGGCTTCGGTCGTCCATCCGCGACGGATCGCTCGCCATGCAGAGGAAGCCGTCCGCATTGATGATCCAGAGCGCCAGCGTTTGAGGAGACTCCGCCGCGAGGCGCATGAGGTCCTGAACCCGGGTATCCGAGCGCAGCGCCGGACAGTCGCGCTCTCCCGCCTCGTGGTCCACGAGATCGATGGCAAACGCCTGGGCCTCCAGGAGCCTGAGCGTGTGCTCGCCGAGAGCCTGCGTGACCCGCCGCTCGTCGGCCAGCGCTACTGCCAGGGCGTTCGCCCGCATCTCGACGGCCAGCCAGCCCCAGAGCACAGCAGGAACAAGCATCGCCGCAGCAATGACGGCGACAAACCAAAATCGCGAACGCGAAACTCTCGAAAGCAAGCCTGCCCGGTTGCCCGTCGTCACGCCGGGACCGCCGCCGGTCGGCAAACGATGCCCAGAGTCCATGTCGCGACCTTCTGTCCTCGATGGTGCGTCACCGGGCGGGACGCGCCATCAGTTGGCCTCGGTCGAAGGCACTGCGCAAGCGGAGCAATGCCTGCTCCGGCGGGCTCAGCTCCCGCAGCCAGCGCCTGGTCGCGATCGCCAGCACAGGATCGTCGGTGATGAGGGTATCGGCGCCATCGAGGATCGCGGCAATCATGGCATCCTTGGTGTCAACCCCCCAGACCTGAACACCGCGCCTCGCAGCGGTCAGCCGGCGCACCAGTCCCGGCGTGGCGAGGCGCCGGGCGATCGCATAGAAATCGACATCCAGCGCCGTCAGGTTGCCAATGCCGGTGGCGAGGATGAAGCCCACCGGCATCGCCCTGTCGATCTGGCGCACCTGCCGCAGGATGGCGGTGTCGAGCGAGGACACGACGGCCCGGTCCGCGACGCCCGCCGCCTGCAGAACCGCCACGACGCGACCGGCCAGATCGACCCCATGGCCGTTGTCCTTCAACTCGACATTCAGCCCGATCCGGCCTTTGGCCGCCGCCGCGAAGACTCGCAGCGTCGGGATGCGTTCGTCGCGGAACCGCGGATCGAACCATGATCCGGCGTCGAGATCGCGGATCTCGTCATACCGGACCTGCCAGATGGAGCGCGCCACGCCGGTGACGCGCCGCAGGTCGGTGTCGTGCAGCACCACGACCTCGCCGTCCATGGTTTCCTGCGCATCGATTTCCACCGAGTCGGCGCCGTCGCGGATCGCCTGCTCCAGCGCGGCGAGGGTGTTCTCCGGTGCGCGCAGCGAGCCGGCACGATGGGCCGTCACCATGACCGGCTGGTCCGCGCTGAACGCACTGATCGCCCAGGCCGCCTGCGCGATCGCCGTCACCGGCACCGCGACGCACAGTGCCGCTGCCGCACCGCGTCTGGCCAACATGTGCGACGGCGGCGGCAGGGGGGCCTGGCGTTCGGCCGTGCCGCCATGCCACGCGTAGAAGCGCGTCGCCAGGATCGCCAGGGCGGCACGCGACAGGCAGGAGACGACAGCGACCGTTACGGCATTGACGACCGCCAGCACGATGACGGCGCGGCTCAAGGCCTGAAGGGAACGCTGCGGCGACAGCGCGAGATCGCTCAGGCCCGCAAGTGCAGCGGCCGCCAGCGCCGAGACGGCGAGCGTTGCGATGGCCCAGCCCAGCAGTGTCAGCGAGAGCGCGCGCTTCCGGCCCCGGGTTGCCCGCGCCGAGAGCCTGAGCGCCGCGATGGCCGACACCGGCTGCAGAACGCAGATCGGGAGGCTCAGCAACCAGCGCAGCGTCAGCCAGACGGCTGCCAGCGCCGCGCAGCACGCCGCCAGGGCGACGACAGCCGCCACAAGCATGAACTCGGGCGGCCTGACCGTGATGTAGAAATAGATGTCGGCGTCGGACAGCCACACCGCCTTCGCTGCAAGCGCAACGCCGATGACGGGCGCAACCAGCAGGACAATCGCGAGAAACACGATCGCTGAGAGCCCCAGCAGGTCCGACGCCCGGTGCAAGAGCACGTTCCAGACCGACACAAGGTTTGGCTGCCTGCCCTGGAATCCGTCCCATGCGATCAGGCTGACGCCGCCGAACTCGATCGCGAACAGAAAAATCGCGACAACCGCGGCCATCACGGCGGTCAACGCGCCGACCGGTGATAGAAAGAAGCCGATCAGCGCCGCATTTCCCGTGAACGGATCGCCGCTGAGGGCGACCATCGCCTGCAACAGGGCAACCAGAAGCGGATCGAGCACCAGCATCAACGCCAGCGCGATGCCGGCTTCGAACACCAGCAGCGGCCAGAGGAGCCGGCCGAGTATCGACCGGCGGGGGGTGGACGGTGTCATCAGGTGCCGGCTGCTGACCGTGCCGACGGGCCAATGTCTGCGGGGGGCGGATTGGCGGGGGCGGGCGGTTTCATCTGATGGCGGCTGACCGTGCTGACCGGGCAAGGTGGGCGCGGCACGGACTGGCGGGGGCCGGTTTCATCTGATACCGGCTGCTGACCGTGCTGGGTAAGCTGACCGTGCTGGGTAAGCTGACCGTGCTGGGTAAGCTGACCGTGCTGGGTAAGCTGACCGTGCTGGGTAAGCTGACCGTGCTGGGTAAGGGGTAGGGCGGATAAGCGAAGCGCCATCCGCCGTTGCGGTGCCGCGAGCGGCATTGGCGGGCGGCGCTTCACTTGTCCACCCTACGTAAGCCAATGCGTTCGGCTCCTTCGGCCAGCCGGGGTTGGCAGCCAAAATCCTAATGCGACAACAGCACCGGGACCGTCATTTCGGCGAGCAGCGTCCGGGTGACCCCGCCGAACACCGTCTCGCGCACCCGCGAATGGCCGTAGGCGCCGGCGACGATCAGGTCGGCGGCGATGTCCGCCGCGTAGGACAGCAGGGCCTCGCCGTCGGAGATGTCCTTGGCCACGGTGTGCGCCGCCTCGGCCTGGACGCCGTGGCGCGCGAGGTGCAGGGCGATGTCGGCGGCCGGCACGCCGCCGCCCTGGCCGCCGATCCCGCGCTTCGGGTTGATCGCCAGGATTGTCACGTGCTCGGCCGCTTGCAGCAGCGGCAGCGCGTCGGCGACGGCCCGCGCCGCCTCGCGGCTCGCGTTCCAGGCAACCAGCACGCGCTTGCCGACCACCGGGAACGTCCCGGCGTATGGCACCGTCAGCACCGGCCGGCCGCTGCCCAGCACCGCGGTGATCGGGATCGAGCCGTCCGAGCCATCCTGCACGCCCTTCGGGTTGGGCTGGCCGACCACTGCCACGTCGGCGTATCGCGCATGCAGCGCGAGCGTTGCCGGCCCCGGGCCTTCCGCCAGCCGCCATTCTCCCTCGACGCCGTCGCGCCGCACGGACTCACGGAATGCCGTCTCGACCGGCACGGCAGCCGCCTGCGCATCCTCGCGCATGCGCTCGACGATCTCGTCCGGCGCGGCCGGCAGGAACGGGATGGCTGCGCCGTAGAAGAAGCTCGCCGGGGGGATGTCGATGATGTGCACGCCGGTCAGGTGCGCCCCATGCCGGGCGGCCAGTGCGACTGCCAGCGCGAGCCGGGCAGGGGTCTGCGCGGTCGTATCCAGGTGAACCAGGATGTCCTTGAGTCCCATCGGCGTTGCCATCGGTCGATCCTCCGGATCGTCTGCTTTGCACGCTGCCACCCTATGCGCTGGCGACGAGCCCGTCTTTGACCCGGATCAGCCGCGTCGCTGGGTACGCAGCGGAACCACGTTGGACAACGGCCGCAACTCGCGCATCCTGGCCAGCGTCACCTCCAGCTCGCGGATGGTGAACGGCTTGCGCAGCAATGCGTCGAACAGCGCCGTGCTCTCCTCGCCGAGTTCCGCATAGCCCGTCGCCAGCACCAGCGGCAACTCGGGCAGCCGCTCGCGGACGGTGCGGGCGAGCTGCAGCCCGTTCATTTTCGGCATCGCGTAGTCGATGAGCGCCACAGAAGCCTGCCGTGCGGGGCCCTCCAGCAGGGCCAGCGCCTCCGCACCGCCCGGCGCCTCGACCACGTCGCAGCCGAGATCCTTCAGCATCTCGACCGCCACGTGCCGCACCGCTGCATCGTCGTCGACGACCAGCACGAGGCAGGGGGGTCCGGCCCGGCGCTGCGGGGCGGCGTCGCGGATGGCGGCCTCCTGTTCGGCAAGCTCGGCCGACCGGGGCAGCAGCAGCGCGACCTCCGTTCCTTCGCCCGGCGCGCTCCTGATCCGCACCGTGCCGCCGAGTTGCCTGGCCATGCCGTAGACCTGGCTCAGCCCGAGCCCCGGGCCGCCCGCCGGCCCCTTGGTGGTGAAGAACGGATCGAACGCGCGGCGCAGCACATCGGGCGTCATGCCGCCGCCGGTGTCGGTGACGCAGATGCGGACGTAGCCGCCGGCCTCGGGGCCGTCCGGACCGGCGCGGTCGGCGATCGTTTCGTTCGCCGTGGTGATCGTGAGCTGGCCGCCCTCCGGCATCGCGTCGCGCGCGTTCAGACACAGGTTGAGGATCGCCGCTTCCACCTGGCTCGGGTCCACCTGTGCCGGCCAAAGATCGGCGGCGAGGTCGGTGACCACCCGGATGCGGCGCCCGAGCGTGCTGGTTGCCAGCGCGATCAGGTCGCCGAGCAACCGGTTCAGGTCGGTCGGGCGGGGCGCCAGACGCTGGCGGCGGGAAAACGCGAGCAGCCCGGAGGTGAGGTGGGCACCGCGCTGCACCGCCGCGGTGGCGCGCTCGATCAGGTTGCGCAACCGCGAGTCGTCCGCCTCGGCCCAGGGCCGGCCACCTTGCGGCAGACGGCGCTCCATCAGCTCCAGACTGCCCAGGATGGTCGCCAGCATGTTGTTGAAGTCGTGGGCGATGCCGCCGGCGAGCTGGCCGACCGCCTGCAGCTTCTGCGCCTGGTGCAGCGCTGCCTCGGTCCGCTCGCGCTCGGCGATCTCCACCTGCAACCGGTTGTTGCTCTCCGACAGGGCGCTGGTGCGTTCGGCAACCCGCCCCTCCAGGGTCTCGGCGTGCAGCCGGCGTTCCTGCTCGCGGGCCTGCAGTTTGGCGGCCATGGCGTTGAACGACTGGGCGAGCGCGCCAAACTCCGTTTGTCGCTCCGGCACTTCGGCGCGGGCGTCGAGTTCGCCATTCTGCCAGCGCTGCGCGGCGGCGAGCAGTGCCTTGGTCGGCTGGATCAGGAAGCGCTGTCCGGCCATATAGGCCAGCACCAGAGCGAGCTGCGCGCAAAAGGCAATCACCCAGGCGTCGCGGCTGATGGCTGCATCGATCCCGGACCCGAAGTCGGGCAGGTAAAGCGCCACGGCGGAACCGATCCC
>Ga0182012_10002569_pt1 | contig 19585 bp, 16 predicted proteins | sample 612S2SmetaG_FD_120486 | JGI IMG/M metagenome (GOLD analysis project Ga0182012, IMG submission 120486) | Permafrost microbial communities from Stordalen Mire, Sweden - 612S2S metaG | ecosystem: Environmental > Terrestrial > Soil > Wetlands > Permafrost | place: Sweden: Stordalen | collected...
GCGAAACTTGAAGATTTTCCCCGAGGGCGGCGGTCAATGCCGTGACGCTGAGGGCGCGCCGGGGCCCAGCCCGATTTAGTACCGGGCGGTCGGCCTTGATGGTCTTTACGACTTTCATCGTGATAAATTTAGCCGGGGACCCTGGACATCCGCTGTCCAGGGTGAAAAATATTTAAAATAATTAAATTATTTATAAGCGGCTTTTAGAAAGCCGCTTATAAATAAAATGGAGGTCCGATGGCGGGTTTTGGTAATAATTTTGATAGCATGACCACGATTTGATGGGGATAATCTATCCCCATTGACTTGACCGCGCGGATGCCACCCGGTGTAATGGATGGCTTGATGAACCGCTTTTTTGTCTTAACCATCTGGCTGGCACTGGTTTTTAACCAGACGGTTCGCGCGCAAATCCCCGACGCCAGCCCCGAGCCGGCGGTGCCGCGCTTTTCCGTGGACTACCTGGACCGGTCGGTCAGTCCGGCCACGAACTTTTATTGGTATGCCTGCGGCACGTGGCTGCGCAATAATCCCATTCCGGCGGACAAGGCGCGCTGGGGCGGATTTATGCAACTGGCGGAGCGCAATCTCTGGCAATTGCACGAACTGCTGGTGGCCGCCGCGGCCGATCCCGCTGCCGTGCCCGGCACGCCGCGCCGGGAAATTGGTGACTTCTTCGCCGCCGCCATGGATACCAACCGGATCGAGGCGCTGGGGTTTCAACCCATTGCCCCCGACATGGCGCGGATTGCCGCGCTCAAAGCCATCGCCGAACTGCCGGCCTTGGTCGCGGATTTCCAGCGCGAAGGCAACGGACTGTTCTTCGGGAGCGGCGTGGGCCCGGATGACAAGGACAGTTCCACCTATGTATTTCAATTGAGCCAGGGCGGGCTGTCGTTGCCGGACCGGGACTATTATCTTCAGGATGGGTTTGCCCCCCAGCGCAAAGCCTACGTGGCGCATGTCACCCGGATGTTTGGCTTGCTGGGCGAATCCCCTGCCCTGGCCGCCACCGATGCCACCACCGTTCTGACCCTGGAAACGGAACTGGCCAGGGTCAGTCGCTCGCGGGTGGAGCTGCGTGACCCGGATAAAAATTACAACCGACTGGGCCTGACCTTACTGGCCGCGCGCAACCCGGGCTTGAACTGGCCTGCCTATCTGGTTCGGCGCGGCGTGCCGGGCGTCAGCAATGTGGTGGTGGGCCAGCCGGAATTTTTTGACGCGCTGGAGAAACTGCTGCCCGCCCATCCGCTGGCGGAATGGCAAACTTATTTGCGCTGGCATATTCTTCACGGCGCGGCGAGCGCCCTGCCGGCGGCGGTGGAGGCGGAGAATTTTGACTTTTTCGGCAAGGTGCTCAGCGGTCGCCAGGCGCAGGAACCGCGCTGGAAACGCGCCGCCCACGCGGTGGATGGCTCCCTGGGCGAGGCGCTCGGCCAACTCTATGTGGAACAGTATTTTCCCCCGGCCGCCCGGGCCCGCATGGCGGCCCTGGTGGATAATCTGAAAGCCGTTTATCAGGATCACCTCGCCCGGGTGGATTGGATGACCGAGCCCACCCGCGCCAAGGCCCTGGCGAAATTTGCCCGCTTCACCCAGAAAATCGGCGCTCCGGAAAAGTTTCGCGATTACTCCGCCATCCATCTGGACCGACAGGATTACCTGGGCAATCTCCGGCGCGCCGCCGCTTTTGAGGAGCACCGCGAGGACGCGCGCGCGGGCCAGAAGGTGGATCGGACCGAATGGGACATGACCCCGCCCACGGTGAACGCCTATTTTAATCCCCTGCAAAACGAAATCGTCTTTCCCGCCGGCATTCTCCAGCCGCCGTTTTTTGACGCCACGATGGATGACGCGGTCAATTACGGGGCGATTGGCGTGGTGATCGGCCACGAAATCACGCACGGCTTTGATGATCAGGGCCGCAAGCGGGATGCCGATGGCAACCTGAACCAATGGTGGACCCCCGATGACGCCCGGCAATTCGAGGAGCGCGCGCAGAAGATTGTGAATGAATACAATGCCTTCGAGGTGCTGCCCGGCCTTCACGTCAATGGCAAATTGACCCTCGGCGAGAACATTGCCGACCTCGGCGGGGTCAGCATCGCTTACGACGCCCTGGAACGCGTGCTGGCCAAAAACCCCGGCGCCCGCACGTTGATTGACGGGTTCACCCCGGAGCAACGTTTTTGCCTCGCCTTTGCGCAGGTCTGGCGCATCAATATCCGCGAGGCTGAGGCCCGGCGGCTGGCCACGGTGGACCCACATTCGCCCGGAGAATTCCGCGCGTACGGACCGCTGATGAATTACCAGTTTTTTTACGACGCCTTTGGCATCACCGCCGGCACCCCCATGTGGCGCGCGCCGGAATCAAGGGCGTTGATTTGGTAGGCCCGGCGGGAACGAGATGCCAACGAACCAGACCCGACTGCTCAAAATATATGGTGAATTGCCCGCATTCTTCGGCCGGTTGGGCGCTTCCCCCTCACCCCTGCCCTCTCCCTTGGGAGAGGGAGAATCATCGTCCGTTGCCGGCTTCACATTCGCCGACTACGTGTGGGCGGGGCTGGCTTCCGGCAGTTATTATTCCGGCATTACCAATGGCGTGGTGACACCCCTCTTGATGACCACGCCGGAACCGAGGCAGGACCGAATCAAGGCACAATGGGCGCTCAATGAGGCCGCCCCCTTCCTACCGAAATCCATTGACTATTTTCAAGGGTCTTATACGAGTACCAAAGACATGTTTCACCGGTCCATCATGATTCCAGCGGACACAAATCAAAAGATGGGCGAGCTACGGGTGTTGCAGGAAAAGACGACCAACGGAAAGACGTTTCCGATGGTGTACACGTTTGAAACTTTCCGTCCCAAATTTCCGGGCGAAGTCACGACAAACAACGTGATCAAGCAGCTTGAAGCCACGGTTCGTGTGCGGACGGTTCGCCTGCACACCGTGCCGGAGGTGCTTCCGCCGAAAATTCCAGGGGAGACCATCGTGTGGGACAAACGATACACCACAGATCGAGAAGGGGAACGGGTTAATTTCCCCATGCGCCGGGGTCATCTCGTGCCGGATGGCCTGTTTTATATGTCCCGGGGCCGGCTGCCGGAGGAGCCGGATGTGAAGGCGATCAAGAAATTTGAAGACGAGCGGGATGCGCGGCCAAGAGTGCCGCCGACGCATTGAAATCGGCTAAAAGGTTAAGGCCGACTGGCCGTTTTTATTTCGGTTTTCGGGTTCAATGAACCTGATTGGCTGGCAGCAACCGTTTCAGTTCAGCCCCCGCGCTATCATAGTCCGCCGCGTTGGTACTCAGGGTGGCGACGGACTTTTGGAAATAGTGCGTGGCCGTGACCGGGTCGCCGGCGAACAGGCGTTTTGACCCGGCATAAAAATAGGCCTGGCACATTTCGAGCTTGAGGGAGCCCGCCCGGGCATTGGTGGCAGCCGCGATGAAATCACCCTCCGATAACTGGCCCGTCAGGAACCGTCCGATTTTGGCGGGCCAACTATTCGTCCGGCCAGCGAGCCGGTCCAGATAAGCCTGCAATTCAGAACTGGCCGCCTCCGTCTCACCCTGCCGGGCGCGAAGCAACCAGATCCGGAAATGCGCGTAATTCGCGTTCTGCGCCGGCGCATTCAAGGCGATCACCTGGCGAAAATCGGCCTGGGCGCCGGCACCATCAAGCGCATCGTAACGGATGTAACCACGATAGTTATAGGGCTGCCATAATTGTGGATCGAGCGCAATGGCTTGCGAGTAATCCGTGTCCGCGCCGGACCAGTCACCACTGGCTTTCCGCGCATTGGCACGGTTGTACCAGGCCTTGGCGCTGTCCGGCAACAGTTCAATGACCTTGCTTTCGTCGGCAATCGCCCCGCTCCAGTCAAGCCGGGCCCGCTCCACGCTGGCTCGATCCGTATACGCCGCTGTATCCTGCGGGTCAAGCTGGATGGCTTGCCCGTAGTCCGCCATCGCCCCGTCCCAGTCAAGCCGGGCTTGCTCGGCAACCCCACGGCCAACAAACGCCGCCGCATCCCGCGGGTTTAGCTGGATGGCCTGGCTGTAGTCCGCAATCGCTCCGACCAGGTTGCCCCGGGCCCGCTTCGCGTCCCCCCGAACGAGGTAGGGCCGCACCAAGTTCGGCTGGAGGGCAATGGTCTGGTCAAAATCGGCAATGGCCCCGGGCCAGTCCTTTTTCAAGGTTTTGGCCATGCCCCGTTCAAAGAAAGCCTGCGCCGAGCCGGGCTTGAGTTCAATGACCTTGGTAAAGTCGGCGATGACCCCGTCCCAGCCGCCCGTGGTTTCCTCGGCCTTGCCGCGATTCTCATAAGCGGCCGCAAAATCCGGATTAAGTTCAATGGCCTTGGTAAAATCCGAGATCCCACCGAGCGTGTCTCCCCTGGCCTGCCGCAAACATCCCCGGTTAAAATAGGCGTCCACATAATCGGGATTAATTTCGATGGCCTTGGCAAACTCCGCCAGGGCGGTATCCCCGTCATTTTTGAAAGCGGCCAGCACTCCGAGTTTGAAGCAAACCACGGCATTCTTGGGGTCAAGTGAGGCGGCTTTGTTCAAATCCTGAATGGCGTCATCAAGGTCACCGGTCGCTTTTCGTCCCAGTCGCGCGGACGCTCGATTTAGATAATCCAAGGCGTTATTCGGATTGAACTTGAGCGCTTGATTAAAATCCGCAATAGCGTCGTCCCAGTTGCTTCGGCTCTGCCACTCCACGCCGCGCCCCTCGTAAGCCAGCACCAGATCCGGTTTAATATGGATCGCCTGGCTAAAATCCGCCATGGCGCCGGCGAAATCGCCTTTGAGTCTTTTTGCGCAACCACGAATGGTCAAGGCGAACGGATCCGCCGGTTTCAGTTTGAGGGCCTGGTTCGCGTCGGCCAGCGCGCCATCCACGTCGCCCTGGTCTTGTTTGAGCGCGCCGCGATTATCGTAAAAGACCGGCTCGCCCGGCAGGCAGGCAATGGCCAGGTCATAGTCCGCGAAGGCGCCGGCAACGTCCTTTTTACCGGCTTTGGCAAGGGCCCGGTCGTTATAATTTCCTCCGGCACGCGGTTTGAGGGCGATGACCTTGTCATAGTCGGCAATGGCACCATCCCAGTCGTGCTGGATGAATTTCAATTGAGCGCGGGCAATCAAGCCCTGCTCAAAATCCGGTTGAAGCTTGAGAGCTTGGTTGTAATCAATGAGGGCGCCAGCCAGGTCTCCCGCAGTCCGCTTCGCGTTGCCCCGGTTTAAAAAGGCCAGATGATCATACGCATTCAACTGGATGGCCTGGTCGTAATCGGCCATCGCCCCTGCCAAATCCCCCCGGGCTTTCCGCACCACCCCGCGATTCACGTAGGCATCGGACAGAGCCGGCTTGAGTTCGATGGCCTTGGTATAGTCCACCATTGCGGCGGCCAGGTCGGCTTTGGCTTGCTCCCCAAGACCACGGCAGTTGTAGGCCTCCGCATCGTTTGGGTTTAATACAATCGCGAGATCAGCTTCGGTGATGGCGGTCTCGAAATCGCCTTGATTGAAGGCCGCACCACTGCGGTTCACATGATCGGCTGCCGGATCGCACCAGCCGGACACGGCCATGGCCGGGCCGAGGACCAGGCACAGGAAATATTTAATGACTCCATTCAATGGTTTTGCTTTCCAAGGCAACATGCCGGAGGAGAAATTCCGCCGCAAGCAAATGCTTCGACCAAACGCCCCTTCGCCGGGTTTATCCGGGGCTGGTGCAGGGTCGCACAATGGCGGGGCACGGCGGAGGCGAAGGCAGAAACGAAGGCGGCCAAAATGGGACGAAGGGGACGGAGGGGACGGATGGGGCAGGAATTGAACGCCTGGGCTTCAACAGCGCATTAGCGGGGTTTGGTTTGCCAGTGGTCAGCGGATTCACAATCCGCGATACAGCCGGGCACCAGATTTTTATAATATGTGATTGTGCGGGACGGGCCGGTTTATACACTTCCTCTATTCCAGCGGCGACAGCAAATGAGACGAAAGCAACCATCGCCCGTTTCAGGCATTTGCCGGCTGGAATATTAAATATGAAAACCATCATCGGATTTGCCCTTGGCCTGGCGGCCTGGTTCGCCACGGCGGACCTTGTCCAAGCCGACACCAATGAGACCGCCCGGATCATCTCGGCGGACCTGCGGCAGACGAACGGGCCGCTCGACACGATGTTCAAATTTTGCGTCGGGGCGGGGCGCGCGAACGAGGGGCTGCGCGCCGACTGGCAGCGCCAACTGGAGTATGCCCATCAGGAATGCGGCTTCCAATACATCCGGATGCATGGGTTGTTCTGCGATGACATGGGGGTTTACCGGGATTACGGCAAACCGGAATACAACTGGCAGTACATTGACCAGCTTTACGATTTTCTGCACCGCATCGGGATGAAGCCGTTTGTGGAGCTGGGTTTCATGCCGGGCGGACTGGCCAGCGGTTCCAAAACGATTTTCTGGTGGCGCGGCAATGTGACGCCGCCCAGAGACATGAAAAAATGGGGCGATTTCATCCAGGCGTTCGTGCTCCACCTGAAGGAGCGTTACGGTGAGGCGGAGGTGCGCACCTGGTATTTCGAGGTGTGGAACGAGCCAAACCTGAGCGGGTTCTGGGCGGGCACGCAGCAGCAATATTTTGACCTTTACGCAACCACGGCCCGGGCCATCAAGAGTGTTTCCCCGGATTACCGGGTGGGCGGACCGGCGACGGCGGGCTGCGGCTGGGTGCCGGATTTCATTCATTTCTGCGACACGAACCACGCGCCGGTGGATTTCATTTCCACCCATACTTACGGGGTGGAAAGCGGTTTCCTGGACGAACATGGCAACACGGGCACGGTGCTGTCCCAGAATCCCAATGCCATTTTCGGGGATGTGAAATCCGTGCGCCAGCAGATTGCCGCCTCGGCGATCCCAACGCTTGATCTGCATTTCACCGAATGGAGCGCGTCGTACACGCCCGCCGATCCGGTTCACGACAGTTATCACAGCGCGGCGTACATTCTGGACAAACTCAAAAAGTGCGGCGACGCGGCGCAATCCATGTCGTACTGGACGTTCACCGATATTTTTGAGGAATCGGGGCCGCGCTGGGAGGCGTTTCACGGGGGCTTTGGCTTGATCAATTACGAGGACATCAACAAGCCGGCGTTTTACGCATATCAATTCCTGAACCGGCTGGGTCCGACGGAATTAAAGGACAGTGATCCTTCCTCGTGGATTTGCGCGGATACCCAGGGTGGGGTGCAGGCGTTGGTTTGGGATTTTACGAACACACACCCCGGACCGAAAGTTCACAACCAGGAGTTTTACAAACGTGATTTGCCCGCGCTGCCCAAAAACCGGGTCACGCTGACTCTGACCAATCTGGCCCGGGGAAAATACACGGTGGAAACGTACAAGGTCGGGTATCGGGTCAACGACGCCTACGCCACCTATAAAGACATGGGGTCGCCCGCGCAACTTACGCTGGCGCAAGTGGCCAAGATCAAAGCGGACAACAACGGCGCGCCGGTGGAAACCCGGAATGTGAAGATCGGCCGGGATGGTCAATTTGCGGAGACGTTTGACCTCCGGGAGAACGACGCGGTGCTGGTGAGGCTCAAGCCGGAGAAGTGAGAAGGAAGAAGGGAAAGCTTCAAGCACCAACCTCCAAAATTCAATGAAGCTCCAAATAGCGTTCACTGTTGAATTTTAGATGCAAGAATACGACGGCCATTTGCCTGGCAGCAGGGAAATCTGAGCCGTGGCCAAAAGACTAGGAAATGGCGTTCCCAATATTTTCATAAAGTATTTGCCGGGTTTCTGCACTACAGAGGTTGGCCCTTTGAACAAATGCAGGTTTTCTAAGTGGCCACATCATTTGCCGTTGAAAAGCGAAGCTCGCGCGTGGCGGCCGGAATGGACGGCGGGATTTTCACGTCTGGCGTCAAGGAATTGGAAAGGCCCAAAAAACATTGAAATAATTTGTCCGCTTTCACCATCAGCGGGAATAATCAATTGATGACCGATGCGTTGGGCATGGATTTGGTGCGGGAATATGCGCGCCATCATTCGGAGGCGGCGTTCGCCGAACTGGTGCGTTGGCACCTTGGCCTGGTTTATTCCGTCGCCCGCCGCTGCACCGCCAGTGACAGCGACGCGCAGGATGTGGCGCAGGCCGTTTTCGGGAGGGTTGTCACCCAATTGTAACCTGCCAGTCGTCAAGTTGTAACCAGATAAACCCACCATGATTGAATTATCGTGCGATGGACCACCCTATGGGTGACTATCGAACGAGGGATGTTCGCGCCAAATCAACGCGAAAGTGGCGGGACCAAGGCAAGATTGCCTTTAATTTGGAACAAAACATTAATATAATCATCAAGATGAAACGATTCAAAACATGGTGGCTGGCCGGGGTGGTGGCATTGGGGCTGGGGTGGACGGCCGGGGCGGCGGAGATTACCGTCAAGGGCTCGGACACGCTGGTGATTTTGGCCCAAAAATGGGCGGAAACCTACATGGGGCTGCATAGCGACGTCAAAATCGAAGTCACCGGGGGCGGCTCGGGGATCGGCTTTGCGGCATTGCAGAATCAAACCACAGATTTGTGCGATGCCTCGCGGCAAATCAAGGCGGCGGAATTGCAGAAGTGCGTGATCGCCTTCCACAAACGGCCGACCGAATACAAAGTGGCGCTGGATGGTTTGTCCATTTATGTGAATAACGACAGTCCGGTCAAAGAGCTGACGCTGGACCAGTTAAAGGGGATTTTCACGGGTAAAATCACGAATTGGAAGGACGTGGGCGGCCCGGACGCTCCGATCACGGTGTACAGCCGGGAAAACAGCTCGGGGACGTATGAATTTTTCAAGAGTAGCGTGTTGCAGGGCGAGGATTTTGCCTCCAGCGCGCAGACGATGCCCGGCACCGCCGCCTTGGTGCAGGCGGTGAGCCATGACAAAGGGGGCATCGGTTATGGGGGCGCGGCGTATGACTCGGGCGTCAAACATTTAGGGGTGAAAAAAGACAGTGCCTCCCCCGCCATTGAACCCACCGAGGAAACGGTGCTGAACCAGACCTATCCGATCTGGCGTTATCTCTATGTTTACGTGAATCCCGCGCTGGATAAAGATGCCATCGCGGCTTACCTGACCTGGATTCGCAGCGACGAAGGCCAGAAAATTGTCAAGGACCAGGGGTATTACCCGCTGCCGAACGAGTTGCGGAGCAGGTAAACCCAACGGGTTCCCGAAATGGTCATGACCGGCGGAGGGGGATGGTCCGCCCTCCGGGTGGCCTGACCAGTTCTGCCCCCCGCCAACATTTTAAGTGAGCGAGCAACCAGACAACCAGTCGCGAGAACGGCCGCCATGGACAGGCATCCGGCGCGCCAACAACCATCATGTGTTTGAATGGCTGGTGGAAAAAATGATCTTTCTGGTTTCGCTCACGGCCATTCTGATGGTGTTTCTGATTTTCGCTTTCGTCACGCGCGAGGCGGTGCCGATCCTGTTCGGGCAGATGAACAGCGCCGCCCGGCAAAAAGTCATTCCGGTGGCCGACCTGGATAAAACCCCGCCGGAGGTGTTGCGGGCTTACCTGGAACTGACCCCGGACGAATTTGCCAGCATGGACCACGACACGAAGCAATTGTTGATGGAAACGAAAGTGGAAGCGGCCAAGGAAACCCCGGATGACAAGGACGCGAGCCTGAACACCACGACGTGGCGCTATTTATTCCGGCCTTACCAGTGGACGGGTTATGACCGCCCCGTCTATATCTGGCAGCCCGTTTCCACGATCAAAAAGTATAATCTGGTGCCGCTGATTGTGGGCAGCATCAAGGCCACGATCGTGGCACTGCTGTTTGCGGTGCCGCTGGCCCTGGGCGCGGCCATTTACGTGTCGCAACTGGCCCGCCCGCGATTCAAAGAGGTGCTCAAACCGGCGATTGAATTGTTATCGGGGGTGCCTTCGGTGGTGGTGGGATTTTTTGCGTTGATCGTCATCGCCACGGTGTTGCAAAAACTATTCGGCTACGAATCCCGCCTGAACGCCTTTGTGGCCGGGATTGGCCTGGGCTTCGCCATCATCCCCGTGGTTTTTTCCATTGCGGAGGATTCCCTGACGAGCGTGCCGCGCAGTTTCACGCAGGCCGCCCTGGCGCTGGGAGCGTCGCGCTGGCAGGCGGCCTGGCAGGTGGTGTTGCCGGCGGCCATTCCGGGAGTGTTCGCCGCAATCGTGCTGGGCTTTGGCCGGGCAATTGGCGAAACCATGATCGTTCTGCTGGCCAGCGGCAATGCCAGCATCATGTCCTGGAACCTGTTTGACTCGGCCCGCACGATCACCGCCACCATCGCCGCCGAAATGGGCGAGGTGGTGGCCGGCGGCGATCATTACCGCATTTTATTCCTGATTGGCGCCATGCTCTTCGTGGTAACCTTTCTCTCGAACATGGCGGCGGAACTGGTGATGGAACGCTTGAAACAACGGCTGGAGGGCAACGGTTGATGCAAACGCCGGGCACCACGGATTTTCGCCAGAAGGAGTTCCGGTACGGTTCCTTCTTCTTCACGGGCCTCACGGGCCTAGCCACCGGGCTGATCCTCGCCTTGCTGGCGGTGATGCTGACGAACATTGTGCTGCATGGCTGGCCGGGCTTGTCCTGGCGGTTCGTTTCCACGATCCCGAAAAAGGATGTGTTTGACCCCGCGACGACTGGCATCCTGCCCATGATCGTGGGCACGACCATCCGCGTGATGCTGATGACCATTTTCGTCCTGCCAGTCGGCGTGATCACGGCGGTGTACCTGACGGAATACGCGCGCAAAACCTCGGTCCTCACGCGGATTATTCGGACGGCGGTGAACAACCTGGCGGGGGTGCCCTCGGTGGTGTTCGGCCTGTTTGGCCTGGGGTTTTTCATCAATTTCGTGGGCCGGAACCTGGATTTGGCGCTGCATAATGGCGAGAAAGCCTGGGGCCAGCCGTCCTTGATCTGGGCGTCCCTCACGCTGGCGGTGATGACGCTGCCGGTGGTCATTGTCACCACGGAGGAGGCGCTGCGCTCGGTGCCCCAGGGATTGCGCGAGGCGAGCCTGGCGCTGGGGGCCACGAAACTGAAAACCATCGTTAAAATTGTCCTGCCCCAGGCGCTGCCGGGCATTCTCACGGGCGGGATTCTGGCGGTGGGCCGCGCGGCGGGCGAGGTGGCTCCCATTCTGTTCACCGGGGTGGCCTATTACATGTCCAGCCTGCCCACGCACCTGACCGACCAGTTCATGGATTTGGGTTACGATGTGTTTGTGCTCTCCACCCAGTCGCCGAACATTGATCAGACGACGCCCATCTTGTACACCACGGTCCTGGTGTTGTTAATGCTCACGTTTGCCTTGAACATCGTCGCCATTCTCGTTCGCTCGCGAATGCGCCGCAACCTGCGTTCGCTCCACTGACCAGTATTATGCCGGAAATTTCCCTCCCCAAAATTGTTCCGACCGACGTGAAGACCGGGGCGGCCGCCCGGGGCACGCCCCTCATCACCATTGAGAACCTGGCACTGTACTATGGCGCCACCAAGGCGTTGAAAAACATTTCCCTGGCGCTGGATGAGCGGGTCGTGACGGCGTTCATCGGCCCCTCGGGTTGCGGCAAGTCCACCCTGCTCCGCTGCCTGAACCGGATGAACGACTTGATCGACCATGTCCGCATCGAGGGCTCGGTAAAGATTGGCGGGCACGACATCTATGGGCCGGAGGTGGACGTGATTGAACTGCGCAAGCGCGTGGGCATGGTGTTTCAAAAATCCAATCCCTTTCCCAAATCCATTTTTGAGAATGTCGCCTACGGGCTGCGGTTGCATGGCGTGCGGGAAAAATCCACCCTCGAATCCTCGGTAGAGGAAAGTTTGCGCGGGGCGGCGTTGTGGGACGAGGTGAAAGACCGCCTGCACGCCAGCGCCCTGGGCTTGTCCGGCGGCCAGCAACAGCGCCTGTGCATCGCCCGCGCCATCGCCATCAAGCCGGAAATTATCTTGATGGATGAGCCGGCCTCGGCCCTGGACCCGATCGCGACCGCGCGGGTCGAGGAGTTGATTCTGGAACTGAAACAGAATTTCACGATTGTGATTGTCACCCACAACATGCAGCAGGCCGCGCGCATTTCCGATCACACCGCGTTCTTTTACCTGGGCGAACTGGTGGAATTTGACGCCACCACCAAAATTTTCACCAACCCGACGCACAAGCAGACGGAGGATTACGTCACCGGCCGCTTTGGTTGAACCGGCCACCCAACGAACCTATGGACTATCATTTTGAAATTGGGCTGGACGGGTTGCGGCAGAAATTGCTGACGATGGCGGGGTACGCTGAGAAGGATGTCAACCAGGCCATCCAGGCCCTCATCCAGCGGGATTTTGCCCTGGCCCAGCAAGTGAAGGAGAATGACCGCATCATTGACCAGTTGGAAGTGGAGATTGATGATATGGTCATCCAACTGCTTACCAAGGCGCCGCTGGCGAGCAATTTGCGCCTCGTCACGGTCGCCATGAAAATCGCCCAAAATCTGGAGCGCATCGGTGACGAAGCCTCGAAGATCGCCAAACGGGCCGGGGACCTCGCGCAGGAACCACCCTTGAAAATCAACGTGGATCTCTCCCGGCTGGCCGGGCTGGCGCTCGAAATGCTGACGGCGTCACTGGATGCCTTTGTCCACCGGGATTCCGCCGCCGCCCGCGCGGTCATCCCGCGTGACCGCGAAGTGGATGCCCTGAACCGGGAAATCCATCGTATCCTGGTGCAGCACATGGTGGAAAATCCCCAGGGCATCGCCCGCTGCCTGAATTTCATGGTGGTCTCGAAAAGCCTGGAACGCATTGCCGACCACGCCACCAACGTGGCGGAGGACGTGGTGTATCTATGCGAAGCTCAAGATATACGACATACCGGGGCCAAGGGGCCGGTGATTTAACCGAGCCGCTCCCCCGGTCGCAACGGATGGCCGGCGAGAAATTCCCCGGCCGTCATTCGCCGCCCGCCTTCCCGCTGGAGTTCGGTGATGCGCAGCGACCCTTCCCCGCAGCCGACCACCACCCCATCCTTGGTTGAAGGCAACACCTCCCCGGCCGGTCCCGACTGTTCCATCACTTGGGCGGCCCAGATTTTCAAGGTGTGCGCCTTGGCGCCCGTCGTCCACGACGCGTAGGCCCCCGGCCACGGAGTGAATGCCCGCCAACGATTGAAAATCGTCCTGGCGGGCAGCGTCCAGTCAATGTGGCCATCCGTTTTTTTGATTTTGGGCGCGTAGGTCACACCTTCCGCCGGCTGCGGCCGGGGGACAATTTCGCCGGCAACATAACCGGGAATGGTGGCCAGCAACAATTCCGCCCCCAGGAGCGCCAGGCGGTCATGCAGCGTGGCCCCATTGTCCTCCGGCGTGATCGGCGTGCGCCGCTGGGTGAGAATCGCGCCGGTATCCATCCCCGCGTCCATTTTCATGATCGTGACGCCGGTTTCGGAGTCGCCATGAGCGATGGACCATTGGATGGGAGCGGCCCCCCGGTATTGGGGCAGCAACGAGGTATGGACGTTAAGGCAGCCCAGCCACGGCAGCTCCAAAACCGAGGCGGGGAGGATTTGGCCAAAAGCGGCAACGACGATTAAATCCGGTTGGAACGGGGTCAAATCCGCCAGAAATTGCGGATCCCGGGCGCGCGCGGGTTGTAACACAGGGAGGCCGGCATGGAGGGCCATGACCTTCACCGCCGGGGGTTGGGCGAGTAGATTGCGCCCCTGCGGCTTGTCCGGCTGGGTGACAACGGCCACCACCCGAACTCGGGAATCGGCGAGCAGCGCGGCCAGCGTGGCACAGGATAAATCCGCCGTGCCCATGAAAATCACATTTAACATCATGAAATCCCACCCCGATTCCCCGCTACTTCATTCTGCCAGCTTCACTCCCGCCTTCATTGCTTCGCGACGTGGTGGAGAATGTCGCCCAGCACCTTCGCCGGACTCTGGTCCGCCTCGATGTCATGCACCAGGCCCAGACCGTAATATTTGAGCAAGGGGGCGGTTTCGGCCTCGTAGGTTTTGATGCGATGGCGGATGACCTCGAGATTGGCATCGTCCAGGCGATTTTCCTTGAGGGCGCGCCGCTGGATGCGTTTTACCAGGTTCTCGAAATTATTGCAGTGAAGGTAATAAACGCCCACCACATCCAGCACGTCCCGGAGAATCTCCGCCTGGGGGACATTGCGGGGAATGCCATCCAGCACCATGGTGTCGGATTCGGGATTGAATTTCCCGATGTGGATGGAGGTGTCAATGAAACTCCGCCAGAGTTCAATGGTGGGCTCATCGGGAACCAGCTCACCCCGGCTGGAATATTCGAGGAACACCTTTCCCAGCGCCGTGTTCGGGCGCAAACTCCGGAATACATCCCCGCAGGCACAATGGAAAAAATGGGGGATGACCCCCAGAATCTTTCCCTGGGTGCCCTTCCCCGCCCCCGGGGCGCCAAACAGGAGGATGCAACGGTATTTCAAGCCGGCTTGGGTTTTAAGGTGATTTCCTGAATATCCGCAAATGCCACCGCCATTTCGCGGGGTTGACCCGCCAGGAGGACTTCAAAATGAATGTCATTCTGTCCCAGACGGGCAATGCGCTCCACCACCACCTGCCCGGACGGGAGTTTCACGGAGAATTCCAGCTTTTGATCCGCCTCACTGCGGGCGGGGGCGGAGAATCCCGCAAATTTTGTCTCGAAAAACCGCCGGTTAAAGGTGAACTGGCCGCGCTTGAAAGTTTGCGTCGTCGGATCGCCCGATTTTCCCGCCGCCTCGGCGGAGACTTGAATGTCACTACCTTTGCCTGCGTCTGTCGTCACTCCGGCCACTGCAAACGTCGTCGCCGCCGTGGTTTCTTCCGACGTAATGTTGGTGACCGGGGCGATCTGCAGCGTGGGCATCAGGAAAAACACGGCTGGCACCACCACCGGCACGACGGCTGACAAGCCGATGACGGTGCCGAGCGGACGGCCCCGGCACACGGCCACTTCAAAGGCGGCATACAAGTTGGCGGCATACGCCAGGAAGAGGAGAAATAATCCGACGGACGACGTGGCCAGCCCCCCGAATAAGGATTTGTGCGGCGGCATGGCCAGGCGCGTGACGTCTTTTACCTGGATGTCCTCGGTGTGCCGGGTCGTTTCCGTGGCGGGCAGCTCCATGAACGGATCCACGAGCGGCTTGATTTTCGGGTTCTGCGCCAGTTGCTGCAGGCCTTCCTGCGAAAATTGCGTCCATGGCATCCGTTCGGTGTATTTGTCCCCCGCCAGGCGTAAAATAATGCCGGCGTCGTTAAAGGTCACAATGTCGCCGGACAGCGTGGTGCCGTCCGCGAGCGCGTAATTATCCGCGGCGTGAACTGACAGCCACAGTCCGCAGACACACAAACCCAAAATGGCACGAAAGATCTTAAGCACACGCTGCTTTTAACAAATACCCCGGCGCGGTGAAAGCAAATTCAGCGGGCATTCCCCAATTCGTTTACCAAGTCCTCAACCACCCAGTTTCGCTGCCGCGCCTGCAATTGATCCGCCGCCGCGCCGTGCTGCCAGACCGCGTAGCGCAGCGCCCGCCCGGCATCCGTCTGCAAGGCTGGTTGCGCCAGCAACCCGGCCACGAACCCCGCCAGCACATCCCCGCTGCCGCCTTGGGCCAGATGCGGATTCCCCGTGGGATTCACCATAATCTCCCCTTCCGCCCGGCCCACCAGGGTCTCATGTCCCTTGAGCGCCACCCAGGCATTGCCGTAACGCTGGGAAATCTCCCTCACCGTGCGCTCCCGGTTGGCCTGGATTTCCGCCACCGACAGCCGTAGCAAGGCCGCCGCCTCGCCGGGATGCGGCGTCAGCACCCGCACGATGTTTTTCCCCAACGAATGCGGTGCCAGCCACCCGATGGCTGTGGCATCCACCACCATGGGCACCGCGGCGTCCCGCCACAAGCGCCGAAAGATTCCTTTCACCTCGTCATTCACGTCCCCGGCCGCCAGCCCCGGACCCATGAGAATCGCCGTGGCCTTGTCAAACCGGTGAATGTCCGGCGACCACACGTTGACCATCGCCGATTGTAATTGCGCCGCCACGGGATAATAGGCCGCCTCCTGGGTCAGCACCGTCACCAGCCCCGGCTGCGCCCGCTGGGCGCCCCGGACCGCCAGCACCGCCGCCCCATGGTAGCCCATGCTGCCCGCAACCACCATCAGGTGGCCAAACGAACCTTTGTGGGATTCCCGCGGGCGGGCGGGCGGAAAATCGTCAAATTCGCGCGCGGAGATCCAATGCTGGGTGCTTTCGGTCATGCAAAAGTTTACCGGGTTCATTCAAAATTGACACCACAATTACCCGACCGTAACCGAATTGTAACCAAAATAGAAATTGTGTGACGATTTTGCGCATGTTATTCAACTAGGGATGAAGCCGCGTGTTTTGGTGGTGGATGATGAACCGGAGGCGGTTGAACTGATTGAATTCAATTTGAAACAATCAGGCTACGCCGTGAGTACCGCTGGCGATGGCGCGGAAGCCTTGAAGAAGGCCCGCTCCCAGGTTCCCGATCTCATCGTGCTGGATGTCATGTTGCCCGAAATGGATGGCTTCGAGATTTGCAAGACGCTGCGTCTCGATGCCGCCACCGCCCGGGTGCCCATCATCATGCTCACCGCCAAGGCGGCGGAAATTGACCGCGTGCTCGGGCTCGAACTTGGCGCCGATGATTATCTCACCAAGCCCTTCAGCACTCGCGAGCTGCTTTTGCGCATTAAAAAAATCCTGTCCCGCGGCCAGGCCGTGGAACCGGCCGGGGACCTGCTGCGCTTTGGCGACCTGGCCATTGACACTCCCCGGCATGTGGCAAGCTGGCGGGAAAAACCGTTTGATCTCACGGCCACTGAATTCAAACTCCTCACCGTGCTCGCCCAGCGCGCCGGCCGGGTGCAATCCCGCGACCAGCTCCTGCGGGATGTCTGGGAATACGACAGCTTGATTGACACCCGCACCGTGGACACCCACATGCGTCGGTTGCGGGAAAAGCTCGGCCCCGCCTCCAAACACCTGGACACCGTTCGGGGCGTGGGTTATCGCTTCGTTGAGTAAATGTGGCCGGCCCTTGCCATCCTCCTGCTGGGCGGCCTGGTTTTCCAGCAGTTCCGGCAACGCCAAAACCTTGCCGCCTTGCAGCGGAAACAGTTGCTGGATATGGAGGACCTCCAGCGCCGCCAGCAGCAAACCCTGACGGATGCGAATGCCCAGCAGCAGGTGCTGTTCAACTCCATGCTCGAGGGTCTGCTGCTCCTGGACCGCCACCATCGCATTTACCTCGCCAACCGCGCCTTTAAAAACCTTTTCCGGGTCAAATCCGAATTGCGCGGCAAAACCATTGTCGAGGCCCTTCGCCTGCCGGAACTGGAAGCCCTGGTTAAGCGCGTGGATACCGATGGTCAAGTATTTGATTATGATCTTAAATTGCCGGATCTGAATGAACGCTGGCTGCGGGCCAACGCCGCCGCCGTGTTCAATTCCGTCGGCGAACGCGATGGCACCATTCTGGTGTTTCACGACCTGACCCGTCTCAAGCAACTCGAACGCACCCGCGAGGAATTCGTCGCCAACGTCAGCCATGAACTGCGCACCCCGCTTTCCCTCATCAAAGGCTATGTCGAAACCCTCCTGGATGGCGCGCGCCAAAATCCCGAGGTGGCCGAGCGTTTCTTGAAAATCATCGAGCGCAATGCCCAGCGCCTGGATCTGCTCATCCAGGATCTGCTCACCATTTCCGCCCTGGAATCCGGGCGCATGAAACTGAATCCCCAGCCCGTGGAATTGCACAGTCTCGCGGAAAAAGTCCTGAATGATTTGCACTCCAAAGCCGAGGCGCGGGGCGCCACCCTGCTCAACCACCTTCCCCCCGCCCTCCTCGCCCAGGTGGACGCCAATCGCGTGGATCAGGTGTTTGCCAACCTGGTGGACAATGCCGTCAAATACGGTCGCAATCAGGGCCGGGTCGTGGTGGGGGGCAAAATCGCCGATTCCGGCATGATCGAAGTCTTCGTGAATGATGATGGCCCGGGCATTCCCACCGAGGCACTCGACCGTGTTTTCGAGCGCTTTTACCGGGTGGACAAGGCGCGCTCCCGCGATCAAGGCGGCACCGGCCTGGGCCTTTCCATCGTCAAACACATCATCCAAAGCCATGGCGGCGAAGTCTGGGTGGAAAGCGAGCCGGGCAAAGGCGCCACGTTCTATTTCACCTTGCCCGCCACCAAAAAAGCCGGCTCTGCTCCAGCGGAGCAAATCAGCTAACCCATCGCCGTTGGCGGCGAAAGATTTACTGTCGGCGGGGTGGCGCATTATCCGCCTGATGGATTCCCCCCACCCTGTAAATAACCCCATCGCTCCAATCAACCTTATCTAATAGTGATGATTAATTGACAAAATTTCGATTATTGCTATGTATCAACTCATATTTCAGGTGTTTACCGGTGGGGAGAAACTTTCAAATGAAAATCGGCTGGAAGTGTTGTGTTCTGCTTGCGGGTCTGGGCTTGCTCAAACCAGAAACCGTGCCTGCCGCCGTCGCGCCAATTAATCAGGGACTTGCCCTCAATCTGACCGCCAGCCAAACCGCCGCGGTCGTCGGCGATCTGTTTTCCTATCAAATCACCGTTGCCAACTCAAATAACAGCTTCGTCACGAACGCCATCATCCTGGATACTTTGCCCGACGGAGTGCAGTATGTTTCTTCTTCCGGCACGGGGACCTATGACGTCAAATCCGGACAATGGTTCATTTCGCCGGGCAGCGCCGGAAGTGTTTCGACCCTGCGCATTGAAGTGTATGCCACCACCATTGGTAAAGTGACCAATACGGCCACCCTCACGCGCTCAACCCCTACCGGAGCCGATGTCGCCACCCCATCTGCCTCGGTGGCTGTCACCGTGGGGCTGACCGCTCCCCTGCTGGTGCTGAATTATCCTTCCAATATCACTGTTAATGCCTCCGCCCTTGGGGTTGCGGTCGTGGAATTCGCTCCCCAAGGCAGCGGCGGAAGTAGTTCCCCTTTGACCATCACCGCCTTCCCTCCCAGTAGCAGTACTTTCTCCCTTGGCATCACTCCAGTTATGGTCACGGTCAAAGATTCCCGAGGTGACAGTACTAATGGCACCTTCACCGTGACTGTCCTTCCAGGATCCGCCACGCCGGTTCCGATGGCCAAGACAACTTCGATCGTCCTGACCTGTTCGTCCAATCTCACGATCACCGCCTCCACCCCCAATGGTACCAATGTCTATTTCACCACCTCGGCCTACGGGGGCTGTAGTTCGCCGCTAAATCTCTCATCCTCGCCACCCAGTGGCAGCACGTTCCCCATTGGGCAGACCACGGTGACCACCACCGCCTCTGACAACTGCGGCAATACCACGAATTACACCTTCACCGTTACCGTCAACCGGCAAACGTATCCGCCCATTGTCCTGACCTGTTCCTCCAATCTCACCATCACCGCCTCGA
>Ga0182012_10002570_pt1 | contig 19583 bp, 22 predicted proteins | sample 612S2SmetaG_FD_120486 | JGI IMG/M metagenome (GOLD analysis project Ga0182012, IMG submission 120486) | Permafrost microbial communities from Stordalen Mire, Sweden - 612S2S metaG | ecosystem: Environmental > Terrestrial > Soil > Wetlands > Permafrost | place: Sweden: Stordalen | collected...
CGACGCCGCCCTGGAGAAGGCCGGTGGTTCCGAGACCCTCTGACCCGGGAGGCCGCCGGTCCCCCGTCCATTAGTCCGTCGTCCGCCGATCCGTCCGGGCCGGGCCGATCCGTCCGGGCCGGGCCGATCCGTCCGGGCCGGGCCGGGCCGGGCGCACCACCCGTCCACATCGCACCAACCGAGCCACGGACCGCCGTGGCCGGCCTGTCCGCCGCAGCACCGAAGGAGCACCGATGAGCGTCACCGTCCGAGTCCCAGCCCAGTTGCGCACCCTCACGGGTGGCGTCGGGGAGGTCACCACCTCCGGCACCACCGTCGGCGAGGTCCTCGCCGCCCTGGATGCCGCCCACCCCGGGTTCCAGGGGCGCCTGTTCGACGAGTCGGGGGAGCTCCGCAGGTTCGTGAACGTCTTCCTGGCCGACGAGGACGTGCGGTTCCTCGACGGCCTGGCCACGCCGGTCGGTGACGGTCAGACCCTCTCCATCGTCCCGGCGGTGGCCGGGGGCTGATCCCCGGCACCGGGCCGGGGCCCCGGCGGAGGCCGCCGACCGGCCGTGGGGCCCCCGGGGGCCCCGGATTCCCGGGCCGCGGTTGCGCAACCCGGCCGCGCGTGGTTTGCTGTTAGCACTCGACAGTCCAGAGTGCTAACCACCACGGAGGAACACCAGATGGCCAAGTTGATCACCTTCGACGAGGAGGCCCGGCGGGCCCTCGAGACCGGCATGAACAAGCTCGCCGACGCCGTCCGCGTCACGCTCGGGCCCAAGGGTCGCAATGTCGTCCTCGACAAGAAGTGGGGCGCCCCGACCATCACCAACGACGGCGTCTCCATCGCCAAGGACATCGAGCTCGAGGACCCCTTCGAGCGCATCGGTGCCGAATTGGTCAAGGAAGTCGCCAAGAAGACCGACGACGTCGCCGGTGACGGCACCACCACGGCGACCGTGCTGGCCTGGGCGCTCGTCCACGAGGGGCTCCGCAACGTGGCGGCCGGCGCCAACCCGCTGTCGCTGAAGAAGGGGATCGAGGCGGGCGTCGAGGCGGCCGTGTCCTCCCTCAAGCAGACCGCCCGGGAGACCGAGTCCAAGAGCCAGATCGCCCAGGTGGCGTCCATCTCCGCCGCCGACCCCGAGATCGGGGACCTCATCGCCGAGGCCATCGACAAGGTGGGCAAGGACGGCGTGATCACCGTCGAGGAGGCCCAGACCTTCGGTCTCGAGATCGACCTGGTCGAGGGCATGCGCTTCGACAAGGGCTACATCTCGCCGTACTTCGTCACCGACCCCGAGCGCATGGAGACCGTCCTGGAGGACGCCTACGTCCTGCTGGTCGGCTCGAAGATCACCGCCGTGCGCGACCTGCTGCCCATCCTGGAGAAGGTCATCCAGAGCGGCAAGCCGTTGGCCATCATCGCCGAGGACCTCGAGGGCGAGGCCCTGGCCACCCTGGTGGTCAACAAGATCCGCGGGACCTTCAAGAGCGTCGCCGTCAAGGCCCCCGGCTTCGGCGAGCGCCGCAAGGCCATGCTCCAGGACATCGCCATCCTCACCGGTGGCCAGGTCGTCACCGAGGAGGTCGGCCTCAAGCTCGACAACATCGGTCTCGACCTGCTGGGCCGGGCCCGCAAGGTCGTCGTCACCAAGGACGAGACGACCATCGTCGAGGGTGAGGGCTCCGAGGACGAGATCAAGGGCCGGATCAGCCAGATCAAGACCGAGATCGAGAACACCGACTCCGACTACGACCGGGAGAAGCTCCAGGAGCGCCTGGCCAAGCTGTCGGGCGGCGTGGCCGTGATCAAGGTCGGCGCGGCCACCGAGGTCGAGCTGAAGGAGAAGAAGCACCGCATCGAGGACGCCGTCTCCACCACCAAGGCGGCCATCGAGGAGGGCGTGGTCCCCGGCGGCGGTGTGGCCCTGCTGCGGTCGCAGGCCGCCATCCTCGACGCCGCCGAGAAGCTCTCGGGTGACGAGGCCACCGGTGCCCGCATCGTGGCCCGGGCCGTGGAGGAGCCGCTGAAGCAGATCGCCGTGAACGCCGGCCTCGAGGGTGGGGTCATCGTGGACAAGGTGCGCAACCTGAAGAAGCTGTCCGAAGGCCTGAACGCCGCCACCGGTGAGTACGTCGACCTGTTCGACGCCGGGGTGATCGACGCCGTCAAGGTGACCCGGTCGGCCCTGCAGAACGCCGCCTCGATCGCCGCGCTGTTCCTCACCACCGAGGCGGTCATCGTGGAGAAGCCCGAGGAGTCGGCCGCCCCGGCCATGGGTGGCGGGATGGACGACTTCTAGGCTGCACCACCGGCTGCGGTCCCGCCCACCGGGCGGGTCCGGGAACGTGACGACGGGCGCCCTCCGGGGCGCCCGTCGTCGTTCCCGGATGGGCGTCAGGGCCCCCGCCGGATGGGCGTCAGGGCCCCCGCCGGGTGGCCGGAGCACCGCCGACCGGTCCCCGTCGGGACATCGGCCGGAGGACCCGGGCGGGCCGGGTCCGTCGGTTCTCTAGACTCGTCACCGTGACCGACCCCGTTGTCCCGTCCGTCGGATGGGGCGTCCTCCATCTCTTCTGCAAGGTCCCGCGCCCCGGAGGGCCACCCGGGCCCGACGGCGGAGCCGTGGACCACGAGGCCCTGGTCCGGGCGGTGAAGACGGCGGCGGCCCACGAGGTCCAGGTGGTCACCGTGGCCGTCCTCGGGCACAAGGCCGACGTGGGCTTCATGGCCCTGGGCCCCGACCTGTGGCGGCTGCGGGAGTTCCAGACCGACGTCCAGGCGGCCGGGCTCGAGGTGGTCGACTCCTACGTCTCGCTGACCGAGATCTCGGAGTACGCCGCCGGGGTCCCCGAGGAGATGCGCACCAGACGCCTCTACCCGCAGTTGCCACCGGCCGGCATGCCGGCCTTCTGCTTCTACCCGATGTCCAAGCGTCGGGGGGACCTCGAGGGGTCGAACTGGTTCGCCATGCCCTACGAGGACCGCAAGGCCATGATGTACGCCCACGGGGCCGTGGGCCGGGAGTACGCCGGACGGATCGTCCAGGTGGTGACGGGTTCGACGGGTGTCGACGACTGGGAGTGGGGCGTCACGCTGTTCGCCGTCAACCCCGACGACCTGAAGGAGTGCGTCTACCGCATGCGCTTCGACGAGGGATCCGCCCGGTTCGGTGAGTTCGGGGCCTTCATCACCGGCATGGTGGCGCCGGTGGAGGACGTGCTGGCCCGGGTCGTCCCCGGTGGCTGAGCCGATGGCTGAGCCGGGGGCCGGGCCGGTGGCTGAGCAGGGGGCCGGGCCGGGGGCCGGGCCGACCGGGCCGACCGGGGCCGACCTCGGTGCCCTGCGGGACCACCTGGGGCGCCTGGGCCGGGTGGTGGTGGCCTTCAGCGGCGGCGCCGACTCGGCGTTCCTCGCCGCGGTGGCCACGGAGACCCTGGGGTCGGAGTCCGTGGTGTGCGCCACCGCCGTCTCGCCGTCCCTGGCCCCCGAAGAGCTGGCCGACTGCCGGGCCCTGGCCGGCGAATGGGGCCTCCGGTGGCTGGAGGTACCGACCGACGAGCTGGCCGACCCGGCCTACGCGGTCAACGACGGGTCGCGTTGTCGTCACTGCAAGTCCTCGCTGATGGACGCCCTGGCCCCGGTGGCCGCCACGGCCTTCGCCGGGGGCCCGGCCACGGTGGTGCTGGGGGTGAACGTGGACGACCTGGGGGACCACCGACCGGGCCAGGAGGCGGCCGCTGAACGGGGTGCGGTGTTCCCCCTGGTCGAGGCGGGGTTCACCAAGGACGAGGTCCGGTCGGCCTCCCGGCGGCTCGGCCTGCGGACCTGGGACAAGCCCGCCGCGGCCTGCCTGGCCTCGCGGGTCCCCTACGGCACCCCGGTGACGCTGGGCACCCTGCGGTCGGTGGCCGTGGCCGAGTCGGGCCTGCGGGCCCTCGGGTTCGACCGGTTGCGGGTACGCCACTACGGCGACACGGCCCGGATCGAGGTGCCCCTGGAGGACCTGGGCACCGTGGTGGTCCGGCGGGCCGAGGTCTCGGCCGCCGTGCACGCCGCCGGGTACCGCTACGTCACGCTGGACCTCGACGGTCTTCGGTCGGGGAACCTGAACCAGGCCCTGGACGGGGCGGACAGGTCGACCGCCGACCTGGTGGGCGTCACGACCGGAGGTGCGCGGTGATCGGAGTGCGGGTGAAGCTGACCTTTCCCGAAGAGCTGATCCGGGAGCCCATCATCGCCCGGATGGTGCGGGAGCTCGACGTCGTCCCGAACATCCGCCGGGCCGACGTGGGGGAGCGCAGCGGTTGGATCGTCTGCGAGCTCGACGGTGACGGCACCGCGGTGGACGGCGCCGTGACGTGGCTGCGTGACCAGGGCGTGCAGGTCGACCTGTTGGGCGACGTCGTCGAGAGCTGACGGATCGATCCGACGGGCCGGACCGGGTCCGGCCGGCCGGTCCTCCTACGTGTCGTCGGTGGTGCGGACGGTCCACCCGGCGCCGGACACCTTGCGGGGCTCGTAGAAGAGGCAGCCCTCGGGGCAGGCGAAGGGGAAGGGCTCGTTGGCGCCCATGCGGCAGCGCTCGACCTTCTCCTCGTGCTTCGTGGTCTGCATGATGTAGTGCCGGCAGTCTTCGTTTATGGCCACCTCACATTGTGGCCGATGGCGGCCGCGCCGCGTCGGCGGTGCGGTAGCGTCGGCCCTGTGGAACCCGAGGCGTCGGACAAGCGGCTGTTGCGGTGGAGCGAGACGCTGTCGGCCATCGCCCGCACCGGGCTGGGGTTCACCGAGTCGCTCTACGAGCAGGAGCGCTTCGAGGAGATCCTCCGGGTGGCCGCAGACATCCGGGTGACCGCCGACGAGGGTATCGAGGGCACCGAGGACGCCGACGGCCTCATCCAGGAGTGGCTGGGATCGGTGGGCAAGGGCGTGCCGGGCTACGTGACCCCCAAGGTGGCCGTGGGCGCCGCGGTGGGGAACGACCGGGGCGAGCTCCTGCTGGTCAAGCGGGCGGACTCGGGGGTCTGGCTCTACCCCACCGGCTGGGCCGACGTGGGCTACTCGGCGGCCGAGGTGGTGGTGAAGGAGGTCGAGGAGGAGACGGGCATCGAGGTCGAGGTGGTGCGGCTGATCGCCGTCCTCGACGGGCTGCGCATCGGCGTGAGCCGCATCCCGCTCTACTCGCTGGTCTTCCAGTGCCGGCCCGTAGGCGGCGAGCTGCGGGCCCATCCGCTGGAGTGCGCTGACGTGGGGTGGTTCCCCCTCGACGACCTGCCCCAGCCGCTGGCCGGGGTGGAGCGGTGGAGTGCCCAGGTGTTCGCCGCCCTACGGGGCGAACCCATCGAGGTGCTCTACGACAGTGTGCGCAACCCGGTGTGGCGGGGCGACCCCGGAGCCGTCTGACCCCGGGGACCAGGGCCTCGGTACACTCGTCGCCCATGAGCGACGACCCCCGCATGTCCCCCGGAGCCACCGACCCGGCGGCGGCGGTGCTGATCACCGAGGTGGAGCGGGTCGACGGGGTGGACGACGGTGTGGTGGCGGCGTTCGGGAGGCTCGTCCCGCAGCTCTCCTCGTCCTCGCCCCCTCCGTCGGCCGATCAGTTGCGGGCCATCGTGGCCTCGCCGGCCACGGTGCTGCTGGTGGCCCGGGCGGCTGGGCCCGACGGGGACGGCGGGGATGGCGGGGACGGCGGGGACGGCGGGGACGGCCCGATCGTGGGCTCGTTGACCCTGGCCGTGTTCCGGCTGCCCACCGGGGTGCGGGCGTGGATCGAGGACGTGGTCGTCGACGGGTCCGCCCGGGGCACCGGGGTCGGCGAGGCCCTGGTGGCCGAGGCCGTGCGCCGGGCCGGAGATTTCGGGGCGAAGACGGTGGACCTCACGTCGCGGCCGGACCGCGAGGCGGCCAACCGGTTGTACCTGCGGGCGGGGTTCGTGGCCCGGGAGACCAACGTCTACCGTCGATCGCTGGAAGTCCGAACGGACCGGTCCTAGCCCACCGACCGCGGGACACCGCTGCGGAGTCCTCAGCCCACTGACCGCGGGACACCGTTGCGCTCCCAGCGGGATTCGCGGGAGTGGGCGACGTCCCCGTCGTCATCGGCGGGGGCTTCATCGTGGACTTCCGTGACCCCGACAACATCGCCCTGGAGCTGACGGCACCCCGGGGGTAGGCCGGAGGTGCTCCGTGGGGGCCCGTGGGGAGGCCGCGGGCGGACCGTACCCGGCCCGTGCGTCAGCGGATCTGCCGTTGGTGGGCCCAGTGGGTGAGCTGGTAGCGGTTGGTCAGCTGCAGCTTCCGCAGGACCGCCGATACGTGGCTCTCGACCGTCTTCGTCGAGATCCCGAGCTCGAGGGCGATCTCCTTGTAGGCGTAGCCTCGGGCGATCAGCCGGAGGACCTGGCGCTCGCGTGGTGTGAGCTGGTCGAGCTCCGGATCGAGGCTCGGGGTCGACGTCCGGCCCGGTCCCTGGTCGGCGAACGCGTCCAGGACGAAGCCGGCCAGCCGGGGGGAGAACACCGCGTCGCCGTCGGCGATCCGGCGGATGGCGTCGACCAGCTCCGGTCCCGAGATGGTCTTGGTGACGTACCCGCGGGCCCCGGCCCGGATGACGTCGATCACGTCCTCGGCGGCGTCCGACACCGACAGGGCGAGGAAGGCGACGTCCGGTGCCCCGGGGACCACCGACTCGAGCACGGCCCGCCCTCCTCCTCCCGGCAGGTGGACGTCGAGCAGGACCACGTCCGGCCGGCGCTCGAGGATCATCTCGACGGCGGCACCCGCCTCGTCCGCCTCGCCCACGACGTCGACGTGACCTCCGAGCTCGGCCCGGATGCCCGAGCGGACCAGGGCGTGGTCGTCGACGATGAAGACCCGGAGCAGATCGCCGTCCGTCACCGTCCGGACGGGACCCGGGGCAGGACGAGCTCGACCTCGGTACCGGACCCGGGAGCACTGGTCACCGTCACCCGGCCACCGTGACGACCCATGCGTTCGACCATGGACCGGGCGATGCCCTGCCGGTCGCCCGGGACCGCCCCGGGGTCGAACCCCCGACCCAGGTCGCGGACGAACACCGAGACCTGGGCCGACTCCACCTCGGCGAACACCGAGACGGTGGGCGCACCCGACCACTTGGCGGCATTGACGGCAGCCTCACGGCAGGCGCCGAGGAGCGCGGTGACCGCCTCGTCCATCGGGCAGTCACCGACGACGATCAATTCGAGGCCCACGCCGTAGGTGTCCTCGATCTCCCGCTCGATGGCCGCGGCCCCGGCGGCCAGCGTCCCGGGCCGGTCACCGGACCGGCCGAGCATGGCCGGGTCGAACAGCCAGTGGCGGAGCTCGCGCTCCTGGATGCGTGCGAGGCGGACCACCTCGTGGGGGTCGCCGGCGGCCTTCTGCACGAGGGCCAGCGTCTGGAGCACGGAGTCGTGGATGTGGGCGGCCATGTCGGCACGCTCCTCGGCCCGGACCCGCTCACGACGTTCCGTGGCCAGCTCCCGGAGCGTCCGCACCCACCACGGAGCGAAGAGGACGAGGAACCCGCCGGCGAACGCCGCCGTGCCGACCAGGACGCCGAACGCCGCGCCGGACAGGCTGCCGACTCGGGACATCTCGGCGACGCCGAAGATGACCAGTCCCACCCCGACCAGCGCCCGCAGAGCGACGCGCCGCCACCCGACCGGTCTGCCGGTGCCGAAGACCGGTGCGGCGTTGACGGCCTCCCGGAGGCGGACCGTCTCCGAGGCCGAGGCCCCCCGCCAGACGACCAGCAGGCCGATCGATGCGCCGAGGAGCGACCACATGGGGACGCCGACGCCGGAGACGCCGAAGATCTGGAGCGCCAGTACCAGGGCCAGCAGGGCGGTGGACAGGGCCAGGACGATCTGGAGCTCGCGTCGGTCCCCGAGCACCCGGGCGCCGATCGACTCGGACTCGTCCGACGTGGGCACGAGCACCCACAGGGCCGTATAGAGGAGCAACCCGAGCCCACCCAGGGCGATCGAGACGACGGCGGCGATGCGCAGGGTCCGTGGTCGCAGCCCGAGCCGGACAGCGAGACCTCCGCACACGCCACCGAGGACCTCGCCCTCCACCGAGCGGCGCAGGGGACGCACCGGCCTCCCCGGTCCGGTCGGGGACGCCGGGGGCGGCGGGGGGACGTCGCCGGTGGTGGACGGTGACGGAGTGGCGGGGAGACGGGGGTGGGGGATGCCTCCAATCCTTGCACGGCACCCCGGGCGTGACCATGGGGGATGACCCTGAGCACCCCTGGTGCTCCCGGCCCCGGATCCGGGGATGACCCCGATGGACGGTCGCTCGGGACCGGTCCACAGTGGCGTCATGTCCCTCATCGAAACGCCGCCGCCACCTCTCGACCCTCCGGGACCGCCGGAGCAGCTCAGGGAGCCGGAGGAACCGGGGCAGCCCGGGCAGCCGGGGGATCCGGGGGATCCGGGGGATCCGGGGACACCCCAGGGCCTGCACCGCCGGTCGTCCCATCGCATGGTCGCCGGCGTCGCCGGAGGGATCGCCGACCGGTTCGACGTGGACGTGACCATCGTGCGGGTGGCCTTCGTGGTCGCCGCCTGCGCCTGGGGGCTCGGCATCGTCGTCTACCTGGCCACCTGGGCCCTCGTCCCGTCGGACCGGGTCCCCGAGCCGGTGGACGACGGCTCCGTCAGCGGTGGCGGGGTGAACGGGACGTCCTGGCTGTCGTACGTCCTGCTGGCCGGGGCGCTGTTCATCGGGCTCATGGTGACCTCGGCCTGGTGGGGAGGGCCCCGGTGGGGCGGTGGGCTCGGGTTCACCTGGCTCGTGGTCCTGTTCTTCGCCGTGATCGTGGCGCTACGCCGCCCGGCCCGGGCGCCGTCCTTCCGGCGCTTCCTACTGGTCGTGGCCCTGGTGCTGGTGAGCCTGATCATCCTGGTGGTCGGCGCCTTCTTCGGTGCCATGGCCGTCACCGGGGTCCCCCTGACGGGGGGGATCGGTGACCGCGTGGTGCAACCGTCGTCGTCGGCCCAGCTCCAGCCGGTCTACCGCCTGGCCGCAGGGACCATGACCATCGACCTGACCCATACCACCTTCGGGCCGGGCCCACGCGACATCACGGCATCCGTCGGCGTCGGGCGTCTGGTCATCGACGTCCCCCCGGGGGCGGTGGTCGACGTCACCGCCCACAGCGCCATCGGTGCGGTGGCCGGCGTCCCGGCCGGCCCTGCGGGCGGCGGCGCCGCTGCGAACCCGTCCGGCGCCTCCCGGCCCCGACTGACGGTGGACGCCCAGGTGGGCATGGGACAGGTGGAGCTCGAACGGGGTGGATCCTGAGGCGCCCCACCGTGCGCGGGCGGCCGTAGGCTGACCCTGTGGGGGTGCGACCTGCCGGGGACGTCGACTACGAATCGGCCGGGGGCCACTACGCCACGGTGCGCCGTCCCGAGCCCCGGTTCGCCGCCCGGGTCCGCCGGGCCATCGGCGGGGCGTCCTCCCTGGTCAATGTGGGTGCGGGCGCCGGCTCCTACGAGCCGGACGACGTGGTGGTCACGGCGGTCGAGCCGTCGGCCTCCATGCGGTCGCAGCGGGCCGTCCACCTCGTCCCGGCCATCGACGCCGTGGCCGAGGACCTGCCGTTCGCCGATCGGACGTTCGACGCCGCGCTGGCCTCGGTGACGGTCCACCAGTGGCGGGACCTCGGACGGGGGCTCCGGGAGCTCCGCCGGGTCACCCGGGGGCCGGTGGTCGTGCTCACCTTCGACCCCGAGCCGCTCGGGCGGTTCTGGTTGGGCGAGTACGCGCCGGAGCTGATGGCGCGGGAGAGCGGACGGATGCCCCCGATCGGCCGGATCACGGGGATCCTGGGGGGCACGGCCGAGGTCGAGACGGTGCCCATCCCGGCGGACTGCGTCGACGGGTTCGCCGAGGCCTACTTCGGGCGTCCCGAGGCCTTCCTCGACGACCGGGTCCGGCGTGCCCAGTCGGCCTGGCGTTTCGTCGACGACGAGACCGAACGCCGGTCGGTGGCGGCCCTACGGGCCGGGCTGGCGGACGGCTCGTGGGACCGTCGTCACGGTGAGCTGCTGAGTGCGCCGGAGTACCGGGGCGCCCTCCGCATGGTGGTCGCCCACCCGGCCTGAAGGGCGGCCGGGACGTCCCACCGGAGGGGTCAACCGGCATCGTCCCGCCCGGCGGCCCGGGTTCCCCGGCCGATCCGATCCAGGAGGACGGCCCGTTCGGCCGGGTTCGTGGTGAGGCGCAGGGCCTCCCGGTCGGCGACACAGGCTTCGACGTCCCGTCCCAGGCGGCGGAGAAGGTCGGCCCGGGTGGCGTGATAGAGGTGGTAGCGCGCCAGCGGTCGGGCGAGGACCTCCACCTGTTCGAGTGCCGCGCCCGGCCCCTCCACCTCGGCGACGACGACGGCCCGGTTCAGGAGGACCACCGGGGTCCGGTCCATCGAGGCCAGCAGCGAATAGAGCTGGAGGAGCTGTGGCCAGTCCGTGTCCTCCCATGTGGAGGCCTCGCAGTGGACGGCCTGCATGGCCGCCTCGACCTGGTAGGGGCCGGGACGTCCCATCGCCGCGGCCCGGGCGATGAGCGACACCGCGTCGTCGATCTGTCCCCTGTCCCAGGCCAGCCGGTTCTGGTCCTTCAGGAGGACGAGCCCGCCCTCGTCGTCCACCCGGGCCGGCCAGCGGGCCAGATGGAGCCGGATCAGGGCCAGCAGGCCCAGCGGTTCCGGCTCATCGGGCAGCCAGCGGATGAGCAGGGTGGCCAACCACCCGGCGTCGTGGGCCAATTCCCACCGGGACGCGTTGTCTCCCGAGGTGGTGAGGTAGGCCTCGTTGAAGACCAGGTAGATGACCCGGAGTACCTGGTCCAGTCGTTCTCGTCGCTCCTCGGGTTCGGGAGCCCGGTACGGGATCCCGGCGGCGACGATCTTCTGCTTGGCCCGGGTGAGGCGCTTGGCCAGGGTGGCCTCGGGCACCAGAAAGGCCCGGGCGATCTCCGCGGTGGTGAGGCCGGCGACCGCCCGCAGGGTCAGCGCCACCTGGGCGTCGGGGTCCAGTGCCGGATGACAGCAGGTGAAGATGAGTCGGAGCCGGTCGTCGGGTTCCCGGGTGGTCGACTCCGGAAGGGCGGCGATCAGGGTCAGCTTCTCGCGGTAGCGGGACTCCCGTCGGATCCGGTCGATGGCCTTGTGCCGGGCGGTGGTGAGCAGCCAGGCACCCGGCCGGTCGGGCATGCCGTGGATCGGCCAGCGGACCATGGCCTCGACGACGGCGTCGGCCACCATCTCCTCGGCGAGGTCGAAGTCCCCGAGGAGGCGGACCAGGCTCGCCGTGAGCCGGCCCGCCTCCTCTCGAAACACCCGTTCCAGTGAGGAACGGGGATCATCCGGCGGTTCAGCGTTCGACGACAGGTCGGACCTCGATCTTGCCGTCGGGCATGGGGAAGCTCCGGGCGACCGCCAGGGCGGCGTCGAGGTCGGCCACGTCGATGACGGCGTAGCCCCCGATGGCCTCCTTGGCCTCGAGCAAGGGCCGGTCGACGAGGGTCGATCCGCCCGTGTCCAGCACCACGGTGGTGGCCGTGGCGGGTGGCTGGAGCTGGTTGGACTCGACAACGGTGCCCTCGGCCCACTGCCGACCGAACCACTCCATGATGCCCTGGTAGATCTCGGTGCGCTCGGCCTCGGTTCCGTTCTCCTGCCAGGCCCCCTGGGTCAACAGCAGCATGTACTTCATCGTCGCTCCTTTGGTCGGATTGTCAGTACTGCGACGAACGGGTAGGGGCGAACAGGACACCCCGGGCGGAATTCCATCCCGATCGGGTGCCGGAGACGGCGACCGTTCAGGCGCTCCGGGCGCGGCGCAGGGGGAACATCGTGTCGACCCCGGGGCGTTCGACGAAGTCGAGGACGATCCGGTTGACGAGCTCGGGCTTCTCCATGGGCACCAGGTGGGAGGCGCCCGGCACGACGGCCAGCTGTCCATGGGCCACCCGTCGGGCGAACTGGTCGGCGTGGGGCACCGTGATGTAGTCGTCGTCCCCCACGAGGACCAGCACCGGCGCGGTGATGGCCGCCAGGTCGTCCGACCAGTCGAAGGGCTCGGCCCACATGGTCCGGACCTTCTCCCACACCTCGGCGAAGTGGCCGGGTCCGTCGGGGGAGACCTCGCCGTACATGGCGGCGAACATGGCCATGTCGGGGTCGTCGGGCTCCAGGGCGCAGAACTCCTCCATGGCTCCGGGCACGTAGCCCGAGCTGGCGAAGCCCGAGCCCACCTCGGTCAGGGTGCGGACCAGCTCCGGGTGCTGGGCCGCCACCAGAAACCCCACCATGCCCCCGTCGCTCCACCCCACCAGATCGGCCGGACCGAGGTCCAGGGCCCGGAGGAACGCCGCGGTCTGGTCGGCCATCCCCTGGTAGGTGAGGGGACCGGGGCGGTCCGGTGTGTGGCCGTGGGCCTGGCGCTCGGGGGCCACCACCCGCCGGTGGGGCGCCAACCCGGCGAACTGGGCGTTCCATGTCGAGTTCGGCGCCATCCCCCCGTGCAGGAGCACCACCGGATCGCCGGCACCCTGGGTCTCGTAGAAGACGGGGAGACCGTCGATCTCGACCGTCGCACTCGTCCGTTCGGCCGGGTCCGTGCCCATGGATCGCTCCCCTCGTCCGTCCTGCCCACTGCGCCCGTGCGGAGCCGATCGTAACGCCGGTCGCCTGTCGGTGCCGGGTGGGCGGGAGTCGGACCGGGAGGTCGTCCGACCCGGGGCCGTCGGGGCCCTTCTGGGACGGTTCGGACGGGCCCGTCGGTGGCCTCCGGGGAGCTGGACCCCTTGAAATCAGGGGTCCGCGGGAGTAATTTTCACGGTGGGCGCGGGGAACTGCGACCCATCAGCACGGGGAGGGGACATGCGGAAATTCCTCAGGTCGGCAGCGTTCGCCGGCGCCGGACTGGCACTGTCGGCCCTTGCGGCGCCGGTGCTGCTCGCCGGTGGGGCGGGGGCGGCGACCACCACCACGCCGGTGGTCAAGTCGGTGACGCTGACCAATACCAGCAGTGGGACCACTGTGGTCGCCACCGTCGGCGAGCTGGTCATCGTGGACCTGACCGGCGGCACGGTGCACTGGACGGAGCCCGCCACGGCCCCGGTGGCCAGTGCCGCGGCCCCGGTGCTCGTCCGTGAGTCGGGCAGCACGTCGTCGAACGGGTCGGCCACGGCCACGTTCGAGGTGGCCAGGTCCGGTACGGCTTCGATCAGGGCGACCGGTACGCCGGCGTGCCCGGGGGCGACGGGGACGGTGTGCACGCCCTACGTGGTGCTGTGGCAGGCCGCCGTGGACGTCCCCGTGGTCGATCCACCGCCCGTGGCCTGACCGTCGGCTGACGGCCGGTGGACCCGTTGGGTCCGGCCGGTCCGGTGGACCCGTTGGGTCCGGGTCGGACGGGGCGTCATCGCGCCGGCGTCGACGGGTTCCGGAGGGGTCCGGTGGCTCCGGCCCCGTGCCGGCCGCCCACGGAGTGGGAGGCCGGCACGCTCCGTCCGTGCCGGCGGCCGGGTCTCCGCCCCCTGGGGGGTGGGAATCGGGCGGTCGCGGTGTCACACTGGTGGTATGCGACGGGGGGCAGTGATCACGTGTGAGGAGTGCGGCACGATGATCGACTCGCACGGACCCGCCCTCTGCAACGACGACGGGTGGCCGCCGCACTGGGTGCCCTTCGTGGAGGACCTGCGGAGCGACCCGTCCCAGCACCGCCACGCCCTGTGCTTCGCCCAGGCCAAGGGCACGGGGGCCCTGGTGGACGCGGTGACGGCCTGGCAGACGGCCAACCGGACGGAGCTCTTCCAGTTGCGGAGCCGCCTCGACTCGCTCCAGGGAAGCGTCTGAGCCTCCGGCCTACGCTGTCACACCCGACCGGCATCATGATCGGATGCTGCACGACCTGCTGATGAACGTGGTGGCCGATCTGAAAGGTGCCCTGGCCGACTTCGAGCCGGAGCGCCTGTCCGGTCCCGACGCCGACCGCGTCCTCGGGATGTTCGCCGAGATCGAGCGCCTGGCCGCCGCCGGCCGCATCCTGGCGGCACGGCGGGTGGAGTCGTCCAACGTCTGGCGGACGAAGGGCCACCGCTCGGCGGCGGCCCACATCGCCCAGGCCACCGGAACGGGCATGGGGCCGGCCGTCAACACGTTGAAGACGGCCCGGCGGCTCTCCGACCTGCCGGCCACCGAGGACGCCGTCCGGCGGGGGGCCCTGTCCGAACCGCAGGCCCGGGAGATCGCCGGGGCCGCCTCGGTCGAGCCCGCGGCCGAGGGTGAGCTCCTCGACGCCGCCGGAAAGCAGCCGCTCAACCTCCTCAAGCTCCGGTGCCGCCGGGTCCGTGCCGTCGGCGAGGACGCGGGGGCCCGCTACGCGAGGATCCACCGTGAGCGCTACCTGCGGCACTGGACGGACGACGACGGCGCCGTGCGCTTCGACGCCCGGCTGACGCCCGACGCCGGCGCCCGCGTGGCCGCCGCGGTGCGGGCCGAGGTCCTCCGCCTGGCCGCCGACGGCCGGCGGTCGGGTCACGTCGAACCCGCCACGGCCCTGGCCGCCGACGCCCTGGTGGACCTGGTCCATCGGGGGTCGGGAACGTCCGGGGGCGACGCCTCCGGGGACGGGGACATCGGGGGGGACCACCCCTCGGGTCCGGGACCGGTGCCGCCGCCGACGGGCACCGGGCCGTCGTGCGTGGTCCACGTCCGTGTGGACCATCGGGCCCTGGTCAGCGGGACGCTCGAGCCCGGCGAGGTCTGTGAGATCCCGGGGATCGGTCCGATCCCGGTGGCGACGGCCCGGAGCCTGGCCGGCGACTCGATCCTCGAGGTGCTGGTGACGAAGGGGGTCGACGTCCTGGCCGTGGCCCACGGTGGCAGGACGATCCCCGCCGCGGTCCGTCGGGCCCTCCTCGAACGTGATCCGACGTGCGTCGTCCCGGGGTGCGAGGCCCGTGAGGCCCTGGAGATCGACCACGTGGTCCCCTTCGTGGACGGGGGACCCACGACCATCCACAACCTGGCCCGCCTCTGTCGCTGGCACCACTACCTGAAGACCCATCAGCGCCACCGGCTGTCCCGCCGGGACGGGACCTGGGTGTGGGAGGAGCCTCCGCCCCCGGGGGCCACGGGGCGGTCCCCGGACGACGGGGCCGACGACCGTCCTGCCGGGGACACGGACACCCCGGGCGCCGACGGGACCTTGTTCGACCCCGACTGAGGTCAGTGCCTTCCCCGGGGGGGAGCGCTCAGGCCGGCGCTCCGGCCGTCGGGTCCGGGTCCGCCCCGGGGTCCGACGTCGGGTGCCCACCGTCCCCCGTCGACCAGGCCGCCTCGGCCCGGCCCGCCACGTCGCGCAGTGGTCGGCCGGTCAGCCGTGCCACCCGGGCGACGTCCTCGTACTCGGCCTTGACCCGGTCGCCGCTGACCTTGACGCCGACCGGATGACCGAGGACCTCGACGGTGTCGACCGTGCGTGGGACCGGCCACCGTTCGATGGTCGAGCCCCGGACGCCCAGTGTGCCCGTCTCGGTGCGCAGGACGGTCCGGAGCTGGGCCGCCCGGACAGGGTCGGCCAGGACGTGGACCGTGGTGCCGGGTCGGCCCTTCTTCATCACGACGGGTGTCAGCCAGGCGTCGTGCGCCCCGGCCTCCAGCAGGGCGGCCACGGTGTGGGCCAGCTGCTCGCCGGTGGCGTCGTCGACGTTCGCCTCGAGCAGTACGACCGGTTGCCCACTCCCGGGATCCCCGACGGGGGAGGCGGCACCGTCCCCGGGCGGTACGACCGGGGCGCCGACGGCCACCGACGTCCCGATGACGACCTGGGTGCAGTTCGGCAGCTCGTCGAGCTCGCGGGAGCCGGCCCCGAAGCCGCTGGCCGTGATGCGCATCGGGGGCAGGGGTCCGTACCCGGAACTGAGCCCGGCCAGCAGCGCGGCTCCGGTGGGCGTGGTGAGCTCGACGGGGATGTCGCGACCCCAGGTCGGCACGCCCTCGAGCAGGGACACCACGGCCGGGGCGGGGTTGGGGAGCAGGCCGTGGGCCGCCCGCACCATCCCGAGCCCGGTGGCCACCGGGCTGGCCCGGACCTCGTCGACCCCCAGGAGCTCGAGGGCGATGGCCGTTCCCACGACGTCCACGATCGTGTCGTGCCCGCCGACCTCGTGGAAGTGGACCTGCTCCACGGGCCGGCGGTGGAGGTGGGCCTCGGCCTCGGCCAGGACGCCGAAGACGGCGAGGGCCCGGGTGGTCACCCGGGGCGGGAGCCGGGCCTCCTCCACCAGTCCCACGATGTGGGCGTGGGTCCGGATGACCACGTTGTCGGTGACGCCCACGACGGCCCGTGAGGCGGCGATGCCGCCCCGCAGCACCGGTTCGATCTCGAGTGACCAGCCCGAGATGGGGAGGCGCCCGAGCATCCCGGTCACCTCGTCGACCGGGGCACCGGCGTCGATCAGGCTGCCCAGCGCCATGTCCCCGGCGATCCCGGCGAAGCAGTGGAACCAGGCCAGCGTCCGACCCGTACCCCGAGGTGTCTCCGGGGTCACGGGAGTATCCGGGCCACGGCGCAGGCCGCGCCGTAGCCGTTGTCGATGCCCACCACGGCGATCCCGGCGGCGCACGAGGCGTGCATGGCCAGCAGCGCCGTCACCCCTTCGAGGGCGGCGCCGTAACCGGTGCTGGTGGGCACGGCCACGACGGGGGCCGGCGTGATGCCACCGACGAGGCTGGCCAGGGCGCCCTCCATGCCGGCCACCACGATGATGGCGTCGGCACCGGCCAGCTCGTCGGACGAGGCCAGCAGCCGGTGGACGCCGGCCACGCCGCAGTCGGCCAGCAGCGAGGGCCGGAACCCCAGCGCCATCAGGGTGGCGGTGGCTTCCCGGGCCACCGGCAGGTCCGAGGTGCCGGCCGTGACGACCACGACGGTGGACGGCCGCTCCGCGGCCGGTCGCCACACCACGGTGGACAGCTCGCCGCGGACCTGGTCGGCCCCGGTGGCCACGCCGGTCACCGTGCGCTCCCCGCCGGGGTGGTCGGCCAGCACCCGGGACACCTGGGTGGCGTCGGCCCGGGTCAGGAGGACCGGCCCGCCGGCGCGACCGGCACGGCTGTCCGGGTCGGCGCGGTCGGCGGGGTCGACAGGGTCGACGGGTGCTCCTCCGAGGTGGTCGTCCAGGAGCTCGCCGACGATGGCCGAGCACTGGTCGGCGGTCTTCCCCTGCCCGTAGACGGCCTCGGGGAAGCCCTGGCGGATCGAGCGGTGGTGGTCGACCCGGGCGAACCCGAGGTCGGCGAAGGGCAGCCGTCGCAAACGGTGCAGGGCATCGTCGGGCGAGCAGGCGCCGGTGCGGACGTCGTCGAGTAGCCGGGAGATGGCGAGTTCATCCATGGGGTTCACTATCCTGCCCTGGTATGGCCGACCCCGCACCGCTGCGCATCGGATACCTCGGTCCACAGGGCACCTTCACGGAGGAGGCCCTGCTCACCCAGCCAGACTACGCCGAGGCGACGATCGTTCCGCTCGCCTCGATGTCCCAGGTGCTCGACGCCGTCCGCTCCTCGGAGGTCGATCTGGGCTTCGTGGCCATGGAGAACGCCATCGACGGGACGGTGCGGGACACCATCGACAGCCTGGTGTTCGACGCCGAGCTCTTCATCCAGCGCGAGGTGGTGCTCGATATCCACCTCCATCTCATGGCCCGTCCGGGTGTGGCACTGTCCGACGTGCGGCGGGTGGCGTCCATCCCGGTGGCCACGGCCCAGTGCCGGACCTTCCTCGCCGGTCACCTCCCGACGGCCGAACTGGCGGCCACCAACTCGACGGCCGAGGCGGCCCGCCTGGTCGGCGAAGGATCGTCGCTACTGGCCGATGTGCCCACGGCGGCCATCGCCCCGCGGCTGGCCGCCCAGCTCTACGGACTGGACATCCTGGTGGAGGACGTGGAGGACCACCCCGACAACCAGACCCGGTTCGTGGCCGTGGCCCGACTGGGCATCCCCGCGCCCACCGGCCACGACCGGACGAGCATCGCCTGCTTCCAGAACGCCGACCATCCGGGGAGCCTCCACACCATCCTGGGCCACTTCTCGGCCCGCAACATCAACCTGACCAAGCTCGAGTCGAGGCCGACGAAGAAGGCCCTGGGCGACTACTGCTTCATCATCGACCTCGAAGGGCACATCGGAGACGTGGTGGTGGCCGACTGCCTGCGGGATCTGCGGGCCGAGCTGGCCGACGTGAAGTTCCTCGGGTCCTACCCGGCGGCCGGTGCGTCGGCCGCAGCCATCCGCCGGGAGGCCACGGCCGAATGGGAGCGGGCCGACGCCTGGCTGGCCGATCTGCAGGGGCAGATCAGGGACGGTCGGTAGGGCGGTCGGCGAGTCGGTCGACGGGGCGGTCGACGGGGCCGCGGTGGTCCCCGGCGGCTACCCTTGCGATCTCCGGAGGGATGGCAGAGTGGACGAATGCGCGGCTCTTGAAAAGCCGTGAGGCGCAAGCTTCCGTGGGTTCGAATCCCACTCCCTCCGCTGGTCAGAGGCGGTTCTTGGAAATCCACAGACCAGCCAAATTCGCCACGAGCCATAATCGAGCCATCTCATTCGAGCGCTTCTGCTCCCCGTTCTCCTGCTCGAGCTTCTTGATCCGCTCGGATTGCTCGGTCGTCGTCCCGCCAACACGACCCTCGTCGGTGTCGGCCTGGTGGACCCAGTTGCGCACCGAATCCTCGCCGTAGCCAAGTTGGCCGGCGACCCGCTTGACGGTGCCGTGATCAGCCCGGAGCTGACTGACCAGACGGACGGCCTGAGCCTTCTCGTCCGGTGTGTAGCGCCGTGGGGTCGACCTCTTGCGTGGTTGTTCCTGTGGCATGACTCCATCCTCGCTTCCAAGGTATGGAGCCTCCAAGTAACCCAGGGTGAATCAGGTGCCGGCCGTCGCGATCACGTCGTCGGCGCGGACGGCTCCCCGACCGTGGCGTCCACCGAGCCGCTCGTCGTGGTGGCCGGCGGGCGAACGGCGTCGACCACCGCGGCGACGACGGCCACGAGGCCGATGGCCCCGCCCAGTACGCAGACACCGGCCCACCGGTGGCTCTCGTAGACCCAGGCGCCGACCGCTGAGCCCACGGCTCCCCCGAAGAAGTAGCAGACCATGTAGCCGGAGTTGACGCGACTGCGGGCGTGTGGCGCCAGCCGGTAGATCATCGACTGGTTGGTCACCTGCAGTCCCTGGACCCCGACGTCCAGCACGAGGATGCCCACGATGACCATGGCCAGGCTGGAGCGACCCAGCCACAGGGGGAGGAACGAGATGCCGACCAGGGCGGCGAACACCAGGGTGGTGGTCGTGGTCCACCCCCGGTCGGCCCACCGGCCGGCGACGTTGGCGCACAGCGCACCCCCCGCCCCGACCAGTCCGAAGAGCCCGATGGTCAGCTCGCTGTAGTGGTAGGGGGCGCCGGCGAGGAGGAACGCCATGGTCGTCCAGAACACGCTGAAGGCGGCGAACCCCAGTGCGCCGAAGAACGCCCGGCGACGGAGCAG
>Ga0182012_10002574_pt1 | contig 19567 bp, 15 predicted proteins | sample 612S2SmetaG_FD_120486 | JGI IMG/M metagenome (GOLD analysis project Ga0182012, IMG submission 120486) | Permafrost microbial communities from Stordalen Mire, Sweden - 612S2S metaG | ecosystem: Environmental > Terrestrial > Soil > Wetlands > Permafrost | place: Sweden: Stordalen | collected...
GGCTTGAATTGGATTTACCCTTCGATATTTTTCGTTACACCGATCGAATCGATCGGTCAGTGAGGAAACTTGACCACAGGTTTATGGTAACCCGCAAGTTAAGAATGGAAGCCATCGCGCCGGGAAAATACACGTCAATTATGTCAAACCCCGGTGCGCCCCGAACGCCGCCGCCTGCGAGTGGACATAACGCGATCGCGGGAGTACCGTTCGGAATCCATAAAAGTGGAGCCCTCATGCGCACTCTCCTCGCGCCCGGTGCCTGGCGGAACGTCTTGGTGAGTCATTAGACCCTGCGGCGCCGATCGCAGGCGTCCATTGCGCATCATCGGCCTGGCGGCGGCGTTTTTGGGCGTGCTCGCGGCGCCGGCGCTCACCCGCGCGGCGTCCGAGAGCGACTACCACGCACGGCTCGTGCACGTGCTCAAAGAGACGCCATTGATCGACGGGCACAACGATCTGCCGTGGGAGATCCGCGAGCGGTTCAAGGGACGCCTGTCCGCCATCGATCTTTCGTCCGACACCTCGAAGCTGCCGTTGCGCCCCGACGATGCGCCGCTCATGACGGACATCCCGCGGCTGCGCGCGGGGATGGTCGGCGGCCAGTTCTGGTCGGTGTGGGTGCCGGTGGACATCAAGGGTCCCGAGGCGGTGCAGACCACGATCGAGCAGATCGATCTGGTGAAGCGCATGGCCGCCAAATATCCGAACGTGTTCGAGATCGCCTACTCCGCGGCGGATGTGCGCAGAATTCACAAGGCCGGCAGGATCGCATCCATGATCGGCATCGAAGGCGGCCATCAGATCAATGAGTCGCTCGCGGTGCTGCGTCAGATGTACGACCTCGGCGCGCGCTACATGACGCTCACCCACGTGCTCGATACGCGCTGGGCCGACGCGGCCACCGATGCGCCGGTTCATCACGGCCTGACGCCCTTCGGCGAGGAGGTGGTGCGCGAGATGAACCGGCTCGGCATGCTGGTCGATCTGAGCCACGTGTCGCCGGACACGATGCGGACGGCGCTCCGGGTGACGGCCGCCCCGGTGATCTTCTCGCATTCCTCCGCGCGCGCGATCGTCGATCACCCGCGCGACGTCCCCGACGACATCCTGAAACTCGTGGCGGCCAACGGCGGCGTGGTCATGGTGAATTTCAATCCGGGTTACGTCTCGGCGGCCCGCAATCAGTGGGATGCCGATCGCGCGGCGGAGCTCGCGCGCTATTCGAGCCCGCCGTACGGGGGCCTGTACATCGGCCAGCCGGACCGCGCCAAGGCGGCGCTCGAGCAGTGGGAGCGCGCCCATCCCAAGCCCGTGACGACGCTTGCCCAGGTCGCCGACCACGTCGACCACGTGCGCGAGGTGGCGGGCATCGATCACGTCGGCTTGGGCTCCGACTTCGACGGCATTCCCGAGGGCCCCCAGGGCCTCGGCGCCGTCGACCGCTATCCGGCGCTGCTCGAAGAGCTCATGCGGCGCGGCTGGACGGACGCCGACATCGCCAAGGTCGCCGGTGAGAACGTGCTTCGCGTCATGGCGGCCTGCGAGCGCGTGGCGACGACGCTGCGGGCGCAGCGCGCCGCGTCGGAGGCGGTCATCGAGTCCCCGTCGCCCTGAAGCCGCGCGCTATCCTAGGCATCATGAGCCTGCCAAAGACCACCCTGCTGCCGATGAGCCTGGCGCTCATCCTCCTGTCGGTCGCCCGCGCGGCCGACCCGCCGCCGCTCAAGGAGGGCTTATGGGAGATCAGCGGCCAGAGCATCGAGAATCCGGGCAACAAGCGCACCGAGTTCAAGTACCAGCTCTGCCGTAATCATGCGTATGACAGCGCCATGGATGCGCTCGTCAAGAATGCCCAGGGCTGCACCACCTCGTTCGACGACCTGGGTGGCGGGCGCTTCGCGTCGTCATCCAGCTGTAACGTCGACGGCACCATGATCGTCTCCAAAGGCACCTACACCTACGAGAGCATGCTCGCCACGCGCTCGGAGTCCTACGCCACCTACTCGCCGGCCTACAAGGGTCGCACCGACGAACACGTGGTGCAGGAGCAGCACTACCTCGGCGGATGTCCGACCGGCATGAAGCCCGGTGACCGCATCACGGGCCGCGCGGTGCTGCACTGACGGCCGCGCGGTGCTGCACTGAGCGCGCCCGCGCTACCGGCGTAGATATTCCGCCGCGGCCGCCGAGAGCGCGGCGGCGACCCGCCTCGCCCATTCCCGTTGGCCCGATTCCTCGCGCACCAGATCCTGCCGGATCTCGATTTCCACATGCGGCAGGCCGCGCCGCTCGCCGTGCCTCGGAATGGTGTAGTCGGTCTCATCGCTGACGAAGTAGGGCTGGTTGTCGGCGAAGATCAGCCCCGGCTCGCGCCGCAGCCTGTCGAGCACGAGCCCTGCGAAGCGCCGGTCCCGGTTGTAGAGCACCGCGCCGTGCATCTCGCGGCGGTCGTTCTTGAACACGTCCGTCATGGTGTGCTGCGCGACCAGAAACGTCGGGCGCCCCGCCGCCTGGCGCTCGTCGAGGAGAGCTTGGATGCGCTCGTGATAGGGGTCGAAGATCGCGGCGCGGCGCGCGGCGATTTCCTCTGGCCTGCGGTTGAGATTGCCCGGAATGGTCACCCATTCGCTGACCTCGGGGATCGAGGTCACGGTGCGGGGATCCCGATTGCAATCGATCACCAGGCGCGAATAATTCTGCGCGATCAGCGGCGCATCCAGCGCTTCGGACATGGCGCGCGCGAGGCCGAGCGCGCCGATGTCCCAGGCGATGTGCCGGCGCAATTCGGAGGCGGGCACCCCGAGATCCCCGAGGCTGCGCGGAATTCGCGCCCCGGCATGATCGACCACGAAGACCAGATCCGATCGACCGTGACGGCGCTCCTCGAGCACCGCGGGCGGCTCGTCGGCGGCCAGGAGTGTTGAGTCGCCGGCTGTGAGCATGGCCTGGAATGTAAAACAAAACTGCGCCGATCCCAACACCATAATATGCTCACGCCCATGAGCGACATCCCCGAGGGCGTGAGCGCGCGCCCGCCGACGAGCGGCGCCAGTCTCTGGGATCGCATACGCCGGCATCCGCTCGCGCGCATCGGCCCGGGCCTCGTCACCGGCGCCGCCGACGATGACCCGAGCGGCATCGCCACCTATTCCCAGGCCGGCGCGCAGTTCGGCCTCAACATGCTCTGGACCATGCCGCTCGCCTATCCCTTGATGTCCGCGATCCAGACGCTCTGCGCGCTGATCGGCCGCACCACCGGCCGGGGGCTGGCCGCCAACATCAAGACCGCGTTCCCGCCGGCGGTGCTCAAATGCGTGGTGCTCGCGCTCCTGGTCGCGAATATTTTCAACATCTCGGCGGACTTGGCCGCCATGGGAGAGGTCGCCGAGCTGGTGACGCATCTCGACCGTCACCTCATGACGGTGGGCTTCGTCTTGCTCACGCTGGCGCTGCAGATCTACGTCCCCTACAACCGCTACGTCGACATCCTCAAGTGGCTGACGCTCTCACTGCTCGCCTACGCGGCGGTCCTGTTCGTGGTTCACGTCCCCTGGGCCGAGGTCGCGCGACGCACCGTCTGGCCGAGATTCACGCCGAATGCCGCCGCGGCAGCCGTGGTGGTCGGCGTGTTCGGCACCACCATCAGTCCGTACCTCTTCTTCTGGCAGGCATCACAGGAAGTCGAGGACATGGAGGCGCTCGGCGCGAAGGCCCTGGTCCGGGAGCCTGACTCCGGGCCGCCCGAGCGCCGCCGCATCCTCTGGGACACCTGGACCGGGATGTTTTATTCCGATCTCACCGCCTACTTCATCATCCTCGCGACAGCGGTCACGCTGCACGTCGCCGGCGTCACCGACATCGAGACCGCCGCCCAGGCGGCGGGCGCGCTGCGGCCGCTGGCCGGAGATTTCGCCTTCATGCTGTTCGCGATCGGGATCCTGGGCGTGGGCTTGCTCGGCGTACCGGTGCTCGCGGGGTCGGGCGCCTATGCGATCTCCGAGGCGATGGGCTGGCGGATCGGCCTGGCGCGCCGGCCGCGCGAGGCGCCCGGCTTCTACGCGGTGATCGGCGTGAGCGTGCTCGCCGGGCTGGTGATCCAGTATTCGCCGCTGAATCCGATGAAAGCACTCTTTTATAGTGCCGTGATCAACGGGGTGGTCGCCGTCCCGTTGATGGCCGTCATCATCCTCTTGGCGTCCAAGCAATCGGTGATGGGAAAGTTCCCGGCGGGCCGCCCACTGGTGATCTTGAGCTGGATCGGGACGGCCGTGATGGGGGCAGCGGCCGTGTGCATGCTGATTCCGGGTTAGCCCGGGTCAGGCGGCGCGACCCTGCGGGCGGCGCCCCCCGCAAGGCGGCGATCGAGCATGTCTCTCGCGGCCTTGAGCGCGGCGTCGATGGCGGCGCGCCGATAATCCCACTTGGGGTCGGGTTCCGGAGGGACGATGACCATGGTGGCGTTGGCCTCGAACAGCAGCACCGAGCCATCGGGCGACAGCGCGAAATCCGCGCCCGCATAGTCGAGGTCCAGCGCCGTCGCAACCGCCTCCAGCGCCCTCATCGCCCGCGCGCCGAGCACGCCCGGCATGTTGAGCAGGAAGCGGCGCTCCTCTTCGCGATACGACTCCTCTCGCGCCATGTCGGCGCTGAAGTAATGCACTTTCCAGTCGGCGGAGATGGCGAGATGCAAGGGATACAGGCGTCCGTCGATGAACATGACCCGATACTTGCGCGCCATCCCGTCGACGCCGCGCGCATCCAGATACTGAATCGCGAGCAGCTCCTCCCCGGCGAGCGAATCCGCCGCCTCCTCTGCGGCGGCGAGGTTCGCCACGTGCACGAAATGCCGGCCGGTGTGGTACCCGGGGCTGCGCAACAGCATCGGATACTCGAGCCGCCCGAGCTCCTCACGGGACACCCGATCGATGCGCGGCACGATCATCCCGGGAATGCCCGCGAGGCGGCGTGCATTGTCCGCGCGCCCGGTCGGCCGCACGCAGGCCGGGCGATTGATGAGCGGCGCCCCGCTTCGGGTCAGGATCTTCTCCGCCCGCTCGAGCGCGCCCGCACAAAGATCGGCGTCGCCGATGGCGTTCACCACCAATTCGTGCCGTGGCAGCTTGAGATCGAAGTCGACGAAGTCGGCGTACAGCGCATGGATGGTGAATCGCCGGTCATCGATCCAGAGCTGCGTCGGGATGTTGCCGCCGCGCGCGGACACCAGCAGCAGGATCGGCACGCCACGGCCCACGCCCCGATAGGGTTTGGTGACGAGGGCGTGTCCGGCGTAGCCGCGCTTGCGATGACCGTCCGCGCCCTCCAGGCCGAGCTCGGTCAGCACCCAGGCCATGCCCTGATGCGCTTCGGGCAGGTCGGGATCGATGGCGAGCGCCGCCTCGTAGTGCGCTTTCGCGCCGCGCGGGTCATTATCCTCGCGCAGCACATTGGCCAGATTCACCCGCGCGACCTTGTTGCCGGGGTGGTGCGCGATCGCCTGGCTGTAGGCGGTGCGCGCCGCGGAGCGGAACCCCCCCGCGAGCGCGAGGGTACCCAGCTCGTTGAGCGCGAAAAAATTCGTCGGATCCTGCCCGAGCACCTCGAGGTAAGCACGCTTCGCGCCCTCGTCGTCCGCCTGGGCTACGAGCGCACGCGCGCGCTCCAAGATTTCAAGGACCTGCATGGCTGCAAGGCTGCGCCTACGGGTCGCCCTGCGCAATCAACTTGAATTCCCCTCCCTTCTCGTGGTCCATTGACGGGTATGTTCAAAGCACTCGTAGTCGACAACAACGGCGGCACCATCAGCGCCTCTCTTCAAACCATCGATGAGGCGAGCTTGCCCGCAGGCAACGTCCGCGTGGCGGTGGAATATTCCACGGTCAACTACAAGGACGGCCTCGTGGTCACCGGCCAAGGGGGCCTGGTGAAGCGCTATCCTCACGTACCCGGCATCGATTTTGCCGGCACCGTGATCGAGAGCGCCGATCCCGCACACAAGCCAGGCGACCAGGTCGTGCTCACCGGATGGCGCGTCGGCGAAGTCCAATGGGGCGGCTTCTCCCAAAAGGCCTCGGTGAACGGCGATTGGCTGGTGCCGCTCCCCGCCGGCCTCACCACCCGCCAGGCCATGGCCATCGGCACCGCCGGTTTGACCGCGATGCTGGCCATCATGGCACTGGAGGACCACGGCCTCGCACCGAGCGCCGGCGAAGTGTTGGTCACGGGCGCGGCCGGCGGCGTGGGCTCGGTCGCCGTCGCCATCCTCGCCAAGCTCGGATTTCAGGTGGTGGCCTCCACCGGCCGCGCGCAAGCCAGGGAATATCTCGAGAAACTCGGCGCCTCGTCGGTGATCGACCGCTCGTCCTTCGCGCAGGCGGCCCAGCGCCCGCTCGAGGGCGAGCGCTGGGCGGGATGCGTCGACTCGGTCGGCGGCAACACCTTGGCCCGCGTTCTCGCGCAAATGCGCTACGGCCGCTCGGTCGCCGCGGTCGGGCTCGCCGGCGGCAACAAATTGGATCACACCGTCATCCCGTTCATCCTGCGCGGCGTGAATCTGCTCGGCATCGACTCCGTCATGTGTCCGATCCCGCGGCGTCTACAAGCCTGGGATCGGTTGCGCAAGGATCTTCCGCTCGAAACGCTCGATGCGATCACCGAGCTTGCGCCGCTCACCGACGTGCCGCGCATCGCCGCGCAAATTCTGCGCGGCGAAATCCGCGGACGCGTGGTGATCGACGTGAACGACTCTTAACGCTGTCTGGATACGACGACAATTGCGGCACAGTGTTAAATCGACATAGACTTTCTTCCATGCAGCACGCACTCGACAAAACCTGGTTCGACAAGGCACTGGAGCCTCTCCAACTCGGCGAGACGTTGATCAACGAAGGCGTCGAGGGGCTCTACCGCGGCTGGAAGGCCTCGGCCGAGGCCCTCGGCAAGCTGCGCACGGGCGCGGACCGCTGGCACGCCGTGCTGCGCGAGATTCAGTCGACCGTGAATCTCGCCGACATCCTTCGCGCCCGAACCCCCTAAAAGCCGCCGCGCTACAAAGCCGCCGCGCGCTACCAAGCCGCCGCCCGCTACTGCCCGCCGACGCCCTGCATCGAGGTGTAGTTCGCGTGCAGGTAGGTGTAGCCCGTTCCGGCGGATCGCAGGTGTCCGATCCCCGGGAACGACAAGTGCGCACCCGCCACCCAATAGCGCTCCTCGGCCACCTGTGCAAAGATTTTCTTGCGCTGAGCCGTCCCCGCCGCGGCATCGGCATCGTAGTTGTCCGTCAGCGAGGGATCCGCAAACTGCAGGGCGGCGACGTGCATGGTGTCGCCCCAGAACATCAGGGTCTGACCCTTGCTCTCCACGAGATACACCGTATGCCCGGGCGTATGGCCGGGCGAGGGTACCGCCCGGATCCCCGGAACCAGGGTGACCTCGCCGCTGATGGGCTTGAACCGCCCGGCCGCGATGTAGGGCTGAAAAGCCTGCATCGCGCCATCGAAGCCGCCCTTCTCATCCTTGGGCGCCGCATCGCGCGCGGCCTTGCTCAGCCAGTAGTCCGCCTCCTTCTGCCCCGCCCGCACCACCGCGTTGGGGAACGCGGCCTTGCCATCGAGAATCAGGCCGCCGATATGGTCCCCGTGCATGTGGGTGATGTAGATCTCATCCACCTGATCCGGGCGGTAGCCGGCGGCTTTCAGGTTCGCGAGGAGCTTGCCCACCGTGGGCCCGAAAGTGACGCCGGCGCCCGTGTCGATGAGCACGAGCTTCGATCCCGTGTTGACCAGGAACCCATTCACCGACTCCTCGATCGTGTCGCTCAGGAACGAGCGGGACAGCGCGGCGTCGAGCTCCTTCGGAGCGAGGCCGGTGATGACTTCGCTCACCTTCAAGGGGAACGTGCCGTCGCTCAACGCGGTGATCTCGACATCGCCGAGCATCATCCGGTAGTACCCCGGAGCCTGCGATTTCTGCAGCGGGCCCGCGGCACGGCCGTCGCCGGGGGCGAGAGACAGGCCGGCGGCGGCAACCGCCAGCGCCCAGCCCGCAACAATCTTCCGCATCATGATGCACTCCCCGTGGCGAGCCACGCGTCCAGCTCCGCGCGACATTGCGCGGCGCTCTCGAACCGAATACCCCGGAATCCATGGCGCGATGCCGCCTCGACGTTCGGCTCGAGGTCGTCGACGAACGCGGTCCGTTCCGGCACGAGCCCGTAGGTCTTCGAGATGTGCTCGAAGATGCGCGGATCGGGCTTCACCAGCTTGATGTGGCCCGAGATGACGATGCCGCGAAACACATCCCAGATCGCATGCCGGTCCTCCAGATGACGGAACGTCGAGGTCGACATGTTGGACAGCCCATAGACGGGAACCCCGCGCTCCGCCAGGCCGTTGACCAGCTCCAGCGACTCCTCCATGGGCACGAGCGACTCCTTCACCCGCTGCAGCAGCTCGAGCATCTCCGCTTCCGGCCGGCCCATGCGCGTCGCGAAGCGCCGCACCGCCTGCGCATCGTCCAGGGCGCCCCGGTCCATTTCCAGCCAGTCGGGATGCTGGAACACCTCCTCGCGAAGCCTCACGCGAAGATCCGCGTCCTGGTAGAAATGGTCGATGATCTCCTGCGGCTTCCAGCGAACCAGGACGCCGCCGAAGTCGAAAATTACGTTGAGGCTTGAAGGGACTGACATCGAGGGATTATAAGCGGCTGATCGACCGCAGCGCGATCACGAAGATTGCCGCGGCCGCGCCCCAGAGGCTGCCCAAATATCATCGCGACTGCGGTCTACACGGGTCATCGATATACGCGCGAGCTGGAGGGGGTCGCCGACGGACGCGGGTCACTTCTCCGATCAATCTTCCGTGAATGCCAGAGGCCCGAGCGCGCGCAGCAAAGGTTCCAACCAAGGCTCGAAATGGCGCCACTGGTCGATGCCGTCGCGATTGATGGGCCGGCGTACCTGTTCGGAGCTCGCGGTGTTCACGCTGCGCTTTGTTTCATGGAAACGGTTGCAGGCGGGCTCGAAAGCGAGTCCGCAGAACTCGAGGATGCGCCTAACTGTTCCCTCCAAATCGGCGACCAAGTCTTCGTGCTGAACGCGCAGAATTTTCCCCGGAAGGGCGCTGTCCCAGTGGCTCATGAGCTCGACATAGGATCGATAATAACGGGCGATATGTTCGAGACTGTAGGTGAATTGCTGGCCGACCGCGAACAGCTGCTTGAAGTTGCTGAAACAGCAGGCCATCGCATGGCGTCTCGCATCGATGATCCGTGCGTTCGGAAGCATCAAGTGAATGAGACCGATGCTCCTGAAATTATTGGGATTCTTGTCGATGAAGAGGGGTCTCCCCCTGCGGCGGTAGACACTCGTGTCGGCGAGGTATTTCCGCCCCAGGCATTTCAGATCGGCGGCGCCGAGAGTGGACAGAATCCCGGGATAGGGTGGATTGCCGGCATCGGGGCGCGGCCCGTGTAGTTCCTGCACCATTCTCGGGATATCGGCCAGTTCGGCGGTCCCCTCGACCATTGAATGCGACGCCAGAATCTGTTCGAGCAACGTGGATCCCGATCTCGGCAGTCCCACGATGAAAATTGGTGCCCCACTGTCGCAGCCCCATCCGGGTCGCTCCATGAAAAATTCACGGGTGCAGAGCGACGATTGGAGCCGCGCAGCGGTCTCGATGATTTCCGGCCGGTAGCGACACTCGCGCTTCTTGAGAGCGTTACCTCGTTCGTAGAAAGCGAATGACTCCTCGTATTCACATCGATCCTCGAGGGCCTTACCGAGGGCAAAGCACAAGTGATATCGATCGATGGGGCGCACGTCCGGTGACGCCTCCGCCCGTCGCATCCGCCCTATCTCTTCGTCCTCGAATCGATAGGTTTTCATGTTCGCAAGCCCCCAACACGCCTCGCCGCAAAGCGGCTCGGGAATCGAGGCAGAGCGATAAGCCTCGACAGCCTGCGGTGCCCTGCCGAGCGTCTTGAGGGTGTGGGCGACCGATAGATGGAGCCCGATGTCATCGGGCGTTTCAAGCGCGAGTTCCTGATAGGCGGACAACGCACGCTCGAAATCGCCGAATCCCATGGACACCGCGGCATCCGTGGCGCGGTACTGGCGGTTGCGCGGATCCGCTTCCAGGAGCTTGCCGATTTCTTCCCGAGCTTGGGCATGCTTGTGCCGCCGCAACAGCACGATCGCATATTCGTAGCGCGAGACATGGTAGTCGGGCGCCAACGCCAGAACCTTCGCGAGCAAAAGCTCCGCATCGTCCAAGATGTCGAGCTCCATTCCAATCTTGGCGAGCAAGCGCATTCCTTCGATGTGATCGCCCTGCTCCATCAAAAAGCGGCGCACGATCCGCTCCGCCTCGCTCAAATCGCCGTCGGCAAAGAACGCCGAGGCGGCGACTATCGCCTTGGGGAGAATCGCGAGCTTCTCGACATGTGCGGCTGCGGTTTGCGCATCGGCGTCGCGGCCGCTCATGCGGTACAGCATGTGCAACGACTTCCAGCTCGACGGGAGGGCGGCGCTGATATTGACTGCTTGCTCGAAGGCCGCGATTGCCCGGACGACATCGCGCCGGGCGATGAAACAGTAACCTCGTTCCTGGAACAAGCGCGCGAACCGCGGATGCAGCCGTTCGAGTCGATCGAGAGTGGTGAATGCCTCCGAAAAGCGTTGCAGACGGCGCTGACTGACGGCCGCCAAGTAAAGAAGATCACGCTCTTCGGGAAAATTCTCCAGCTGCGTCTGCGCTTCGACCAGCGCCCGCGCGAAATCGCCTCCTTCGATGAGCTCGCGTATCCGCTGGGCGTCGTGCGCGGCACTCAAGCGCCTGGGGCCTCACCTGTTCGAGAATTTATAGCTCACATTGATGCCGAGAATCCTCGGTCGAAGCGGTGTCTCGGCCAGAATGAATTGACCGGAATTGATGGAGCTCGCCGCCAGCACGTCGGTCAGATTTTGCCCGAATGCTTGCACGTACCAGTTGCCCTTGGCGACGCCAAAGGATGCATCGTAGGTCGAGTAGCCCGGCTGGTCGTACGCCTCGACATAGCCGGTGGCCGAATAGGAGTGTGCCCGGTGCTGCGCCGCGACCTGAACGAAAGCCGTGTAGTCATTTATTTGCCGCTCGTAGCGCACGCGTAAGTTGCCCTGGAAGGGCGGCGAATTGGGCAGGGAACTGCCAATGGGTCCGTACGGATTGGGAATCGACGTAATATTCTTGCCGAACGAGGGGCTCTTGGGATTGTTGTCGGTCAGATAGGGAGAGTTGGTTTGGCTGCTGCTATTCCAGGAAGCGGCTGCAGTGACCGTCAATCCATGGGTCACGCGCGCTTCGAGCGAAGGCTCCACGCCCCTCACGCGATACGCCGGCCCGTTCGTCGTGAAGGCGACATTACCCAGGCCGCCCTCGGGATCGAAAAAGCCCGTTTGCACGTTGCTCCACTCTTCCTGATACACCGACCCATTGAACTGGATGCGGTGGTCCAGCCATTCGGTCTTCCAACCCACCTCGTTGTTGGTCAGGTCGTCGGATTGATAGACAGCCGGAAGCAGAAACTGGGCAATCCCGTTCTTGTCAGGCAGGTAAGAGCCCGTGCTTTGATTGAAGCCCGGCGGCCGGAAGCCCTGCGAATAGGTGTAATACACCAGGACGCCATCTACGGGTTTCCAGGCCAGGTCCACTCGACTTCTGAACCCATGTGCCCCAACGGTATTCGGAACTAGCAAATTGAGATTGGTCCCGGAGGGGCCTCCCGGACCGAATCCATTGTAGTTGTTTGCCGAGCATGGTCCGAGGTTGGTCGCGACGGCCCCATCATAAATCTTGCAATAAAAACTGCCGACGACACTGCCTCTTTCATAGGCATCGTACTTGAAGTAACGGGTACCGACCGTCAAGGTGAGTGCTTTCGGTATCAGATCGAAGTCGGCCGAGGCGAAGGCCGCCCGCTGGCTGAAACCGCGGTGAGTGTCCTCGAAGAATCCGTCTGATGCATTTCGCACCTTCGGGTCATTTGCCTGCGTGCCGGGAAATGGCCCGATGTTGAGGAAGCACTCCGTATTGAAGCTCGCCGTACATTGCGGAACCGTCCGTTCCAGCCAGTCGGTGTCGTCGTAGATCCGATAGTCTTCATAGTATAAGCCACCGATCGCGCGCAACCGATTGTCGTTGGGCGTGGTCAGGCGCAGCTCATGGCTTTGATGGGTGTTTTTCTCCTTCTCGTACCAGGTTGCGCTCGGCGAATAGCACTTGGTGACCGGATCGAAGCCGACGCTGTATCCATTGCATTGATAATAGGTCGCCCAAACACCGCGAGCGTAGTTGGTGTAATCCTGCACTTGGTCGACGTTCCTTGCCAAATAGGCTCCCGCGTACGTCAGCTTCAAGCCATCGATTTTGCCGTTGATCGTCAGCGACGTGTTTTCGAACCGATCCTTGTCGTACGAAGGATTGAACAGGGTCACCGACAAGGGCGGCAATGCGTTGCCCTCGGAGCCGTAAGGGTTGTCATAAAACACGCCTTCCGCGTCCATATTCTGATACGTCTGTCCCAGCAACGCTTCCCAGTCATCATTGATGCGATAGAGGGCCGAGAGCCGCAGCCCGGTGTAGTTGAGAGGATTACTGTGGTTGCCGGCGATATTGGCGTTGTTGATCACGACGCTATCGGCAGGCACCTGGCCCGGAGTTATGACCGTCCCGCCGGGGCTCACCGTCCCGCCGTTTCGCAGCGCCAGGCCCAAATCCGTGCCTGAGCGTGTGAATTCACTGGGGACGTTGTTGATGTAGCCGCCGCGGGAGTCCGTGTAGATGACTCCACGCACGGCAAGCGTGTCCGCGATGATCGGCAGATTCAAAACGGCACTCACGTTGCTGTTGGGATCCCCGTGCGCAGTGGTGCTGTAGCTCGCATCGACGCCCCCCTCGGTCACATCGAGCTTGGGCTTGTTCGTGATGTATCTGACCACACCGGCCTGCGCGCCGCCGCCGAACAAGGTGCCCTGGGGCCCTTCCAGCACCTCGATCCGCTCCAGATCCGCCGCATAGATGTCGACGTTTCGGCCGGGAAGGGACATGGATTGGTCGTCCAGATAAATGGCGACTGTAGGGATGGGACCTGATGTGCCGCTGCTTTGACTTCCGCCGGCCGCGTAGGCCAGACCGCGAATGTAAATCGATCCCTGTCCGGGCCCCGAAGTCGTCCGGGTCACATTCGGAAGATATTTCGTATAGTCATCCAGGGTCGTCGCGTTCAGCTGCAGCAGCGTATCCGCTGTCAGCGCCTGAACGGTGATCGGGACGTCCTGAATGTTTTCGGAACGCCGCTGCGCGGTCACGATGATCTCGCCGATGGCGTCCGATCCGGTTGCTGCCGGGGCGGTCGCCTGATCCGCGTACAGCACCGCCGGCTGGATGGAGAGGATGGAGGCTATCGCCGACGCAAGCTTTTGGCTGGAATTCATCTCAGTCATCCCCTTCTGGTCTTTTCTGCACAATATCGACCGTGATCGAGACCGCCCAACACCACTTTGTTCTAACGGTATATCCGTTACGGGTTCGCGGGATCGAATATCGCATTGGGTCCCGGCGAGGTGTCGAAGCGGCCGGTCGTCGCATTCGGATACCAATCCCATTGCCAAGACCAAAGCACGTAGTAATCAATGAAGTCTCTGACCGCGGCGTTGGGCGCGGCGGCCTGCGCGCCGTAGAGCTCATCCGGCGTGCGAACGGCGCTAGCCGTTTCCATATGTATGGCCGGGGTCGAGTGGTCCGCATCGAACACGATGAACCGCTTCGCAGATGACGTCCAAGGCTCCCACGTCACCGATTGGTCCCTGCATTTTGCGATGCGCCCCCCACGATCGTGGAGAAACCGCTTCAAATAGCATCTGATCGCCAACGAGAGGGCTTGCCGCCCTTCAAGGTTCGCCGGGGTGAATGGATAGCCCGCCTCCTTGTCGCCATCCACCAATTTGAAGAAGCTTTGGTAGAAGAATGGGGATTCCGATGTATGCAACGAGCCCTTGTAGAAGGTCCACGCATCCTGAAAAGGAATTCGGTAGTCCTTGTGCGTGTCGGAGCCCCAATCGAAGCGGTACGCATAGACCGGCACGCGGGGCCTCACCGAGACCGCGGTCAGACCGTCCGCCGCAAGATTCACCGCCAAGCTGGTATCGAGCTCGTCGATGAGGTCGGTCGCGAACTTATAGTTTCGCTCAAACGTCTCGGGATCCTTGCTGCCGAACGCGTCGTAAAAGGCCTGTAGCCCGTGGTAGGAGGGATTGGTTCCGTTCACGGCCTCATCCACCAATGTCTGGAGCGACTTGCCGGTTTGGTAGTTGAACGGCCATTCCGCGTTCCAGGTGTTGTTTTCGTTACGGGTGGTGCCGACGATCAAGGGCCTGGGGAACACGTGTCCTTCCGAGAAGTCTGCGACAGGCAGCCCCTTCGGCAGCACCACCCCGTCGCCGATCGCATACACGAATTCGGGCCGATTCTGCGCCTCCGCTACCAGGGGCGGAACGACGCCGGTGTGCGGTGCGATATCGTCTCGAAAGAGATCGCCCCAATTTATGGAGCCCCGGTCCTTGTTGAAGTAGGCGTCGCGAATCTGCTGCGGTGTTTTCGCTCGTAGATAATCGCGGATGTCTTGCGGAGACATCCTGGAATCCGCATGGACTTTCGCAGCCGCCGCGTTTTGCGCGACCCCGTCGCCGACCAGCAGATTGTAAAGGACCTGCTTCGATGACTTGAAGGCGGCGCTGACCGGGCGGATTCCCGGATAGTTGCTTTCTATGATGGCCTTCTGGAACAAGTCCTTCGCCAGCGCGCTGTGCATCAAGTAGCTGACATTCTGTGCACCGGCCGATGCGCCGGCCAAGGTCACGTTGGCCGCGTCGCCACCAAATTGTTCGATGTTACGGCGCACCCATTCAAGAACGCTGATTTGGTCGAGACTTCCATAGTCACCCGAGTCGTCCTCGGGATTTCCGGTCAGGAGCGCTGGATGCAAGAACCACCCCATCGGTCCCAACCGATAGTTGAACGTCACGACGACAACATCGTAATGCTGAGCAACCGTGTACCAACTCCCCTCACCGGAGCCGTCCAAGTTGCTGCCGCCATGGATATAGACGAATACCGGCAGTTTCCGCTGCGCGTTGCTGGGACGCCAAACGTTGAGGTATAGACAATCCTCGCTCGAGGGACCGTTCTCCCCCTGAGAGCATCGATGGCCGTAGCGCGTGGCGTCGAGGATGCCGCTCCAGGGTGGCAAAGGCTGCGGCGCTCTCCAACGCAATGCCCCGAGGGGCGGCTGTGCATAGGGAATGCCGAGCCAGGCTGTGGTCTCGGCCCCCATGAGCACACGGCCGTGCACGCGCCCTTGCTCCGTTACGACGGTAGTCTCGAAGCCACTCCGTTGATTTCCCGCGGCGATTGCACAGGGGAAAATCAGAACGGCCATCACCGATAGACTCAATCGCAGCAACGTAACCGTCCTATGACCGCTTCCTTGAAGCCCACGAAGGCCTCACCTAAGCGCATTTGGCGATCACGTGACAAGGTATTATTTCTATCCAGCTGGTGCTATTTTCTTACCAATGCGCAGATCGCTTCCCTCCCTCAATGCGTTGCGCGCCTTCGAGGTCGCCGCTCGTCACGCCTCCTTCAGGGCGGCGGGCAAGGAATTATGCGTTTCGCATTCCGCGATAAGCCACCAGGTCAAGCTGCTCGAGCAGTACTTGGGCCTCGAGCTATTCACCCGCAACCCGAGGACCGTCGAACTGACTGAGGCGGGAGGAGCTTTGTATCCGGTCCTGCGCGATGCGTTCGACAAGATTGCCGATTGCACCGACATGCTATTGGCCCCGAGGCAGCAAAATGTGTTGACCGTGAGACTTTACTCGACGCTTGCGGTCCGTTGGCTGATACCGCGACTGCCGAAATTTCAGATGGCGCACCCCGAGATCAAGTTTCGCCTCAATTCCTCCCAATGGGACGTCGATTTCGATCGGGAGGCGGTCGATTGCTGCATCATGATCGGCCATCGCAGCAACGAGGCTCTGCATTACGATTACCTGTTTTCCTCCGAGCTCTTCCCGGTATGCAGCCCTGAGCTGCGCGAGGCGCCATTCCCGTTGAACCAGCCCGACGATCTGGCCCGGTGCACCATCCTGCAGGTGTATCCATCATGTCGCGACTGGAGATTCTGGCTGGAGCGGTGGCAGATCGACAACGTCGATCCGGATTCTGGACTGCAGTTCGACAGTTATGATCACGCCCTGGCCACCGCCCGGGCGGGGCTGGGAGTTGCCATGGGAATGCAGCCCTACCTCGCGGCGGATTTGCATGCCGGACGCTTGGTGGAGATTTTTCCCGGCAAGAGGGTGCTTTATGACCGGGAATGGTACTTCGCGTGCCGGAAGGAAAGGACCGGCGAGCACAAAATCTCCGCTTTTCGGGACTGGCTGCTCAACGAGGTTTCCGCCGACCCCGATATCGAGGATCTTGCGGACCGGCCCATACTTCGCAGGTTCGCTTAAGCTTCAATCGCTCATGATGCTTTCGCCTCCCGGTGCGCCGACCACGGCTTGATCTTCGCGAGCTTTTTGGCAAGCGTGGCCCGAGTGAGGCGCGTGTCATAGTCGTGAGACCCCATGGCTTCAAGAACTCTTCGCGCAACATCTCTCCGGGAGAGGTCGGTGCAATTCGCCTGCCGCCGGCGACCGTTACAGAGCGGAAGTCCGTCTTCGCCAAGTCCTCAATTCGAATGCCCATCGGTTGCTCTCCCTCACTCGTAATGTGCACCGGACAGCACCAGGCTAGTCCCTCAATATCCGGTCGAGAAACTCCGCCGCCGCCCTGTGATAGACCGCGATTTCCTGCTCCGTGTGCGCGATCGAGGCCTGCGGCCCCGCCGCCGCGACCGCGTCCCAGATCCCGCGGTTCGCCATGAACACGCGCCGCGTGTCGATGAGCTCGAAATCCAATGAGCGGTCGCCCTCCGCGCCATTGCGCGGCAGCCGCGGCTCGAGACAATAGCCTGAGCGCGGTCCGCATCGAAACGCCGTCCACGGCAGACTGCGCTCGGCGAACACCGCATCCAGGCCGTCCGCCAGCCGCGTTCCAAGCGCGCGAACCCGAGCATACGCGTCGGCCGTCATCACTTTCTCGAGCACCACCCGCGCGACCGCGACCGCGAGCGCGCTCGCATAGGTGGTGCCGCCGGTCGCGATGCCCCGGGGGCCGATGTCCACATCGACGTGCCTCGTAAAGGAGTCGGCCACCTCGTGACTCATCCCGTAGAGGCCGAAAGCCATGCCGCTCCCGAAGCCTTTGCCGAGCACGATGAAATCCGGCTCGAGGCGCCATTCCCGGCTCAAGCCGCCGAACGCGAACTGCAAGGTGTGCGCCTCGTCGATGCAGAGCAAGGTGCCGTACCGGCGGGTGAGCTCGCGCAGGCCGCGATGAAAATCCGGGTCCGGCAGGATGACATTGCAGTTGGTCATGGCAGGCTCCGTCAGCACGATCGCCACGTCGCCCGCCGCGAGGGTCCGCTCGAGCGCGCCCAGATCATTGAAGGGCAGGATGGTGGTGTGCGCCTCCGACCCCGGAGACAGACCTTCTGTATCAGGCACGCTGCGCCCCGCTTCCTCGCGGACCAGCGTCTCCTCGATGTGCCCATGGTAATGGCCGCTGAAAACGACGATCCGGGGACGCCGGGTGATGAACCGGGCGATCCGGATGACCTCCGTGTTGGACCCCGAGGCCGACAGCGTGAACTGCCAGAAGGGAAGGCCCATCCGCTCGGCGAGGATCTCGCCCACGACCAGCGCATCGTCGGTCGGCAACAGGAACTGCGCGCCCCGCCGCGCCTGCGCCGCAAGCGTCTCGGCCACGGTTTCGTTCCCATAGCCGATGGTCATGCTCAAGTCGCAGAGATTGAAATCGAGATAAGTGTTCCCATCCACGTCGGTGAAGGACGCGCCTTTCCCTTCTGCGATATACAGGGGCGGCGTCCGGTAGAGCCCGTACATCCAGGACATCGGAACGCCGAGCGGCAAATGGGCCGCCGCCCTGGCTTGCAGCGATCGGGACCGGGCGGTGCGGCGCACGAACTCCTGGTCCTCCGAGACGCGCAACGACGCCAGGCGCTCGCGGTCGATCATCACGGTAGGCGGATGGGAGTGGGTCATGGCTCGATCAGATCCGTGCGCCGCCCGTGACCGCAACCACCTCGCCCGTGATGTAGGAGCCGCCCGCGCAGAGGTACACAATCAGTTCCGCATACTCGTCGGGCTGCCCCACGCGCGCCAAGGGCACCTCCGCCTGCGCCACCGCTTCCACGTCACCGAACGAGCATTCCCAGTTGGAATTCACGTAGCCCGGCGCAATCCCATTGACCCGCACGTGCGGAGCGAGTCCGCGGGCCAGCTCCCGCGTCAATCCCGCGAGCCCCGCCTTGGCGGTCGCATAGGCGGTGCTGCTCCCGCCGCCGCCGAATGCCGACACCGAGACTGTGTTGACCACCGCGCCTTTCGCCTGCGTCAACGCCCGCGCGAGCGTCTTGGTCATCCAAAAAGCGCTGAGCAGATTGATGCGCAAAATCTTGTCCCAGAAAACATCCGTGAGCGCATCGAGATCCGCGGGCGGTATCGGAGTGCGCGTGCCGGGTGCGCCCGCATTGTTGACCAGGTAGTCGAGCCCGCCGAGCAATTCCAAACCCTTCAGGCCCACCTCGCGGGCGGTCGCGGAGTTGCTGAGGTCGCCGGGCACCGCGTCCACCGAGAAGCCCCGGGCCTTCAAGTCGCCGACCGCGCGGGTGAGGGCATCCGTCGGCAAATCGTTCATCGCGACGCGGGCTCCACTTCGGGCCAGTCGAGTGGCGGTCGCCAGGCCGATCCCGGACGCACTTCCCGTCACGAGCGCACGAATGCCGTGCAACTTGAACTCGATCAGATCAGTCCTCGTCATGCATCACTCCGGTTTTGCGCCCATGGAATGGGAGCGATCTTCCCCAGCATGATCACCCAACCGATCAGCCCGAGAACGTTCACGCCGGCCGCGAGCGCGAACGCCACGTCGAACAGCCCGGTTTGATCGACCAGTATTCCGGTGATCGTGGGTGCAATCAGCCCGGCCACATTGCCCGCGGCATTCTGCACGCCCACCCAGCGCGCGGTCGCGCGCGGGCCGGCGAGGATCTGCGGGATCGCGAACAGTCCGGGGTAGGAGCAACCGCTCACAATTTCGAACACGAACAGTGCCGCGATCGAACCCTCCGCCGGCAGCATGACCATGCCAATCATGCAGACGATGCCGGCGATGTGGTTGGCCGCCATGATGCTCTTGTAGACCACGGTGGGACTGCGCCCGGCGCGGATCCAGCGATCGGCGAACCAGCCCATGGCGAGCGCGCTCGAGGCATTGAGCAGGTAGGCCCAGGAGGCGATGGCCACCATCGAGCCCATCGAAAAATCGCGCGACTTGACCAGATAGAACGGCAGCCACGACACGATGAAGTAGTAGCCGTAGTTCGACGCGAAGTGCCCGAGCGA
>Ga0182012_10002575_pt1 | contig 19553 bp, 15 predicted proteins | sample 612S2SmetaG_FD_120486 | JGI IMG/M metagenome (GOLD analysis project Ga0182012, IMG submission 120486) | Permafrost microbial communities from Stordalen Mire, Sweden - 612S2S metaG | ecosystem: Environmental > Terrestrial > Soil > Wetlands > Permafrost | place: Sweden: Stordalen | collected...
CAGGCGCGCCAGGCTATCCCGCCAGTCGGCATGCGTCCCGGCGGGCAGCCGCATCGCCGCCAGCAGGGCGAGTTTGGTGTCGTTGCCGACCCGGTGCTCCCCGCCGCCGATATCCCACCACACCGGTGCGATGCCGGCCGCCCGCGCCAGTCGATCCAGTTGCTCGTCGGTCACGCTGGACCGGCGGTGCTCCGGTTCACCCGGTTCCTCGGTCAGCAGCACCACCGACCGCGGAGCAACCGGGAACGGATCGGCGGCGGGACCGGTGCGATCGGGGTCGGCACTGTCGATCGCGCAGGTCCAGCACAGGCCGGGACGCGCCTCGGGCAACACCCACGGCACCGCCGCATTATCCGCGTGCAGCACCACCACAGCCCGCTGCTCGGCGGCATACAGCACGGCCACCAGAGACCGGTTGTCCGGCCGATGCCAGTCGCCGGACGCCATCGCGCGGCCATCGGGCCGCTGCCACACGACATCCGGGATCAGGCTGTCGTCGATGGGATGTCCCGTCAGCGGCCGGCTGTCGCACAAAACCGGACTGCCCAGCCGGGCCCGCAGCAGACGCGCCGCGAACGCGGTCAGGCCCCGGTCCGCGCCGTCCCAGTCGAACCACGACGTTGCGTTATCCTGCGCATAGGGGTTGTTGTTGCCGCCCTGGCTGCGTCCGGCCTCATCGCCCATCGACAGCATCGGCGTGCCGCGGGCGAACAGCAGTGTCGCCAACAGCGCCCGCACGTCGCGCGCTCGCCGCGCCTGCACCTGTTGATCGTCGCTGGGCCCGTCGTGACCGTTGTTCCAACTGTAGTTTTCGTTGGTGCCGTCGCGGTTGCCCTCGCCGTTGGCGTCGTTTCGCTTGCTGCTGTAAGCAACCAGGTCCGCCAACGTAAACCCGTCATGGGCGGTGACGAAATTGATCCCGCGCGACAACGGCCGGTGCCGGGCGGCGAAGATGTCGGCCGATCCGGCGAAGCGGGTGGCGAGGTCGCCCAGCACGCCCGGGTCCCCCCGCCAGAAACGACGGACGGTATCGCGGAACTGGTCGTTCCACTCGCCCCAGCCGGCGGGAAAGCCGCCCAACTGGTAGCCGCCCGGCCCGATGTCCCAGGGTTCGGCGATGATCGCGCATCGCGACAGCACCGGGTCCTGCTGCATCGCCGCCAGCAGCGGCGCGGCGGGATCGAACCCATCGGCGCGCCGGCCCAGGGTTGTCGCCAGATCGAGCCGGAACCCGTCAAGCCCCGCGTTCACGGCCCAGGCGCGCAAGGCCGCCATCGCCAGGCGCAGCACCGGCGGGCGGTCCAGCGCCAGGATATTGCCGCAGCCCGCGTCGTTGATGTATCGGTCGCCGTCGATGCGGTAATAGGTCGCGTTGTCCAACCCGCGCAGCGACACGGTCGGCCCGAGGTGGTCACCCTCACCGCTGTGGTTCAGCACCACGTCCAGAATGACCGCGATGCCGGCCGCGTGCAGGGCCGCCACCGCGGCGCGCACCTCGGGCCAGCCGCCGGGGGCCAGCCGCTTGTCGGGCACCAGGAACGCGAGCGGATTGTAGCCCCAGTAGTTGGACAGCCCCAGCGCCGGCAGATGGCGGTCGTCGATCCAGGCGGCGGCGGGCATCAGCTCGATCGTGGTGACGCCGAGGCTTTGCAGATGGGCGATGGCGGCCGGGTGGGCGAGTCCGGCGAAGGTGCCGCGTTCGGCCGGCGGGATGTCCGGATGCCGGGCGGTGAAGCCGCGCACGTGCAGTTCGTAGATGACCTGCCGGTCCCAGTCCCAGGAACGCACTGCAACGGAGGGGTCCGATGCGCCTTGCACGATCGCCTTCGGCACCAGCGGCGCGGTATCGACCGAGCTCGGCCCGTTGGTATCGCACAGGTCGGGACTTAACCGGAACGGCCGGTCCAGCTCCATTGCATAGGGATCGACCAGCAGCTTCGCCGCGTTGAACCGGTGCCCGCGCGCCGGGTCCCAGGGACCGGACGCCCGCAGTCCATACCGAGCTCCCGGGGCCAAGCCGGCCATGTGGCCGTGAAAGATGTCCCCGGTGCGACCCGGCAGCCGTACCCGCGCGATCTCATGGTCCGCGTCATCGAACAGGCAAACCGAGACCGACTCGGCATGGGCGGAAAACACCGCGAAATTCACCCCGGACGCGTCCGCTGTTGCACCGGGCGGCTCCGCGGCACCCGGGGTCATCACCGGCGCGGTCATGCGCACAGGCTGCGGTAAAGAGCCGCGTATTGTTTCGCTGGACGCCGCCATGACACATCCGCTTTCATCGCATTGCGCTGAAGCTGCCGCCACACCTCGGGCTGCCGCCACACGGCGGCGACGCGCTCGATGGTCGCGTCCAGCGCGGTCGCCGTGACGGGCAGGAACTGAAACCCGTTGCCGGCACCCGCGGCGAGCGCGGCTTCGTTTGCATCGATCACGGTATCCGCCAGCCCGCCGACCCGGGACACCACGGGCACGCACCCATAGCGCAGGGCGCAAAGCTGGGTGAGGCCGCAGGGTTCGAACCGCGACGGCACCAGCAAAGCGTCGGTCCCCGCCTGAAACAAATGCGCCAGCGCCTCGTCATAGGCCAACACGCAGGCAACCTGCCCCGGATGCGCCGCGGCGGCGGCGGTAAATCCGGCCTCCATCGCCCGCTCGCCGGAGCCAAGCACCGCCAGTTGCGCGCCGGTGGCCAACAATGCGTCGAGCCCATCCAGCAGCAGATCCAAGCCCTTCTGCGCCGACATCCGGCTGACGACACTGAACAGCAGTCTCTCAGGGGTCTCGGCCAGGCCGAGACGCGCGCGCAAGGCTGCCTTGTTGCCGCCCCGCCGCGCCATTCGTGTTGCGGAATAGGTCACCGGGATCAGCGTGTCGGTGGCGGGGTCCCAGACCGTCTCATCGATGCCGTTCAGGATGCCCGACAACACAGCCGACCGCGTGCGCAACAACCCGTCCAGGCTCATGCCGTGTTCCTGGGTGCGGATTTCCGCCGCATAGGTGGGGGAGACGGTGGTGATCCGGTCGGACAAAGCCAGCCCCGCCTTCAGGTAGCCGATGCCGCCGAAATACTCGACGCCGTCGATGGAGAAGGCCTCGGGCGGCAGGCCCAGCACCGCCCGCGTCTCGGCCGGGAACCAGCCCTGGAAGGCCAGGTTGTGCACCGTCATCACGGTGCCAGGACGGCGCCCGCCGCGATAATGCAAATAGGCCGGGGCCAGCCCGGCCTGCCAGTCATGCGCGTGCACGATGTCGGGCGCGATCCCGGGAATCAGGCCCGCGCCGATTTCCGCGGCCACGAACCCCAGCGCGCCGAAGCGCAGGGCATTGTCCGCCCAGTCGCGGCCGTCCGATCCGACGTAGGGATTGCCGCTCCGGGCATAGAGATGCGGGGCATCGATCGCCAGCAGGTCGAGCCCCGCCGCGGTGCCGGATACCAGAGTGGCCTCGCCGCCAAACAGGGTCGGGAAACGATGCACCGGCGAGCCTTCGCGCAACGCCGCCATGACAGCGGGATAGCCGGGGACCAGGGTCGTCGAGCGCACGTCTTCCGCCACCAGCGCGAGCGGCAGGGCGCCGGCGACATCGCCCAATCCACCTGTCTTCACCAGAGGAAACACCTCCGGCACCACCGACAGGACGTTGATCGTCGTCACCCGCTCAGCCGGTCGATCATTGGCTGGGTGATCAGGATGATGCCGTTTTCGGTGCGGCGGAACCGGCGGGCGTCATCGTCGGCGTCCTCACCCGCGACAAGGCCGGGCGGGATGCGCACGCCTTTCTCGACAATGACGTTGCGCAAGCGTGCACCGCGGCCGATATCGGCGCTTGGCAGGATCACGGCATTTTCGACGCGGGCATAGGAATGCACGTGGACGTGGGTGAACAAAAGCGCCTGGCGCAGGAACGCGCCGGACACGATGCAGCCGCCGGAGACGAGCGACGAAATCGCCTCGCCGCGCCGCCCGACCTCATCGTGGACGAACTTGGCGGGCGGGGTAATTTCGGCATAGGTCCAGATCGGCCAGTCCCGGTCGAACAAATCGAGTGCGGGCGTGATCGCGGTCAGGTCGATATTGGCCTCCCAGTACGCATCCAAGGTGCCGACATCGCGCCAATAGGCCTCCCGCTCCATGCCGGAGCGGACGCAGGAACTGGTGAAGCGATGGGCCACCGCCTTGCCATTTTTCACAAGATACGGAATGATATCCTTGCCGAAGTCGCGGCTGGAGTTCGGGTCGGCGGCATCGCGATGCAGTTGCTCGATCAGGAAGCGGGTGGCGAAGACGTAGATGCCCATGCTGGCCAAGGCCATGTCGGGATTGTCGGGCATGGGCGGCGGATCGGCCGGCTTCTCGACGAAGGCGACGATGCGGTCCTTGTCGTCAACCGCCATGACGCCGAAGCCGGTGGCCTGTTCGCGCGGCACCTCGATGCAGCCGACGGTCACGTCGGCATTCTGGTTCACGTGCTGGATCAGCATATCGGCGTAGTCCATCTTGTAGATATGGTCCCCGGCCAGCACGACGATGTATTCCGGGTTGTAGCCCTCGATGATGTCGATGTTCTGGAACAGGGCATCGGCGGTGCCGGCGTACCAGCTATCACCCGACCGTTGCGACGCTGGCAATATGTCGAAGCCTTCGTTACGCTCCGGGCGGAAGAAGTTCCAGCCCCGTTGCAAGTGCCGGATCAGGCTGTGCGCTTTGTATTGCGTGGCAACGCCGATCCGGCGGATGCCGGAGTTCAGTGCGTTGGACAGGGCGAAATCGATGATACGGCTTTTGCCGCCGAAATACACCGCGGGCTTGGCGCGCACATCGGTCAGTTCCAGCAGTCGCGAACCGCGGCCGCCGGCCAGCACGTAGGCCATCGCATCACGTACGATCGGGGCGTTCGAACCGGAACGCTGCAGCATGGGGGCCTCGCCGGCCTTGTGGGGTTGTCACCTCCCATACACCGGTCCCGCCAACCGCGCCAGAACCGGTCGGGCGAACGCCGCCACCCCCCGCTGCGCCGCATCTGGTTGGGGCGGCAGATCGGGGGTGCACGGTTCACGCTGGCGTGAAGGTTGGAACGTGCCAGATTTCCGATGCATATTCACGAATCGATCGATCGGAGGAAAACCACCCGACCCCGGCCGTGTTCATGATCGCCGCACGCCACCAGGCTTCGGGCCGGCCCCACAACGCTGCAACCGAACGCTGCGTCGCGTAGTAGGTATCGAAGTCCGCGCAGACCATGAAATAGTCATGATACCGGAGTGAATCGACCAGCCCGCGGTAGCGGTCAGGCTCGTCGGGCGAGAAGACGCCGGACTGCACGGCGTCCAGCACCTCCGACAGGATGGGCGAGGCGGCGATGACGTCGCCGGCGTCGATGCCGCGGCTGCGGCGGGCGGCCACTTCCTCGGCCTTCAGGCCGAAGATGAACATGTTGTCGGCGCCGACATGGTCGCGGATTTCGATGTTCGCGCCGTCCAAGGTGCCGATCGTCAGCGCGCCATTCAGGGCCAGCTTCATGTTGCCGGTCCCCGATGCCTCCATGCCGGCGGTCGAGATCTGTTCCGACAGGTCGGCGGCGGGGATGATCACCTCGGCCAGGCTGACCGAGTAATTCGGCAGGAACACCACCTTCAGGATGTTGCGCACCGTGGGATCGCTGTTCACCACACGGGCCACGTCGTGGGCCAGCTTGATGATCAGTTTCGCCTGATGATAGCTGGCCGCCGCCTTGCCGGCGAACAGCTTGACCCGCGGAATCCAGTCGTTCATCGGCTGCGCCCGGATTACGTTGTACAGCGCGATGGTTTCCAGGATGTTCAGCAACTGCCGCTTGTATTCGTGGATCCGCTTGATCTGAACGTCGAAAATCGCGGACGGATCGACCCGGATTTCCAGTTCCCGACGGATCAGGTCAGCGAGCGCCAGCTTGTTCAGGTACTTCACCGCCGCGAAGCGTTGCTGGAACGCCGGATCGTCGGCCAGCGGCTTCAGGTCGGCCAACGCATCCTCGTGATCCAGCACCCGCGGGCCGACCGCATCGACCAGCAGCTTCGTGAGCTTCGGGTTGGCCTCGTGCAGCCAGCGGCGGAATGCCACGCCATTGGTGACATTGACGATCCGGGTGGGGAACAGCGCGTGCATGTCGCTGAACACCGTTTCCCGCATCAGGTCGGTGTGCAAGGCCGACACGCCGTTGATCCGGTGCGAGCCCAGAAAGGCCAGATGGCTCATGCGGACCCGGCGCCCCTGGTGTTCGTCGATCAGCGACACGCTGGACAGCAGCCGGCCATCGCCGGGATGGTTCTTGCGCACGTACCCCAGATGCAGCGCGTTGATCAGGTAGATGATTTGCATGTGGCGCGGCAGCAGCCGCTCCATCAGCGGCACCGGCCAGGTCTCCAGCGCCTCGGGCAGCAGGGTGTGATTGGTGTAGCTGAAGATGTCCTGCACCATCGACCAGGCGTCTTCCCAGGGCAGATGATGGATATCCAGCAGGATCCGCATCATCTCCGGCACCGCGATCGCCGGATGGGTGTCGTTCAACTGGATTGCGGTTTTGTTCGCCAGGGTACTGATATGGCCAAACGTCTGAAGATGCCGCCGCACCAGGTCCTGCAACGAAGCCGAGACGAAAAAATACTCCTGCCGCAGCCGCAGTTCCTGCCCCGCCTGCGTCGCGTCGGACGGGTACAGCACCTTGGAGATCGCCTCCGCCCGCACCTGGTCCGCCAGCGCACCCGCATGGTCGCCATGGTTGAACGTGTCCAGGCGCAGCGGATCAGCCGGCCGGGCCGACCACAGGCGCAAGGTATTGACCCGCTGGCCGCGCCAGCCGACCGAGGGCGTATCGAAGGCGACGGCCTCCACGGTCTCGGCGGGATGCCAGACGTGACGCATGGCGGCTTCCGAGATCGGCACCGCCTCGATCGTGCCGCCGAATCCGACGTCGTAGCAGACCTCGGGGCGTTCAAACTCCCACGGATTGCCCGATGACAACCAATCTTCGGGGTATTCCTGCTGCCAGCCGCCCTTCATCACCTGGCGAAACAGCCCGTGGTCGTAGCGGATGCCGTAGCCGTGCGTGGGTATGCAAAGCGTGGCCATGCTTTCCATATAGCAGGCGGCCAGCCGGCCCAGGCCACCGTTGCCGAGTGCGGCGTCGGGCTCCGTTGCGCGCAGCCGATCGAGATCGACCCCGAGCCCGGCCAGCGCTGCCCTGATCGTGTCGGTCATGCCGAGATTGTTCAGGTTGTCGAACAGCAGCCGCCCGATCAGGAACTCCAGCGACAGGTAGTAAACCCGCTTTTCGCCCAGCTGATACGCCGCATCGATCCCGGCCAGCCAGCGATCGACCACGCGGTCGCGCACCGCGAGGGCCGTTGCGAAGAACCAATCGCGATCGGTTGCCACCGTCCGCCGCTTGCTGACGGAATAGGTCAGCTTCTCCAGGATCGCGGCCTGGAGCGCGGCGACGTCGTCGCTCGGCATATCCGCCCGCCCGTTGCCCGCTTGTTCCGCAGCCGTCTCAATATCCAGTTCCAGCGACACAGGGCACACCCTTTGCGAGATCACCACCGCTTGCCACGAAAGCATGTTTGGCGTGTCCGCCGCAACCATTTGCAGCAGGTTCCGGCGCGATGCACCTGAGACAGCCAGGCGCCGGGCAGATCCATGGGCCTTTGACGAAAAATCGTGCGAATTATCGCGCTGTTGGGGTGCCCTCTTTCGCCAACCCGAGCAGGCCATACAGGCGCAGACTGGGCGGCCAGTGGCGGATCACGTCCTGCCGGCAGAGGTAGCCGGCGCCGATACCGGCGACGATCAGCAACAGCGTGGCAATCCAGGCAACGTGCAACGGCGTGCGACCCCGCCGGACGGTTGGACCCGCCGCCAATCGATCCATCGCTGTGATGACGGGCGCCGCCGGCTCTGGCTCCTCCGGCGCTGCCGCCTGATCGGACCCGGCATCGACATCGACATCGACATTGGCCGCCACCGCGATCTCGGGCTCATCGTCGGCGATCTCCGCAAGCGGCACCCAGTGGCCGCCGCATTGCGCGCAGCGCACCTTGCGCCCGGGACGCATCCGCGCCTCCGGGACCTCGTATGTCGCCTCGCAAGATGGACACAAGATAAGCATGGCGCCGCCGCACTCCACTCAGGCAATGGGCCAGTATAGGCTGTGCGCGGGTCACTGCCAGCAGTTCCGCTCGCGGCGGTTGAATGGCAACCTGTGGCGGTCAAGGGGAACCGGTTCCATGGTCCGATTCGAGGCGGTAGGACTACACTACGGGGGCCAGTCCGGCCGGCCGGCCGGCCCCGAGGTGCTGCACGACATCAGCTTCGAGCTGGACCCCGGCGTGTTCTGCTGGCTGCTGGGACCCTCGGGCGCCGGCAAGACCAGCCTGCTGCGCCTGATGTACCTCGCGGTGCGGCCCACCCGCGGCCGCCTGACCTTGCTGGACATCGAGACCAGCAGTGCGAGCCGCCATGTCCTGCCGGCGCTGCGCCGGCGCATCGGCGTGGTGTTCCAGGATTTCCGGCTGCTGCCGCATTTGTCGGCCTTCGACAATGTTGCCTTGCCGCTGCGGCTCGCCGGACGTCCCGAGGGCCAGGTACGGGCCGATGTCACCGAAATGCTGCGCTGGGTGGGCCTCGCGCGCCGGACCGAGGCTCGTCCCCCGGAACTGTCGGGCGGCGAGCAGCAGCGGGTCGCGATCGCCCGCGCGGTCATCAACCGCCCAAACCTGCTGCTGGCCGACGAGCCGACGGGGAACCTGGACAGCGTGCAGGCGGAGCGGCTGATGCTGCTGTTCAAGGAGATGAACCGGCTGGGTACGACCGTGGTGGTCGCCTCGCACAACGACGCGCTGGTGGCCCGCCATCCGGCGGCCGCACTGCGGCTTGCGTCTGGCCGTCTGGAAAGTCACGACTGAGCCATGGCAGGTATTTCACTCCGCCCGGCCCGTTCCGATGAGCTTGGACTGCGACGGGCCTTGTCCGACCGCATGCTGCCGAGCCTCGTCGCGGCCATGGCGTTCCTGGCGGCTTTGGCCCTGGCCGGGTGGACCGGCGCCGCCGCGCTGTCGCGCCATTGGCAGCAAGGGGTCGGCTCGTCGCTGACCGTGCAGGTGCCCCAGCCGCACGCGGCCGCCGCGCAGGGCAACGGCGACCGTCTGGCGACGGTCCTGGCCGTGCTGATCGGCACACCCGGCATCACCGCTGCGCGCGCTTTGTCGGAGGAGGAACTGGCAGACCTGCTGCGGCCGTGGCTTGGGGCTGGCGCGGAGCGGTTGGCAATCCCGCTGCCGGCGGTCATCGCGGTCGAACTCGCCGATGCGGGTTCGGATCTGGCGCCGCTGGCACACCGGCTCGACCAGGCGGCGCCGGGCACCTTGATGGAGAATCACGATGTCTGGATCCGGCGCCTGGCGGTCCTCGCGCGCAGCTTGCAGGCCTGCGCCGGCCTCGCCGTCCTGCTGGTGGCGCTGGTTGCCGCGGCAGTCATTACGGTAGCAACCCGAGCGGGGCTCGCTGCGCGACGGGAGGCGATCGAGATCGTGCATGGGCTGGGTGCGACGGATCGTCTCATTGCCGGGCGGTTTGCGGCGCGTGCCACGATGCTGGCGGCGGTGGGCGGGCTCGCCGGCGCGGTCCTGGCCACGCCCGTGCTGCTGGCACTCGCCGGGTTGGCGGCCCCGTTTGGTGGCGGCGCCCCATCCGCCAACCCGCTCAGTGCGCTGCCAGTCGGACTTTGGCTTGCGTTGCCCGGCCTGCCCGCTGCCGCCGCGCTGATCGGCTGGCTCACCGCGCAGGTGACCGTCCACCGCTGGCTGCGGCGTCTGCCGTGACCCGACCGCAGCTCCGGCGCGGCTGGAAGGCAATGGCCGCCGGTCTGCTCGCTGCCGCCGTCTGGGGTGGCGGGTTCGTCTGGTTCATCCGGGTTGCGGAGCGCCCGGCGGACCTGCCGCCGGTCGCGGATGGCGTCGTCGCCCTGACCGGCGGCGCGGAACGGGTGGAGGCCGCCTTGCGCCTGTTGGCGGAAGACCGCGCCGGCAACCTGCTGATCTCCGGCATCGGCGGTGGGGTCGATCTGGCGACGCTGGCGCACAGGGCCGGCGTCGATCCCGCACCTCTGGTCCAGCGCGTCACCCTGGGACGCAGTGCCACATCGACCCGCGGCAACGCCCAGGAAACCGCCGTCTGGGCCCACACCCACCATATAGGTACGCTGATCGTGGTCACCGCCTTCTACCATATGCCCCGCGCCATGACCGAGTTGCGGCGCGCTTTGCCAAACGTCCGGCTCTATGCCTATCCGGTCCTGTCACCCGACGGGATCGGCGGGGTACGGCTGGTCGGCCTGCGCCTGCTGGCCGCGGAATACAGTAAGTACCTGCTTGCCGCGGCGGGCCTTTCGGTCTGGGAACCCGAACGCGAAGCAACCCGCGCGGGCCATCCCACATGATCTTCCTGCGCTCGACCTTGTTCAACATGACGTTCTTCGCCGTTGGCTTAGCCCTGACACTCGCCGGTACCGTCGTTCGCCTGATCGACCCCGACCGGGTCTTAGCCGTGGCGCGACTTTGGGCGCGGGTGAATGTCGCCGCCTTGCGCCTGATCTGCGGCATACGGCTGCAAGTGACCGGGCTCGAGCACCTTCCCGACGGCGCGGCCCTGATCGCATCGGCGCATCAGTCGGCCTTCGATACGATGGTCTGGCTCACCCTGGTGCCCCGCTGCGCCTATGTGCTGAAGCATGAACTGGTGCGGCTTCCGCTATTCGGCAAACTGATCCTGGACTGCGGAATGATCGCGGTGAAGCGGGACGGCGGCGCCGCATCGTTGCGGCACCTGCTGCGGGAAGGTGACCGGGCGGCAAAAGAGGCGCGGCAGATCGTGATTTTTCCCGAGGGCACGCGCTCGGCCGCCGGCGTTCTGCTACCGTTGCAGCCCGGCGTTGCCGCCCTGTCCGCCCGGACCGGATTGCCGGTGATCCCGGTGATGACGGATTCAGGTTCTTGCTGGGGCCGGCGGGCGTTTCGCAAGCGGCCCGGGGTCATTTCGATCGTCATTCGCCCGCCGCTGCCGGTTGGCATGCGCCGCGGGGACTTGCTGGAGACCCTGCGACAGGCTTTGGTTTGGCTGCCCGAAGACCCGCCGAGACCTGGGGATAACTCTGTGAGGTAAACCGCCAAAGATCTGCGATCACGATTTAGAGAGCGGCTTCAAGAGACTGAAAAGGCGAGGTTTCCTGAATGATCAGGATATACACGTGTAGGTTGTGGAGGGTGGGGACGAAAGCTGTGGACATCGGTGTCTGGCGGGCTGCCCACACGCGTGCGGCATTTTCGGTCCATCGGACTGTTGCGTATAACCCAGCGATCAGGGCGATGTGAGGTAGCATGCGGCGCAGACTTTGGGTTTTGATCGCCGCACTACCGGTCCTGCTGCTGGTCGGCGACGTGGTCTTCTGGCGGTTCGCCGAGGCGCGGCTGCAGACCGGGTTCCAGAGCTGGCTGGCCCAACGGCGGGACGCCGGCTGGAAAACCGGGTCTGGCCCGGTCGCATCGGGCGGATGGCCCCTGGCCGCAACCCTGACAGTCCCAGGCCTGACTTTGCAAGGCGGCGACCCCGACATTCCCGGCGGCGTGGGCTGGAGCGCGGACCGTCTCGTGCTGCGTCTGGATCTTTGGCATCCCACCGAACTGGATATCGTCCTGGAGGGCGAGCAGCGGCTGCGGTTCAGCGCCCTGCCGGACATTCCGTGCTCCGCCGACCGGCTGGAGGCGACCGTGCCGCTGCGGGCCGACGAAGGGCCGCATGAAATCGACCTGCAAGTGCGCAACCTGCGGGCCATCCTGCCCGATGATGCCGGCGCCAGCACCACGCTGACGATCGGCCTGCTGCAAGCCCATGTCGGGCTGGCAACATCAACCGACCCGGCGGCCGCCTTTTCGATCAGCGCCGAAGCCATCGGCCTGCCGCAGGCGATCCGCTGGGCGCTTGGACCGACCTTATCCTCGTTCACATTCGATGGCTCGTTGAATGGCAGGCCGCCGCTGGGCCATGGACTGACCGAGGCCGCAACCGCCTGGCGCGACGGCGGCGGGTCGCTGGAGGTCCGGCATTTGACCCTCGGCTGGGGGCCGCTGGGACTCACAGCCAGTGCGACGATGGCTTTGGATGACCAGCTTCAACCGATGGGTGCGGGAACGAGCCATGTCGTCGGCTACGCGGCGACCCTGGACGCGCTGTCGAGCAAGGGCGTGCTGACCCGGTCTGCCGCGACGGCCGCCAAAGCGGTGCTGTCCTTGCTGGCCGGCACACCCGATGACAGCGATACGTCTGACGTGGAAGTCCCGTTCACCCTGCAATATCGCACCTTGTCGATGCGGCAGGTGCCGCTGGTACGGCTTCCGGAACTCGACTGGCCGGCACAATGATGCTATAAGGGTGCATGGACCGGAGATTCCCCGCGACGCGAATTACCCGCCCGGCTGCCTGAGCAGCCGGGGGCTTTCCGCTTGTCGTGCTGATTTCCTGGAGTCGTCCGATGTCCGATCATGACCAACCCACTGTTTCTGTGCGCTTTCTGCTGGATGCCGACTGTTCGCCGGGGCTGCTGCCGCGGCTGCTGCAACCCTATGCCAGGCGTGACCTGACGCCGGATCGGATGTGGTCGCACCGATCCGGCAGCGTGATGCATGTCGAGATTGCGATGGACGCAATGCCGGAGGAGGTCGTCCACCTGGTGGAGGGCAACCTGCGTCAGGTGGTCGGCGTGCAATGCGTGACCCAGGTGCGGCGGGCGGGATTGCGCCAGGCGGCCTGATCGGGGCGGGTCACCTGGGCGCCCCGACGGACCAGGGTTGGGAATGGGGAAAGACCTGGCGTTGATCGAGATTCCAGTTGGCCGCGTTATGAGCGGCGATTCAAAGCGAGGCCATGCCGTGGCATCCTGGATCGTTGATGGAATGCCCGGCGTCAGCAGGACCATCCCGCTGCTCGCTCATTGCGAAGGGGGACAGGATGTGCTACGTCGCTGCAATGAGATGGCTGACACTGGCCCTGTTGGTTGGATTTTGGAGCACACCGATTGCGGCACAAGGCTCACTCTTCGATGGAGAGTGGCGTGTCATTCACCCTTGTCTCCTCACCAGCGACGAATGCGCAGGCCGCTCGGACGTGTTCACGCTTTGGTTGTGGTCAGCCGGCGACCGCATCTGTGGCGACCACCTCGCTACCGGCCATCTTGGGAACCGCGTTGACGAAGGGAACCTGGTCGGGAGCCCTTCAATCATCGGAACAGCACAAGGGGCGCAGGCCAAAGTCGCGTTCAGGAGTGCTTGGGGTGCCACGGGTCACGCCATGTTAGCGCTCGTGGATGGACGACTTGTTTGGCACATAACGGAGTCGCACCAAACGGACCAGGGCGCTGGTTCTTGGTTCCCTGACGATGCAACATTGGAGCGGTCGATGGGACCTGGGCCATCTGGATTGACGTGCACAGCGCCTCCGCCAACGCGGTGACGCGCATTGCCGATGCCGGTTATCCGCACGTCCGGGCGGTTGGCTGTTGGTTCGCCCAGGTTCACGACAGCCTTTATGAAAGTAAGCTAAAAGCGCCGGAGGCAGCGCCTCGGCGGCCCGCCACACGGACCACACGCGGCCTGCATCATTCCATCCCTTCCCTTCCGCCACGCACCCGGCCACTTTGTCGCAATGCGCAAGGTGTTTCGTACCCTCAGCCGCCTGATGCTCGTCATCGGGATCCTGCTTCTGCTCCTCGTCGTCGGGACGGGCGGCGCGCTGTGGCTCACCCTGCCCGCCGACCGCCAGACTGCCCATATTCCAGGCCTCTCGGCTCCGGTTGACATCGGGATCGACAGCGACGGCATCCCCCGCATCCACGCCGCCACCGAACTCGATGCCGCCGCCGCACTCGGGTTCGTGCATGCCCGCGACCGCATGTTTCAAATGGAGCTGATGCGGAGGGCCGCCTCGGGCCGGCTGTCGGAGATCGCCGGACCGGCAACCTTGCCGATTGACCGGCTGATGCGCACCCTCGGGCTGCGCCGCAGCGCGATCACCGATCTGGGCGCATTGCCCCCGGAGACGCTTCGGTACGTGGAGGCCTATGCCAGCGGCGTCAACACCTGGATCGCCGAAAAAGGCCGCTTCGCCGGGCCCGAGTTCCTGGTCCTTGGCCCACCCGAACCCTGGCTGCCGGTGGACACGCTGCTCTGGGCGAAGACCATGGGCCTGTGGCTGTCCAGCAACTGGCACACCGAACTTGCGCGACTCGCGCTCGCCGGCCGGGTACCGCAGGACCTCATCGACCAGCTTTGGCCGGATGCCGCCGTGCCCCGTCCCGACGCCAGCCTGCCGCCACACGTCCAATACGCCGCGGCGGCCGGACTGCCGACCTTTCCCGACGCCTTTACGCTGCCCGGCACAGCCTCCAACGAGTGGGCGGTCGATGGCACCCACACGGCAACCGGCGCCCCGCTGCTGGCCGGCGATCCGCATCTCGGCTTCGGGTTCCCCGCCATCTGGTATCTGGCCAGGATCGAGACTCCGCACCACGTCCTGGCCGGCGCCACCGCGCCCGGCGTCCCCTTCCTCGTGCTGGGCCACAACGAGCGGATTGCCTGGACCTTCACCACCACCGGCGCCGACACCCAGGACGTGTTCATCGAGGACACGGCGACAGTCGTCACCACGCGGGAGGAACGGATCAAAATCCGTGGCCAGCCGGATGAACTGCTGACCGTGCGCGAGACAAGCCACGGCCCGGTGATCAGCGACCTGAACCCGCAACCGGGCGGTCCCCTGCTGGCGGTCGCGATGGCCAACCTGCTGCCGAACGATACCGCCGCCGCGGGCCTGCTGGCCCTGAACAAAGCCCAGACCGTCGCGGAGGCAGGGCTGGCGGCGCCCATCATCACATCGCCGGTGCAGAACCTGCTGGTGGCGGACAAGGCGACGATCGGGCTGTTCGTCACCGGCCGGGTGCCGGTCCGGCGGTCCGGCGACGGGTCCGCCCCAGTGTCCGGCGATGGGTCGCATGACTGGATCGGCTGGGCCTCCGGCACGCAGTTGCCGCAAATCGTGGCGCCCGCCAGCGGCCGGCTGGTCAACGGCAACGAACCGGTGGCGGGCCCGGACTTTCCGGTGTTCATGGGCCGCGACGCATTCGGTGACTGGCGCGCCCGCCGGATCCGAGCCCTGCTGGCGGCGTCCGACCGTCACACCGCGGCGGACTTCGCGCGCATGCAGGCGGACGTGGTGAGCGCCTTCGCCCAGCAGGTGCTGCCCGTCCTGCTGGGCGTGCCGAACCTGCAAGGCACCGCGGCGCAGGCGCAGGCGTTGCTGAAGGGCTGGGACGGCTCGATGACGATGGACGATCCGCAACCGCTGATCTTCAACGCCTGGATCACGTCATTCTACGAGGACGTCCTGCGCCAGGCCAACATCGCGCCGGCCCGGGGCGGCCCCATGGCGGATTTTGTCGCCTATGTCCTGACCCCGGCCGGCGCCCATTGGTGCGGCGGCGATTGTTCGGGTCCGCTGGCGCGGGCGCTGATCGCCGCAACCGGAACCTTGACGCAGCGCTTCGGGGCCGATCCGACCGGGTGGCGCTGGGGTGACGCGCATCAGGCGGTCTTCGCGCATCCGTTCCTGCGCGACATCCCGCTGCTCGGCGGCCTGACCACGATTGCCATCCGCAGCCCCGGCGATGACTCCACGATCGACCGCGGCGGCACCGATCGCAGCTTCACCTCGGTGCATGGCGCGGCCTACCGCGGCGTTTACGACCTGGCCGACCCCGATCGCAGCCTGTTCGTGATCACCCCCGGCCAGTCCGGCAATCCGCTGAGCGGCCATGCACGAGATTTTGTCACGCGGTGGCGTGATGGTGCTACAGTCACCCTCGGCCCCGCGGCCACGTCCACAACAGCAACCATCCGTCTGGAACCATGAGCCACTGGACCGCCTATCCGGATAACGGGTTCCTGACCAACGGCGTGCTGATGCGCCGCTGCGTCGCCTGGGTCATCGACGCGATCCTGATCGGCCTGCTGGTCTGGACCCTGTGGTGGGTGTTGGCGCTGTTCGGCGTGCTCACCCTGGGCCTGGGCTTCGGCGCGATGGCGATCCTGCCGGCGGTGCCCTTCTGTTACAATCTGCTGTCGTTGCTGGCCGCGCGCAGCGCAACGCCCGGCCAGCAGATGATGGGACTGACGGTCCGCCGCGACGAGGACCTGGGACCGCCGACCGGCTTGCAGGCGCTGGTCTCCACCTTGCTGTTCTACCTGACAATCGCCACATCCGGCCTGCTGCTGGTCGTCGCCCTGTTCACCGTCCGCAAACGCACCCTGCACGATCTGGTGAGCGGACTCGTCGTCGTACGGGTGCGTGCGATGGACGCATTGACGGCGTCGCCCGGAGGCTGGAACATGCAAGGTGGAACGTCCGCCCGATGACCTATCGCCCCCCGCGCCGGCCGCAGTTCTTCTACACGACGGCCCCTTTGCCCTGCCCGTATATCGCGGGCCGGACCGAGCGGAAGGTGGTGACTGAAATTACCGGGCCGGATGCGGATAATTTGCACGACCGGCTGTCACGCGCCGGGTTCCGCCGCAGCCACAACATTGCCTACGCGCCGGTCTGCCCGGCGTGTCAGGCCTGCGTCCCGATCCGCATTCCGGTCGAGACCTTCCAGCCCGAACGCACTTTGCGCCGGATCGCGAAGCTCAATACCCAGGTCGAGGGCTACGAGGTCCCGTCTCGCGCCACCACCGAACAATTCCAACTGTTCCAACGCTACCAACTCGCCCGGCATGGCGGTGGCGACATGGCGACCATGAGCTTCTACGATTACAGAGCGATGGTCGAGGACACGCCGATCGAAACCTTCATGGTCGAATTCCGCGACCCCGACGACCGGATGGTCGCCGCGTGCCTGGCCGACCGGCTGGGCGACGGTTTGTCCGCCGTTTACAGCTTCTTCGCGCCCGGTCTCGAAAAGCGCTCCCTGGGCACTTACGCGGTGTTGTGGCTGATCGAGCGCGCCCGGTCCCTGCGGTTGCCCTATGTCTATCTCGGCTATTGGGTGCCGGAGAGCCGCAAGATGGCCTACAAGGCCCGCTTCCGCCCCAGTGAGATCCTCGTCGCCGGAACCTGGCGGATGTTGACCGACGCCGATATGACCTCGGTGGAACCAGCCGAGGCGGCGTTGGTGCCGGAGTCGGCCGACTGAGCCGGCCCGAACCCGACTGGCTGGTCTGGGCGCGGGAAATCCAGGCCACGGCGCAGACCGGCCTGGCGTTCAGCCGGGACCCTTATGATCTGGAACGCTATCATGCGTTGCAGCGCCTGGCGGCTCGCATCATGGCCGAACACACCTTGGACGATCCCGGCCGGATCGAGGGGCTGTTCGCGGCGCAGGCCGGCTACGCGACACCGAAGCTGGGCGTGCGCGGTGCGGTCTTCGATCCGGACGGGCGCATCCTGATGGTGCGGGAGACGGCGGACGACAATCTGTGGACACTGCCGGGCGGCTGGGCCGAGGTGAACCAGACTGCGGCCGAGTCCGTGGTGCGGGAGGTGTTCGAGGAATCCGGCTACATCGTGCGCGCCACCAAGCTGGCGGCGGCCTGGGACAAGGCGCGGCAGACGCGGCTGCCGACTCCGTTCAGCATCACCACCCTGTTCTTCCTCTGCGCGCTGGAGGGCGGCGGGCCGCAGACCAGCCTGGAGACCAGCGAGATCGGCTGGTTCGCCCAGCATGCGCTGCCCGCGGACCTGTCGCTGCGCCGCACCACGCCGCGGGCGTTGGCGCGCATGTTCGCCCATTGGCGTGATCCCGGGTTGCCGACGGAGTTCGATTGACGGCGCGCCCGCCGGATTCAGCTCACCAGCACCGCCTTCCCGATCACCGACCGGTCGATTACCGCGCGCAACGCCTCGGCGGCCTGATCCAGTCGGAAGCGGTGCGAGATCCGCGGCCGCAATTTCCCTGCGCCCGCCAGCTCGACCAATGTCTTCATGTTGGCGGCAGCCAGCGCCGGATTGGCCTCGTTCAGTCCGCCGATCCTGACGCCGACCGCGTCGATTCCCTTGATCAGCAGATAGTTGCTGCGAATCGTGGAGGGACCGCCGCCCAGGAAGCCCAGGATCAGCAACCGACCGCCCCAGGCCAGGCAGCGCAGCGAGTCCTCACCCACCTTCCCGCCGATCGGGTCGTACACGATATCGACCCCGAGCCCGCCGGTCAGCGCTTTCACCGCGTCCACGAACCCGCCGGCATAGTCGATCGCGTGGTCCGCCCCTTCTTCCAGGCACGCGGCGCGTTTCGCCTCGGTGCTGGCGGTTGCGATCACGCGCGCGCCGAACAGCTTCGCCACCTGGATCGCGGCAATGCCGATCCCGCCGGCCGCCCCGTGCACCAGCACCCACTCGCCCGCCACCATCCGGCCGCGCTGCATCAGCGCGTGATAAGCGGTGGCGTAGGCGCCACGGAAGACACCCGCCGCCTCCAGGCTCATGCCATCGGGGATCTTGTCGCACAAAGCGGCCTTGGCATTGCCGCGTTCGGCGCAGGCGCCGAGTCCGTGACGGCTCATGACGCGGTCGCCAACCCGGAAGCCGGTGACACCCGAACCAACGGCGATCACCAGGCCGGCAGCCTCACCGCCGGGGATGAAAGGCGGGTCCGGACGGAACTGGTATGTTCCGGCCAGCATCAGCACATCGACATACTGCACGCCGCGGGCGGCGATTTGCACCTGGATTTCGTCGGGGGCTGGCGGTGGCGGGTCCGGGACATCACGCCAGGCCAGCACCTCGGGACCACCAAACGCCTCACACACCATTGCCTTCATTGCTTTCCCCATCGGTACTGCCGCAACACTTGGCAAATATTTTATCCCTAGCAAAGACCGCGCCGCTCCCCTACCTTGATTGACATCAAATCGAACGTCTATCTGCGTTCGGCGGCCCGTGATATAAGAGGCGCGTATAAATGCATCAGGCGGAGTGCCCAATGCCGACCCAATTGAGTGAGACGGCTTTTCCGGTCGACCAGGACGGAGGGTCGGCTTGTCCCGACCTGGCTCTGCTGCGCCAAGCCGCGGTATTCCGGGACCTGGATGACCGCCTGCTGACCCGGATCAGCGCGGTCTCGACGGTGGTCATCCTGGGGGAGAATGCCCCGATCTGCCGTCAGGGGGAGCCGGCGGACCGTTTCTACCTGCTGATCAGCGGTCAGGTTGCCCTGTCGAATACGGCGCCCAACGGGGCCAGTGCGGTGGTCGAGGTCGTACCACCCGGCGGGCACATCATGCTGCCGACCGTACTGGCCCGTCTGCCTTTGCTGATGAATGCCCATACCGTGACGGCCTCGCAGCTGATCGCGATCGAGGCAACGGCGCTGCGGGCCTTGCTGCAGACCGAGGTCGCGCTGGCGACCGCCCTGCTGCGGGCGGAGGCATTGGATTTTCGCGCCATGGTGCGCCAGGTCTGCGACCTGAAGCTGCGCAC
>Ga0182012_10002576_pt1 | contig 19542 bp, 18 predicted proteins | sample 612S2SmetaG_FD_120486 | JGI IMG/M metagenome (GOLD analysis project Ga0182012, IMG submission 120486) | Permafrost microbial communities from Stordalen Mire, Sweden - 612S2S metaG | ecosystem: Environmental > Terrestrial > Soil > Wetlands > Permafrost | place: Sweden: Stordalen | collected...
CACCACAACCAACAGTCGCGAGGCGAAACAGATGAACCCGGAATCAGTCGAGCTGCACCTCCCCGGGGGCCACGGCCCCCTGGCGGGTAGAGCGGCGCAGGCCCCCGCGCAACTACAGGCACGGGGTTACACATTCACCACGGAAGGGGGTGCAGGGCGATGACTGCGGTAGCTGACGCGCTCCAGGCAGACGTTGAGGGAGTCTCGCAGCCACGGGCGGTTGTGATCGGCGTTATGGCCGGTGATGGCGTCCAGATCGGCGTCCTGCTGGACGCCAACGCCCCGGTGTCGGTGATGACCGAACCGCTGTTGAAAGTAGTCAACAGCCGGCTGCGCGAGCTGGGCGAGGCCCAGCTAGAAGCGACAGGCCGCGGCAAGTGGGCACTGTGCCTGGTTGACGGATCGCCCCTGCGGGCCACTCAGTCGCTGACCGAGCAGGACGTCTACGACGGCGACCGCCTGTGGATCCGGTACCTGCCGGACACCGAGCATCGTTCACAGGTCATCGAGCACATCTCCACCGCGGTTTCGCAGAACCTCAGCAAGCGGTTCTCCACTATCGACCCGGGCGTCGCGCTGCAGGTCGGCGTCTCCATGGTGGCAGTCGGGGTGACTCTCGCGTCCGGCCTGCTCGGCTGGTGGCGCCTGCACCACAATTCCTGGCTGACGACCATCTTCGCCACTGTGGTCGCCCTGGCGGTGTTCGCAGTGTCGTCGCTGCTGTTGATGCGGGCTAAGACGGACCAGGAGCGACTCGTTGCCGACACCTTGCTGATGAGCGGCCTCGCGCCGCTGTCGGTGGCGGCGGCCGGTGCGCCACCCGGCGGGGTTGGGTCCCCCCACGCGGTGTTGGGCTTTGGAGTACTCACCGTTGCCGCGCTGCTAGCCCTACGTTTCACTGGACGCCGGCTTGGCACGTACACCGCGATCATCACGATCAGCACGGTGGCGACGGTTGCCGCGCTGGCACGCATGGTCGCGATGACCAGCGCGGTAACGCTGTTCACTTCTGTGGTGCTGGTGTGCGTGCTGGCATATCATGCCGCCCCGTCACTGTCCCGACGGCTGGCCGGCATTCGGCTGCCTGTCTTCCCCTCGGCCACCAGCCGCTGGGTCTTTGAGGCCCGCCCGGATCTGCCCACAACTGTGGTGCGCTCCGACGGTGGTGCTCCAGTCCTCGAAGGGCCCGCCTCGGTCCGCGACGTTCTGCTGCAAGCCGAACGTGCCCGGTCGTTTTTAACTGGTCTGTTGGTGGGGCTGGGCGTGTTGATGGTGGTCTCGCTGACCGCGTTGTCCGATCCCCACACTGGCCAGCGCTGGCTGCCGCTGTTGCTGACCGCCTTCAGCGCCGGCTTCCTCATGCTGCGGGGTCGCTCCTACGTCGACCGCTGGCAGTCGATCACGTTGGCTTCTACCGCGGTGCTCATCGTCGCTGCCGTGCTCGTGCGGTACGCGGTGGTCTTGGAGTCGCCTCTCTCGTTGTCTATCTGCGCGGCGATCCTGGTTCTGCTGCCGGTGGCGGGTCTGACTGCCGCTGCGGTGGTACCGAACACTGTCTACAGCCCGCTGTTCCGCAAGCTGGTGGAATGGGTCGAATACCTCTGCCTGATGCCAATTTTCCCGTTGGCATTGTGGTTGATGAATGTCTATGCAGCGATCCGATACCGGTAGCGGCAAGGTGTGGCGCGGTCGTGCTTCGCGCGCGACCGTCGCCGCAATCTTGCTCGCTTCAGGTGCGTTAGCCGGCTTACCGCCTGCGTACGCGATTTCGCCGCCGACGATCGATCCGGGTGCAGTGCCCCCTGACGCGCCACCCGGGCCGGTGGCACCGATGAAGCAAAACTCCTACTGCACCGAGGTCGGGGTCATTCCCGGGACCGATTTTCGGTTGCAGCCCAAGTACATGGAAATGCTCGACATGGCCGGGGCATGGCAATTCGGCCGGGGGGCCGGGGTGAAGGTCGCTGTGATCGACACCGGTGTTTCTGCGCACCCAAGGTTCCGGCACTTGATCCCGGGTGGCGACTACGTCATGGCCGGCGGCGACGGATTGTCGGACTGCGATGCGCACGGCACCATCGTGGCGTCGGTTATCGGCGCGGCGCCGGCGAACGGCGTCGCGGCGCCTCCGGCGGCACCGCGCAAGCCGGTCACCATTCCGACTACTGAGCCGCCCCCCAAAGCGCCACCGCCACAGACCGTGACTTTGTCCCCGCTGCCGCAGACCGTCATGGTGGTTCCCCCACCAGCGGATCAGGGAGCCCCGGGACCGGTTGGAGCACCGCCCCCGCCCCAGGAACCCGCACCAGCACCAGCACCAGCGGCCCCTCCGCCAGTAGCTCCCGCGGCTCCGGCAGCTCCAGCGGCGCCGGGAGCGGCTAGCCGCGGCGAGGGCACGGTGACCATACCCAGCTATTCCGGCGGCGGGCAGGTCGTCGCTGTCGACAATCCGCGTAGCCCCCGCCCGCTCGACCCGACGCCAAAACCATCGCCACCGCCATCACCGCCGCCCGCACCTGCGCCAGCACCCGCCCCGGCAGTGGACGCCTACAGCGGGATCGCCCCTGACGTCGACATCATCGCGATCCGGCAATCCAGCCAGGCTTTCGGCCTCAAGGATGCGTACACCGGTGACGAGGACCCGCAAACACAGGCAAAGATCGACAACGTGCAAACCATGGCGCGGGCGATCGTGCACGCCGCCAATATGGGTGCGCAGATCATCAACATCTCGGACGTGACCTGCATGAGTGCGCGCAACATCATCGACCAGCGCGCGCTGGGTGCCGCAGTCCGTTACGCGGCAGTGGACAGAAACGTAGTCATCGTGGCCGCCGCAGGTGACAGCACCAAGAAGGACTGCAAGCAGAACCCGAACTTCGATCCACTACAGCCCAACGATCCCCGCGACTGGAACGCCGTCAACACGGTCGTGACGCCCTCATGGTTCAGCGACTATGTCCTGACGGTCGGCGCGGTGGATACCAACGGTCAGCCACTGACCCAAACGAGTATCGCCGGACCGTGGGTAGGGATCTCCGCGCCGGCGACTGACATCATCGGACTGTCGCCTCGGGACGACGGCCTGATCAACGCGATTGACGGCCCAGACAATTCGCTGCTGGTTCCTGCCGGCACCAGCTTTTCGGCCGCGATCGTGTCGGGGGTGGCTGCGCTGGTACGCGCCAAGTACCCCCAACTATCGGCTTACCAAGTCATCAACCGATTGACCCGCACGGCCCACGCACCGGCACGCGGTGTGGACAATCAGATCGGCTACGGCGTAGTCGACCCGGTGGCGGCACTGACCTGGGACGTACCCGAAGGCCCAGCGAAGCCGCCGACGCAGCTTTCCGCGCCGCTGAACATACCCAAGGCGCCCCCTCATCGGGATATGGTGCCCGTATGGGTCGCCGCCGGTGGCTTGGTCGGGGCGTTACTGATCGGCGGCGCGGTGTTTGGTACGGCGATGCTGCTGCGGCGATCGCGGCAGCAGCGATGAGAGTGGAGTAGCAATGAAAGCCCAACGTAGTTGGGGGTTAGCTTTGTCGTGGCCGCGGGTCACCGCGGTGTTTTTGATCGACATTTTGATCCTGGTGTTGGCCAGTCACTGCCCAGACTCCTGGCAAGGAGATCATCGGGTGGCGTGGTGGGTGGGCGTTGGCCTCGCTGTCATCGTTGCTCTGCTGGCGCTGGTGAGCTACCACGGCATCACCCTGACCTCTGCATTCGCCGCCTGGTTGTGGGATTGGTCTGCTGATCCGGGCACCACGCTGGCTTCGGGATGTACGCCGGCGGTCGACCACAAGCGCCGCTTCGGTCGAGACACGGTCGGGGTGCGTGAGTACGAGGGCCAGCTGGTCTCGGTGATCGCGGTTGACAGCGGTGACGACGACGGATCCGGACGCCACCGTCACCGGGCGACGTCGGGCACCTTGCTGGTGGCGGCGGTTGCCGACGGGCTGCGCCAGTTCGATATTCACCTCGACGGTATCGATATCGTCTCGGTGAAGGTACGCCGGGGGGGCAACGCCGCGGAGTTGTCAAAACTCGATGATTGGGGCCCCGAAGAGTGGGGGCTCGTGAGTGATCAGCCCTCTTCCTACGTACGCCGCACCTGGCTGGTGTTGCGGATGAACCCGCAGCGCAACGTCGCCGCCGTAGCTGCTCGCGATTCACTGGCTTGCACCCTGGTCGCGGCCACCGAGCGGCTCGCCCAAGATCTCGATGGACTGAGTTGTGCCGCGCGGCCATTGACCGCCGAGGAGCTCTCGGAGGTCGACAGCGCCGTGCTGGCTGACCTGGAGCCGACCTGGAGCCGACCGGGATGGCGCCACCTCAAGCATTTCAACGGCTTTGCCACCAGCTTCGCGCTGACACCAGCGGATATCACGTCCGAGACGCTCGACGCGCTGTGGCTGCCCGAAACCGACGCCACTGTGGTCACGATCCGCCTCATCAGTCATGGCGGCCGGCCCGAGGTGTCGGCCTGGGTGCGCTACCACACCGACAGTCCGCTGCCCAAGGAGGCATCGGCGGGGCTCAACCGGCTGACCGGTCGTCAGCTAGCGGCGGTGCGTGCCAGCCTGCCTGCCCCGGCGAGCCGTGCCCCACTAGCCGTGCCGAGCCGAGGATTGCTCGACCAAGAAGAGCTGCTGTTGAAGGTGAGTCACGTTCAGGAGAGCTCGACGAGCGTGCCAGCAAGGCAATGAGTCGACCGCAGTCAACCGCCGAAGACTCCCGTAATGCGATGGTCGCTGGTCTACTGGCATCGGGGATCTCGGTCAACGGGCTACAGCCCAGCCACAACCCGCAAGTGGCCGCTCAAATGTTCAACACGGCGACCGCCCTCGATCCAGGAATGTGCGATGCCTGGCTCGCGCGAATATTCGCCGGTGAGCAGGGCATCGAGGTGCTCGCCGGCGCCTGGGCGTCGGTCAGAACGTTCGGCTGGGAGACCCGACGCCTCGGCGTCACAGATTTGCAGTTCCGTCCTGAAGTCTCCGACGGGCTGTTTCTGAAGCTCGCGGTCACCAGCGTGGAGTCGCTGGCTTGCGCTTACGCCGCCGTTCTCGCCGAGGCCAAACGCTACGAGGAGGCGGCGAAACTGCTCGACGGTGTCGAGCCCCGCCATCCTTTCGATACCGAGCTGATCAGCTATGTACGCGGCGTGCTGTTCTTCCGCACCGGACGCTGGCCCGATGTGCTGAACCAGTTTCCGGAGGGAGCGACCTGGCGTCAGCCGGAGTTGAGGGCCGCCGGCGCTGCGATGGCTACCACGGCACTCGCCTCGCTGGGGGTTTTCGAGGAGGCCTTTAGGCGCGGCCAGGATGCTGTCGAGGGTGACCGGGTGCCGGGCGCGGCCAATATCGCTTTGTACACCCAAGGCATGTGTCTGCGGCATGTGGGCCGCGAGGACGAGGCCCTTGAATTGTTGCGGCGGGTGTATTCGCGGGATCCCAAGTTCACCCCCGCCCGGGAAGCGCTGGACAACCCCAACTTTCGGCTGATCCTGACCGACCCGGAGACGATCGAAGCCCGGACGGACCCGTGGGATCCGGAGACCGCACCGAGCCGCGCGCAAACCGAGGCCGCTCGCCACTTCGAGGAGGCTGCTAAATACCTGGCCGAAGGCGATGCCGAACTCAACGCGATGCTGGGCATGGAACGCGCCAAACGGGAAATCAAACTCATCAAGTCGACGACAAAGGTGAACTTGGCACGCGCCAAGATGGGGCTGCCGGTGCCGGTGACATCGCGTCACATGCTGTTGCTGGGGCCGCCCGGTACGGGTAAGACCTCGGTAGCACGCGCGTTCTCCAAGCAGCTGTGCGGCCTGACCGTGCTGCGCAAGCCGCTGGTCGTGGAGACGAGCCGCACAAAGCTGTTGGGCCGATACATGGCCGACGCGGAGAAGAATACCGAGGAGATGCTCGAAGGTGCGCTGGGCGGGGCGGTCTTCTTCGACGAGATGCACACTCTGCACGAGCACGGTTACCAGCAGGGCGACCCGTACGGCAACGCGATCATCAACACTCTGCTGCTGTACATGGAGAATCATCGTGACGAGCTGGTGGTATTCGGCGCCGGCTATGCCAAGGCGATGGAAAAGATGCTCGAGGTGAATCAGGGTCTGCGACGGCGATTTTCGACCGTGATCGAGTTCTATAGCTACACTCCGGACGAATTGGTCGCGCTGACCCGAATGATGGCGCGGGAGAACGAAGACGTCATCACTGACGAAGAAGCCCAAGTGCTGTTGCCGTCATACACGAAGTTCTACCTCGACGAGTCTTACTCCGAGGAGGGCGATCTGATCCGCGGTATCGATATGCTCGGTAATGCCGGCTTCGTGCGCAACGTGGTTGAAAAGGCACGCGACCACCGTAGTTTCCGCCTCGACGACGAAGACCTCGATGCCGTGCTGGCCAGCGAACTCAACGACTTCAGCTCAGACCAACTCATGCGATTCAAGCAATTGACCCGCGAAGACCTCGCCGAAGGCCTCGGGGCGGCGGTAGCTGAGAAGAAGACGAGCTAGGTTTCCGGTGCGGGTGCGACCAGGCACCGCCCACGAGGTGCGATTCCCGCGGAAGATAAGCATTCGACCGGAGTGTCCTCCAATACCCTGACCTAAGAGCGGCTTGACTGCTATTTGTTGAGTTAACGGAGCTTCCGACGCCGTTTCAGCCGGATACGCTGGTCTGGTTCCGGAGCTTCGACGACAGGGGTGCCGCGCCCGGCAAACACCGCCGGGCAACCTCATCCCATTTGTGCGACCGCGCGCCAACCCGCGTACGCGCACCATAGCGGGAGGTGATGCGCACTAGTCCAATCGACTGTGGCTGTTCGAAATCGATGACCCTTTCTTCCGATCCGGTCACGGCGCCTTTCCCGACGATGCACGTGTGGTCAGCTGCACTCACACCGCCTTAGCAGCCGAGTTCCGTAGCCGGATCGGGCTATCTCATTAGGAGAAGTCCGATGTTGTTTGTTGTGACACAACAGGAATCGCTAGCCGCATCGGCTGGCGACTTACACCCGGTTGGCTTGGCGATGGCCGTCCATAACGACGCCGATGCCGGCAGACCCCACCCGGCCACTGACGCTATCAACGAGATCGCCGTTGTTTGTGGGGGGTGCTGACAATGGATTTCGGAGCGTTTCCACCGGAAATCAATTCTGCGCGAATGTATTTCGGGCCCGGGTCAGCGCCGATGCTGGCTGCCGCGGCCGCCTGGGAGGGGGTTGCTGACGAGCTGCGTTCGACGGCATCCACCTACCAGGCGGTGATCTCCGAACTCACCGGCGAAGACTGGCGGGGACCGACATCGGCGTCGATGGCGGCTGCGGTCGCCCCCTATGTGACGTGGATGAGGGTCACCGGAGCGCAAGCCGAGCAGACGGCCACCAATGCCGTCGCGGCGGCGGGTGCCTTTGAGACGGCGTTTGCCATGACCGTGCCCCCGGCCGGGGTCGCCGCCAATCGTGCCCAACTCGCGGTGCTGGTCGCGGGCAATGTCATCGGTCAGAACACGCCCGCGATCGCGGCGACCGAGGCTCAGTACGGCGAAATGTGGGCGCAGGATGCGGTGGCGATGTACAGCTATGCCGCGAGTTCGGCCTCGGCCTCGGTTTTGAGACGGTTCACGCAGCCGGCGCAGATTGCCAACCCGGCCGGGCAGATCGGCCAGGCCGCAGCGGTAGCCCAAGCCAGCGGCACCACGGCAGGCGCCGGCGCGCAAGACACGCTGTCCCAGCTGATGTCCACTCTGCCGACCGCGCTGCAAGGACTCGCGTCGCCACTGTCATCAGTGTCGAACGGTGCGTCTTCGCTTCCGACGCCGTCGAGTGTGGTCACAAACATCCTGAATTTCCTTTCCGGTAACGACGGAAACCCGCTGGGTGCTTTCTTGAATTCCAACTTTTTCAACGGGCTCAGTTCCGCCGGATACGTAAACCCCGCGATCATCTGGCCGGCGATCACCAGCGGGATGTCCAACATCAACGAACTCCAGCCGGGAGCAGTGGCGGTACCTGGCGCCGGGTCCGAGCTCCCTGCCCTTGCCAGCGTGCACGGGCCCGCGAGCGTGCCGGGCCTCGGCGGGGTTTCGGCGACGCCTGCCCGGTCCGTACTCGTCGGGCGATTGTCGGTACCACAAGGCTGGACGGCGGCCACCCAGGTGGCTAACCATGCCGGAGCGGCGCTCCCGGGAGGTGGCTGGACCGGAACCGTGGTGCCGGAGAGCTCGTCGGGTCTGCCCGGCATGCCGGGGATCCCGGCTGTCAGCACGGCCGCCCACCACTTCGGCAGTGGACCGCGATACGGGTTCCGCCCAACGGTGATGGCACGGCCACCGGCCGCGGGATAGCCGGAGGAGACCACTGCAACTTGCCCGGTAGCTGGGTTGACGCGCGTCGCCGCGGGTGCCAGCTTAGGTTTTGTATGCACCTCGCTAGGTGAGGCGTCCCTTCGTCGCACGCCGCCGGCCGCCGGATGAAGTTCGTCCCGCCGCCGCGGCCTCGCCGCGATAGTCCAGTTGGCACGGCCGATCACCGCGTACGGCGGAAATCCGCCTCACAGCAAACGCTCAGGAGCTGGCAAGCCTTGCGACAGCTATGCATGTTTACTCTAAGTGAACTCTAGGGGGGCGCAGCATGACTATTAACCATCGTTTCGAAGAAGTCGCTGTCCATAGCGCCGGAACGCCCGGCACCGACAGCCGGTCGGCTCCGATTAGGGGCAACTGAAACCGATGGCAGCCTGTACCCGCGTCCAGACCGTACCCGCGTCCAGCCCGAGAACCCTATTCGAAATATCTGCAATCGTTTATAGGAGGTTTCTGCGTTCGCGATCGATGTGATTGATAATCAAAATCGAAAATGATTGACGTGATCGCCGAAGATGCCGATCCACAAATAGCTCAAATAAATCGATCCACAGGTGTAAGTGGGTTGTTGCTATTTTCCTACTGGTCATCTGAGTCGCCGATGACCAGGTATTTTGGCGTCTTAAGCCGTTAACTGCGGACGCATGCACTCACAACGTATCGGTCGTCTATGACATGTCGCATTTACATTATTATTACTTGTCCGGAACAGGTTTTCGTTACGTTTTGCTCACGATGATTGGTATTCTCGCTGCGAGTCGGGAGGAGAGAGCTCTGCCAAATATCGAACCGGGGGCCGCGCACGTCTGTTGACATCAAACACATCGAATAGGTGACGGATCTGACGGGTTTCTCAAGAGCCTTGAGGCTCGCTTCAAGGCGGACCTATCAGAGCGAATTCGCCGTGCAGGCCACGGGACGGAACCGGAAGCTTCTCGACTGCATCGTTATCAGAGGCTATTAGAGGGAGGAACCCCATGTCTTTTGTCACCACACAACCCGAGTCTCTAGCGGCGGCGGCCAGCAACCTTGCGGGTATCGGCTCGGCGATGAGCGCCGGCAGTACGGCTGCGGCCACCGCGACGACCGGAGTGGTCCCCGCCGCGGCCGACGAGGTGTCGGTGCTGACCGCTGCGCAGTTCGCCGCGCACGCGCAGATGTATCAGGCGGTGGCGGCGCAGGCTGCGGCGATTCACGAACAGTTTGTGTCCACGTTGGGGGTCAGCTCAGCTTCGTACGCGGCCACCGAGGCCGCTAACGCGGCCGCCGCGCAGTAAGGGACCGGAGGTCGTAGATGTTGGATTTCGGGGCGCTACCGCCGGAGATCAACTCCGGACGGATGTATGTGGGAGCGGGTTCGGGGCCGATGTTGGCAGCTGCGGCGGCCTGGGATGCATTGGCTGCGGATCTACAGTCCACGGCGGCTTCGTACGAGTCGACGATCCAGAGCCTGACCATCGGGCCGTGGACGGGTCCGTCCTCGATGGCGATGGCGGCTGCGGCCACGCCGTATGTGGCGTGGATCAGCGCGACCGGCGCGCAGGCCGAGCTGGCGGCCAGCCAGGCCAAGATCGCCGCGGTGGCTTATGAAACCGCGTTTGCGGCGATGGTGCCGCCTCCGGTGATCGCGACCAATCGCGCGCTGCTCGCGGCGTTGGTCGCGACCAACATCTTGGGCCAAAACACTCCGGCGATCGCGGCCGCTGAAACCCATTACGCGGAAATGTGGGCGCAGGATGCCGCCGGGATGTATGCCTATGCCGGCTCGTCATCGACCGCGTCGCAGCTGACGTCGTTTACCGAGCCGCCGCTCACCACCAACGCGGCCGCGGCGGTCGCTCAGCCGGCCGCCACCACCCCGGCTGCCTCCAGCATCGGCAACCAGCTGATCGCGCTGATCGAGTCGATACCGACGTGGTTGCAAACCCTGGCAACGAATATCGCGTCCTTGCCGACGCAAGCCTCGTCGTTATTGGAGGGCCTTGCTATCCCGAATGTTTTCAACATTCCAGCAACACCGACGCTCACGGCCAACCTGGCAAACCTGAACACCTTCTTTTCGGCCATCGCCTCCCAGTCCTACTCGTTGCAGGGGCTGGCTTCCATACCTGGTGGCCCGTTCCTGTCGTTTGGGCAGACGTACGCCTACGCCCAAAACGGGCAGTCCTTGGCCGCCTTCGGCGTTCCCGCGAAGGCCGCAGCCGGGGCATTGGCGCCCTTGATGGCCGGGGGGCCGGCACACCTGAGCTCGGCGGTGGGTGGGGCGCCAGTATCGGGGTCCATGGGCAGGGCGGCGCTGGTGGGAAGCATGTCGGTGCCACAAGGTTGGACCGAGGCCGCGCCGGGGATCAAGACCCTGGCCTCGGTGCTACCGATGAACATGGCGGCCGCCCCGGCGGCCTCTTTGACCGCTGAGGGCGGCGTCTTCAGCCAGATGGCCCTGTCGAGCCTGGCCGGACGCGCCCTCACCGCTAGCTCGTTCAGCTCCACTGGCGGTGCCGCGGCACACGCCCTGAGCGGCATCGTCGCCGAAGCTGACCCCGCCGCAGCCACCATCATCGTGATACCGGCCCTCGACGAATGAAAGCGCTAACGGCGATGAAAGCGCTAACGGCGATGAAAGCGATGACTGCGATGACCGCCGATAACCCGGCACAGTCCACCCGGGCGCGCACGACCAGGCAAGGGGTATAGACATGTTCTACGCAGCGTTTCCGCCGGAGTTCAACTCGGGCAGGATGTACACCGGTCCCGGATCGGGATCGTTGCGGGCCGCCGCCGCGGCCTGGGACGGGCTGGCCACCGAATTGCAGTCGACGGTGTCCGCCTATTCATCGGTGATCTCCACCCTGACCAGTGGAGACTGGGTCGGTCCGTCGTCGCTGGCCATGGCGGCCGCGGTCACGCCGTACCTGAGCTGGATGCAGGCCACTGTCGCTCAAGCCGCCGAAGCCGCAGCCCAGGCCACCGCGGCGGCGACCGCCTATGAGACGGCGTTCGCCGCGCACGTGCCGCCGACCGAGGTGGCGGCCAACCGCAGCCAACTGGCGTCGCTGGTGGCGACCAACACGTTCGGGCAGAACACCCCGGCGATCGCGGCCACCGAGATTCAATACGCCGAAATGTGGGCCCAAGACGCCTTGGCGATGGAGGGCTATACCGGCTCGGCAGCGGCCGCCACCAATGTGACGCCGTTCACCCCCGCGCCGCAGATCACCAATGCCGGCGGGCTGGCGGCGCAGGCGGCAGCGGTAGGCCAAGCCGCCAGCACCTCGGCCGGCAGTGCCCAGTCGGTCGTGTCAGAGCTCCAGACCTTCATCTCGCAAGTGACGAAAACGCTCGCAAACCTCGGCACCAGCATCAATGACACCGGCAACGATCTGCTGAACTCTCTCTTCGGGGTGGGTGCGGCGACCTTGTATACGGACCTTTACAACGTCATCAAGGTTCCGCTCAGCTTTACCACCGGGTACAACGACATCGGCCTGCTGATCAACTTCCCCGTGTCGCAGTTCCTCAAATTCGCTCCGAAGCCAACCGGGGCACTTGGCGCACTCCCCAAGGATGCGCTGGGCGCCGGGCTTGTGCCGCACTGGGGCCGGGGCACGCTATTCAACGCCGTACAGGGCGGTATGGGAAATGCCGGCACATTGGTCGACAAGTTGTCTGTTCCACCCAGCTGGGCTGTCAATACCCCAGCCGTCAGAATGGTCGCATCCGCATTGTCGGCCGCTGGGCCAGAAGCCATGCCGGCGGCCGCCCTCGGCGAGGGGGGCCTGTTCAGTTCCATGTCCACGGCGGGGATGCTCGGTGCCGCCATGGGCTCCGGAGGTCCCACCGTGGTGGCCCGTGCCGGCGTGCGGGGTCGTATCAAGCCGCTCAAAGATCTCAAGGACGCCCACTCACCGGAGAAACTGCAGCGTCTGGTCGCACAGATCTCGGAAAAGCCCGAAAGCGTGCAGCACCACACTGTCGATCAAGAGGGGCTGGACAGCCTGCTCGAGCAGCTGGCCAAAAAACCCGGCATCCACGCGGTACACCTGTCTAAAGGCGACAAGGCCAAAGTCGTACCGTCGGAGGCGTAGTCGGGATGCAGAGATCGAACGAAACGCGTAGGTATTGAAGAAAGGCGAGTTATGAAACGGCTACTTGCGTTAGTCGGCGTTTGTGCCATGATCGGCCTCTGCGCGCCGGCGTACGCCGATCCAGACGACATCAGCGGTGACGACGCAGGTTTCCTCTCTGCACTTCGGCAAGTCGGCATCGACTACGCCAACCCGGCGCAAGCCGTTACGTCCGCGAAAGCGGTGTGCACATGCTTGAATGGCGGCGAGTCCGGCTTGGAGCTAGTTCACGATGTGAAAGCTCACAACCCCGGCATGGACATGGAGGTCGCATCCAATTTCGCCATGATCTCAGCGAAGTTCTACTGCCCCCAACACCTCTCCAAGGCCTGACGCAAAAGCTTCGCGGCGGTTTCGGGGATGTGGCCATCATGTGACCGGTTTGACCGAGTTCCACCTCCCGTTCACCTGGATCTGGTTAGCTGCCGCCGACCGGCGAGCGCCCTGGTCTCAGGGGTTCCGAGGGGGTGGCAGTCATTCAAACACTGAGTGTTGCCGAGTTTGCACTCCGGCTCGCCGTTGGTGTGGGTTGCGGCTCGCTCATCGGATTAGAGCGGCAATGGCGAGCGCGCACGGCCGGGCTGCGTACCAACGCGCTGGTGGCCGCCGGCGCGACCCTGTTCGTCCTTTACTCGGTGGCGACCGAGGACAGCAGCCCGACCCGGGTCGCGTCGTACGTGGTGTCCGGGATCGGCTTTCTCGGCGGTGGCGTAATCCTGCGCGAGGGGTTCAACGTGCGGGGCCTCAATACCGCCGCCACCCTGTGGTGCTCGGCGGCAGTCGGTGTGCTGGCCGCGTCGGGTCACCTGGTATTCACGCTGATCGCCACCGCCGCCGTCGTCGGCATCCACCTGTTCGGACGGCCCCTGGGCCGGCTGATCGACCGTGATCATCTCAGCGAAGACGACGAAGGCGTGCAGCCGTACCTGGTGCAGGTGGTGTGCCGTCCCAAAGCGGATAAACACGTGCGCGCTCAGATCGTGCAATACACCAGCAACAACGACATCACGCTGCGGGGCATTCGAGCAGGACAGACCGATGACGCCGTCACGGTAACCGCGCACCTCCTGATGAACGGCCATGCGCCGGCAAGGCTTGAACAGCTGGTAGCCGAACTGTCCGTGCAGTCGGGTATTCAGGCGGTGCAGTGGAACGCCGGCGATCAACTGCAGACAGACTGACCCGACTCGGCTAGGGGCGGGCCTGCAGATCTGGTGCGGCTGCAGCGAACAATTCGGTCCGGCTCCGACTGAGTGGGGGATAGATCCGCTGGGTATTGACAATTCGCTTGGTCGCTTTGGCGGCCGCGCCACGCGCCACCACTGCCCGGTCCCACCCTTCGGTGTAGACCGCTCCGGCCGGACCCAAGTCGAGAACCGTCACATACCAAGGGATCCGAAGCTTTCTCATCGGTTCGCCAAAGAGGTCGCTGATCACGTTGTAGCCGGCGTAGCGGCCCATCGGCCGCCCATGCTGACATGACATCACCGACAGATGCTCGTCATCCATGCGGGCAGCGGCCACGTCGCCTGCGGCGAACACCGACGGGACCCCGAGCACCCGTAGATAGTCATCGACCGGTAACCGGCCCAACCGATCACGGGACACCGGAAGCTGCTCGGCCAGCGAGCTGGCCCGCATGCCGGCGCACCACACCACCGTGGCGGCCACCAGCTGCTCGCCCGACGACAAAGACACGCCCCGATTGCCGACATCGGCGACGCTCACTCCGGTCCTGGTCTCGACGCCGTTGTCCGACAATGCCCGTTCAATCACGGGGCGCGCTGCGGCCCCCATATCGGAGCCCACCACGGGGTTGTGATCGACGAGGACCACCCGGGGCCTGATACCGGTTCCGGCAAATAGCGTCCGCAGCCGGCCCGGCAGTTCGCAGGCCGCCTCGATTCCGGTAAGCCCCGCACCGACCACGACAACCGTGGCCGCCGCTGGCGCCGGTGGATCATCGGCCAGCGCTTGCAGGTGGCGTTGTAGTGCAACGGCGCCGTCATAGGTGTCTATGTCGAAACCGAACTCCCGCAGGCCCGTTATGGCGGGTTTGACCACCTGACTGCCCGACGCCAGCACCAGGCGGTCGTAACCGTAGGTGACGCCGTCTGCCGTGGCGACGGTGCCGGTATCGGTGTCGATCGCGGTCACTTCAGCGGCGATATGCGCAACCCCGGCGGGATCGAGCACGTCGGCGAGCGGGATGTGACACTCGCTCAGATCGGCCTCGTAATTGCGTACCCGGATGTCGTGAAACGGTGTGGCGCTCAGCACGGTGACATCGACTGTGCCCACCGGGACGCCGAGCTCGTCGAGTCGCCGGGCGGCTCCGAGCGCCGCCCAAAGCCCCGCGAACCCGGAGCCGATCACCACCACACCGGTCAACGGGTCAACATCCCGACGATCCCGTCATGCGCCACAGTGTGAATGAGCGTCACCTCTGCCGTCCACAAGGGTGCATCGAGCGTCGTACTCTGTCTGAGTGGGCGCTCTCACTGGTTTCTTATCCGCGCTGCCTCCGCAGATGCGGGACCCGGTGTTGTTCGCCATTCCATTCTTCTTGCTGTTGTTGATTCTTGAGTGGACGGCAGCCCGCAAGCTAGAACGCATCGAAACCGCCGGCACGGACAACCCCGATGTCGCCCACGAGCAAAGGCCCGGCGCCGGCGCCTACCTGACCCGCGACGCTCGGGCAAGCATCTCGATGGGGCTGGTGTCGGTGGCCACCACCGCCGGTTGGAAGTCCCTGGCCCTCCTTGGCTACTCCGCGATCTACACCTACGTGGCGCCCTGGCATCTTTCGGCAGCCCACTGGTACACCTGGGCCATCGCGATCATCGGCGTCGATCTGCTCTACTACACCTACCACCGCATCGCGCACCGAATCCGGCTGATCTGGGCCACTCACCAGGCTCACCACTCCAGCGAATACTACAATTTCGCCACCGCGCTGCGGCAGAAGTGGAATAACAGCGGCGAGATATTGATGTGGATCCCCTTGCCGCTGTTGGGGATTCCCCCCTGGATGGTGTTTTTCAGCTTTTCGCTGAACCTGATCTACCAGTTCTGGGTGCATACCGAGCGGATCGCCAAGTTGCCGCGTCCGATCGAATTCGTCTTCAACACACCGTCGCACCACCGTGTGCACCATGGAATGGACAAGGTGTACCTCGACAAGAACTATGGCGGCATCCTGATCGTCTGGGACCGGCTCTTCGGCAGTTTCCAGCCCGAGCTGTTCCGCCCGCATTACGGCCTCACGAAGCAGGTGGACACGTTCAATATCTGGACCTTGCAGACTCGTGAATACGTCGCAATTGCCAGGGACTGGCGATCGGCCAGCCGCCTGCGTGATCGACTCGGCTACGTTTTTGGGCCCCCAGGCTGGGCGCCGCAAGGCGCCGACCAAGTCAGCAGCACGACTCCGCTCGCGACCTCGCCGTAACGTTCGCGCCCGTCGGCCCGAATCATTTTATGTCGAAGCGATAACGACGTAATCTCGATATGTGGTCGGTGCGTGCGCCGGCCTTGACGGAACGGAGCCCGTCCATGGTGCACCGCCTGGTACAGCGCGCATTGGCCGCATCGCTCTTTGTCGTGGCAATTTCCCCCGGCGTGCCTGCTGTCACGGCCCGAGCAGAGCCGTTAGTGGTGTATCCAGGAATGGAAATCCTGCAGGACAACCGTCTGTGCACGTTGGGCTACGTCGAGCCGGCCCAGAAAATCGCGTATACGGCGGGGCATTGTCGCAGCGGGACAGCACCCGTCACCGACAAGTACCGCCGCGTCATTGGCCATCTGGCGGCGTTCCGGGACAACACACCCAGCGGAACGACGGTGACAACCAGCGAGCTGATCACCGACTATGAAGCGATCGTCCTTGCTGACGGCATCACCTCGAACAACATTTTGCCCGGTGGGCGTCCGCTGGAATTTAACCCTAAGGTGGCGATTCAGCCTGGCCAGGCAATCTGCCATTTCGGTGTGACCACAGGGGAGACCTGCGGGACGGTTGAAAGTGTCAACAACGACTGGTTCACCATGTCCCACGGCGTCCTGAGCCAGAAAGGCGATTCGGGCGGGCCGGTCTACCTCGCCCCTGTCGAGGGACCTGGGCAAATTGTCGGGATCTTCAACAGCGTGTGGGGCGATTTCCCCGCTGCGGTGTCCTGGCGGTCCGCCTCCGACGAGGCACGCCAGGACATGGCCGCCGCCAGTTTCCCCGGCTGACGGATTAGTTTCAAGGATCAGTTCAAGACCTCGCGAGCACGAACACCGGGATCAGCGGTGCAGCAGCATGGAACTGCTCATCACTGGCGTCCGGTGTCAGCCCGGCGGCGTACCCCTTCACCTGCCAGTACCACCTGGCCAAATAGCGCCGCAACAGTTCGGGTTTGTCCGCATCGTCGACTTCGCTGACGAGAATGCGCTCGTTGCGCCAGCGCGGACCCATCTCGACGACGCCGGCTGCTCTGACATTGCGCGCCCACTGGGTGTCGCCACGCGGCGAGACCAGGTAGTCCACACCGTCAACGGTCAGCAGGTTGATCACCACAGCACGCAGCTTGCCGGTCGTGCGGCCACGGACGCGCAGCGCCCGGGTACCAGCGATGCTGATCCCCATTTCGGCAAGCCAGCGCATCGGCGCGTTGGCGACCCGCGCCGCACGGTTGGGTTTTTCGTATCGGGTTGTCATCATCCATCCTCCCAAGGTTTAGAGAGCACTGCTCTCGACAATGTCTAAGGTGCCACAATCCTGAGCTAAATACAAGAGCAGTGATCTCGGATGTGCCAGACTGGCGGCGTGGGCAAACGCCAGGACTCCCGGGAGCAGCTCGAGGAAAAAATCGTCGATCTCGGTCGGCGTCAGTTGGTCGATCAGGGTGCAGCGGGGCTGTCCCTGCGCGCGATAGCCCGCGACCTGGGCATGGTGTCCTCGGCTGTATACCGGTACGTCTCCAGTCGTGATGAGCTGCTGACCTTGTTGCTCGTCGACGCCTATGCCGATCTGGCCGACACCGTGGACCGGGCTCGCGACTCCCAAGCCGAATTGTGGAGCGATGACGTCATCGCTATTGCGCATGCCGCGCGACGCTGGGCCGTTGCCCACCCGGCCCGCTGGGCCTTGCTTTACGGCAGTCCCGTTCCGGGTTACCACGCGCCCGCGGAGCGCACCGTCGCGGTCGGCACCCGCGTGGTCGGCGCGTTTTTGGACGCGGTGGCCGCAGGGATTGCCACCGGCGATATCAGGTTAACCAATGATGCTGTCGCACAGCCGATGTCGTCAGACTTCGAACGGATCCGCCAGGAATTCGGCTTTCCTGGCGACGACAAGGTCGTCGCAAAGTGTTTTTTGCTGTGGGCGGGGGTGGTGGGCGCAATCAGCCTGGAGGTCTTCGGACAGTACGGCGCTGACACCCTGACCGATCCCGAGGCGGTGTTCGACGGTCAGCTACAGCTGCTGGTCGGCGTGCTCAGCCAGCATTGAAGACCCGAATTAGAACATGTTCATTCGGTTTTTCCGGACCCGATGCGCCTAACCGCAGCAAGTCTTTGTCGGGTCCTTTTGGCCACTGTCTGCAGGTTGGCCGTCTGGGCTATCCTGCGAGACGATGAACCTTCCCGTTCAATCGCCGACACAGATCGCATGGGTGACTCAGGATCTTGACGCCACCGAAACGGCCCTCACCGGCTTGTTAGGCGTCAGGAAGTGGGTGCGAATACCGGACGTGCACTTTGCTCCGGACAGTTGCAGCTACCTCGGCAAGCCTGCCGATTTCGTTGCGGGCATCTCGCTGAGCTACCTCGGAGACATGCAGTTGGAGCTCATCGCGCCGGTCCGCGGCGAGAACATCTATAGTGACTTTCTGCGTGACCGGGGGCCCGGTCTGCACCACGTCTGCATGGAGGCCGAAACCCTCGAGGGGTTCGATGCCGCTCTGGCCGACGCCGCAGACCACGGAGCCGCGGTTGTGCAGCAGGGAGTGATGCCCGGCGGAATTCACTTCGCCTACGTGTCAGCGCCAGAGGCCGGAGTGCCGTACATCGAGATCGCGTACGTATCGCCGGACATGAGGGCCTTCTACGACTACATCAAACAGGAGCAGGGGTGAATACCGACATACCAGCGACGGTTAGTGCGGACACGGTGGAGTCCTGGTCGGACGACGTCGACGTAGTGGTGATCGGTTTCGGCATCGGCGGAGGCTGCGCGGCGGTCAGCGCGGCTGCAGCGGGGGCCCGGGTGCTGGTGCTCGAGCGCGCGGGGGTGGCAGGGGGCACCACGTCGCTTGCCGGAGGGCACTTCTACCTGGGCGGCGGGACGGCGGTTCAACAGGCGACCGGCCACTCCGACTCACCGGAGGAGATGTACAAGTACCTGGTCGCCGCGTCGCGACGGCCCGACAACGAAAAGATTCGCGTATACAGCGACGGCAGTGTCGAGCATTTCAATTGGCTGGAAGACCTGGGTTTCCAATTCGAGCGCAGCTACGTGCCCGGGAAAGTGGTGGTCCCTGCGGGCACCGAGGGCTTGAGCTATACGGGCAACGAAAAGGTGTGGCCCTACTGCGAGCAGGCCAAACCGGCGCCGCGCGGACACTCCGTCCCGGTACCCGGCGAGCTGGGCGGCGCCGCAATGGTTGTCGACCTGCTGCTCAAACGCGCCGACGACTTGGGCGTGCAGATCCGCTACGAGACCGGGGCAACCAACCTCATCCTGGACGACGACGGCGCGGTGGTCGGCGCCGCCTGGAAGCACTTCACCGAAACCGGCGCGGTCAAGGCCAAAGCGGTCATCATCGCGGCCGGCGGTTTCGTGATGAATCCGGACATGGTCGCCGAGCACACTCCCGCACTGGGCCAGCCGCGGCGCAGCAAACACCATGGCCTGGTGGCGCCCTACATCCTGGGCAACCCCAACGACGACGGGCTGGGCATCCGGCTGGGTGTCTCGGCGGGAGGGGCCACCGAGCACATGGACGAGATGTTCATCACCGCGGCGGCTTATCCGCCAGAGATTC
>Ga0182012_10002580_pt1 | contig 19532 bp, 13 predicted proteins | sample 612S2SmetaG_FD_120486 | JGI IMG/M metagenome (GOLD analysis project Ga0182012, IMG submission 120486) | Permafrost microbial communities from Stordalen Mire, Sweden - 612S2S metaG | ecosystem: Environmental > Terrestrial > Soil > Wetlands > Permafrost | place: Sweden: Stordalen | collected...
CCTCGGTGGTCGTCGCAAGTTTCGGAACCGAACAGCAAGCCTTCATCGCCTTCCTCACTGCGACCTTCCTCTGCCAGATCGTCTTCGGCATCTACGCCATTCTGTGTGAGTCGAGACGCCGCAAGCAAATGGGAGCCGTCCATGCCTGAGCTGCCGGAGTTGAATCCCGTCATCCACGGCAAGCTGCGCCTGGCGCTGCTCTCGCTGCTCGCGGGCGTGGAAGAGGCCGAGTTCACCTGGCTCCGCGCCAAGACCTCATCGACAGATGGAAACCTGGGCGCGCAGTTGATGAAGCTCGAAGAGGCAGGCTACGTTGCCGTAGAAAAGAAGTTCGTGCAGCGCAAGCCGCAGACGCTTTACCGCATCACAGAGACAGGCCGCACGGCGCTGGCCGAATACGTGCAGGCGCTCAAACAACTGCTGGGCGCGGCGATCGATGCTTGAGAATGTTTGAATCAAGTCCCGATCGCCGCGCTTCGGCACTGCATGCTGTCCAAGTGGCTTTGTGTCAGGGCACGACTTCAGTCGTGCCGAAATATGCCAAACACACCTTGGGGTTTCAACCCCTGAGATGCAACTCGGACGAATGCAGCCGTATATGAAACACGTTATACAGCTTAAACTTCAGGCCCGAGCGAATTCCGCACCCGCTGCATGATCCCAAGATAATAAGCAAGATTGTGAATCGTGTTCAGCGTGCCGGAGAGCGCCTCGCCAGCAACCATCAGGTGGCGCAGATAAGCGCGTGAGTATCGGCGGCAAACCATGCAACCGCAGGCAGGGTCGGGCGGCCCCTGATCCTCTGCATATTGTTTGTTCTTGATATTCAGCCGGCCCTCGCTGGTAAAAAGCAGCCCGTGCCGCGCGGCGCGTGTGGGCAGCACGCAATCCATCATGTCCACGCCCATGCGCGCGTACTGCTCAATCTCGTCCGGGTAGCCCACGCCCATCACGTAGCGCGGCTTGTCTTTAGGCAGCAGCGGCAGCACTTCGGCAATCATCTCCATGGTCAACTCGCGCGGCTCGCCCACGCTGAGTCCGCCAATCGCGTAGCCGTCGAAGTCCATCTCAACCAACTGCTCGGCGCACTGTTTGCGCAGGTCGGTATACATGCCGCCCTGGACGATGCCAAACAAGCTTTGCGTCTGCCCGCCAAACTCGTCATGCCACACCACCTCCTGTCGATGCGCGCGAAAATAATCCAGCGACCGGCGCGCCCAGGCCATCGTGAGCCGCAGACTCTCTTCTGCCCGGCTGCGCTCGGCAGGATATTCCGTACACTCATCGAAGGCCATGCAAATATCGGCGCCCAATGCGATTTGAATCTCGATCGAATGCTCGGGTGTAAAGAAGTGCGAGCTGCCATCCAGATGCGACTTGAAGCGAACGCCGTCATCGCTGACTTTGCGCAGCGCGTTGAGTGAGAAGACCTGAAAGCCGCCCGAGTCGGTCAGCATGGCGCGCGGCCAACTGATGAACTTGTGTAGCCCACCCATGCGGCCAATCGGCTCATGGCCGGGCCGCAAATAAAGGTGATAGGTATTGCCGAGAATGATCTCCGCGTTGAGCGATTCAAGAATGTCTTGCGAAACGGCCTTCACCGTTCCCTGCGTGCCGACCGGCATAAACACCGGGGTTTGCACCGTCCGATGCGGCAGAATCAACTGCGCGCGTCTTCCGCCGGCTTCGCTCGCGCGCTTGATTTCAAATTTGAGGCTCACCAGAGGATTCTACCTGCAAGCACGCAGAAGCAAATCGGGCGTCCGCCCCGACCGCATGATTTGCGGAAGGAACGGACGCCCGTCAGAGTGGATTTCGGCTCGGCTAATTTACCGAAGAGGCTGCCGCTTAGCCGGCGTGGCGTTCGTGCTTGTCGCGATAGATGCGCCGCGACTCCACGTTCTGCTGGCGATGAATGGTTCTGCGATCGTATGCAGTCAAGCGGCCATGATCCTGCGCGCGCATGCCGCGCTCTTCCCGGTTGATGCCGCGCTCTTGATGCTCAAGCCTGGCGGTTTGCCCGGCTCTCAACTCCCCGCTGCGCACGCCCTGCGCGATGCGGTCCTGCTGGCGCACTTTACGCTGTTGAATGGTGGAGGCTGCGGCGGTTTGCGCAACCATGGCGGAGACGGAAAGTGCAACTGCGAATGCGGCTACGGAAAGTTTCATTGTGTTTCCTCCTCGGTGTTGGCTGCGCCTTACTTCTGCGTCTTGCCACTCACACTGAAAGAAACACGAGCTCGAAGAATTGGTTGCGGCCTTTCAATATATTTTGCGCATGAAAACTGCAAGGCAATTCGATGCATTCATGAATTGCAAACAATTGCCCAAATCGCGCGATACAGATTCAACCTGCAACTCCGCCGCCAGCGCGCCAAATCTCCGCTTCCATCTTGACAACTTCATCCGCGGCGCTTGGTCGCTTCGCAAGCAGCCTCTTAAGCAACTCCGCAGCGGTCATCGCCGAGCGCGGATCGCGAACCTTCGGAGCGATCTCATTCAGCGGCACCAGCACGAATGCGCGGTCGGCAAGCCTGAGATGAGGAATCTCAATTCCCGATTCGATCACCACCAAATCGCCCATGAGCAGAATGTCGAGATCGAGAGTGCGCGGCCCATTCGGAACTCCAGCGCTGCGGTCGCGACCGAAGATTTTTTCTATCCGAAGCAACTCATCGAGCAGCTCGCGCGGCGTCAGCGATGTTTCAAGAGCCGCCACTGCGTTTATGAACCGAGGCTGGCCGGCGAACCCGACCGGCGCCGTCGAGTAGAGCGAGGACTTCGCCGTCACCCGCCCCAGGCCAGCCAGGCGCGTAACGGCCGCCGCCAGCGTGGCCTCAGGCGAGCCAACTGCGCTGGGTAGGTTCGCGCCCATGCCAATGTAAGCGGTCTGCATCCAACTCAAGACTACAGCCCGTCGACGAAATCAGGCGTCGATTGCCGCGCTCTCAATTTCCGCATCGTTCTTTCCCCCAGGATGCGCCACCGTCTCCAGCTTATCCATAATCAGGCCGAGCCGCTGAGAGAGAGATTGTATCTCTGCCTCGGCGCGCACGTTCACCTGGTAATCCAGCTCGCTGCGCATGCGGTCCTTCTGGTCCTGGCGGTTCTGGCTCATCATGATCACCGGCGCTTGAATCGCGGCCAGCATGGACAGAAACAAATTGAGCAAAATAAACGGATACGGGTCCCAGGCCTTTTTCCCCAGCGCTTCGTTGATCATCGAATAGACGACCAGCACAACGGCAAACAGCATGATGAACGACCACGAGCCGCCGAAGCGAGCCACCGAGTCCGCCAGCCGATCCCCGAAGGTCATCTCCTCTTCAATCACCTCGTTGGGATTTCTTGCAGCCCGCGAGCGCACCAACTGATGCGACGCGTGAATCTGCCGCGCCTGCATGGTCATCATGTCCAACCCGGCCATAGGCCGTCGCGTCAGCAACTCCGCAATGTCGTCGCGGCCGATCTCCACGCAGGTTGTTTCCATCATGGCCATCGCGTTTGCCTGATGCTCGGTTTGCTCCAGCATGGAGGCAAATCCGAAGAACTCGCCATGCTCCGGCTCCTCGACCACGACCTCCTGATGATCTTCATCGACGGTTGTAACACGCGCCCGGCCTGAGATCAGCAGATATCCATAAACTGACGGTTCGCCGATTTTGAAAATCTGTTGCCGCGCTTCGAACCGCTTGATCTCAACCTGCGCGGCCAGCACTTGGATCTCATCGTCGTCCAGCAGGGCAAAAAGGGGAACGTGTCGCAACTCTTCGGGATCGCAGGGCATAGTTGACCTCACTCACGGCCTCGGCGCGGCCTATTCGCTAAAAGCTGTTGCATAACCGCGTTTTGAAAGGGCATGGCTTCAGCCGTGCCGCTACGGATCAACAAAACCGTGGGCTTTAGCCCCTGAGGGATGGTCCCGCAGTAATCCAATCGGTTTTGAAACAGCTTCTAGCTACTCAGCGACCTTATCAAACCGGCCGCATAGCCGTAATAAAGGAGTAGTAATTTTTTGGGGATTGGCGGGCAGAATTAGCGAGCAGGATTGGCGAGCAGGCCAGGCAGGCAATTCAGTCAGTCGTGCGGGCAAATCAGGCAGTCATGCGCTCCAGCGCGTCCGGCTTGACGATGGTCATGCTGGCTCCCTTGATGGCGATCAGATCGTCGCGGCGGAACTGGTTCAACAGTCGCGTGACCGTCTCGCGCGAGGTTCCCGCCATATTGGCAATCTCTTCGTGGGTAAGCGCCATGGTGAAGCGTTTTTCGGGCTTCCCAGGGGCTGCGGCACTGCCCCAGTCGAGAAGCAGCCGAGCCAGCCTGCCGGCTGCAGAGCCCGAAAGCGCCAGGCGTTTGGCATCATGAAATACGGTAAGGTACTCGCCGGAGAGCGATTGCGCCGCGTGCATGGAGGCGATGCCGTGGCGGCTGAGAAAGTCCACAAACTCCTGTTTGCGGATGGTCTTGACCTGGCAGGGTTCGATCGCTTCCGCCGTTACCTCATGAGAGACATTGGCCAGCACCGCGCTCAGCCCCATCACGTCACCAGGTCCGGCTATCTTCAGGATCATCGTCTTGCCGTCGCGGGAGGTAGAAGAGATCTTTACCTGGCCGAAGCAGATGACAAATACATTCCGCGCTGGATCGGCCTCAGAGAAAAGTTTGGCTCCGCGGGCGTGGCTCATCATGATCCCAATCTTGTCGTAATCCACCAGGGCTTCTGGGGTGAGATTACAGAACATCCGCAGACTGCGGTGTTCACAATTGATGCAATCTTCTGGAGCGTGATGAGATTGGAAACCTGCCATAATTCTCCTGTGAGCTCAAAAGAAGTATAACTCGGTTTCAAAATAAATGGGGTTTTTATCCATACTATGAATGTTTTGACCGCCATGCAGCTATCCGGTCATATGTGTTTCCCATAATGATGCCCGGACGCAGTTTTGCGATTGACCGAGAACCCAAGATAGGCCCGGGACACCTCTCGCGCCAGCTCCTCCAGCAGGTGCATGCGGAGCAGTGGATAGCTGTCAAATGCCTGAGTCAAAGCATCTTTGGGCAGCAGCAGCAACGTGGTTGGAGTCACCGCGCGCAGCGTATAGGTGTGGTGTCCGTCGCCTAAAGCCGCGGCCAGTTCCACCAGTTCGCCGGCACGCACCGGCCCCAGCGTCAGGTGCGCGCTCATCCGCTCCGATCTGCGCACAAGCTGCCCGGAGACAACAACATAGAGCCCCTTGCACTCTGTATCCTGGGCAAAAACAACCTGCCCGGGCTCGCAGGGCAGGCATTCAGAGGAACTATTGATCAGCTTCGCAGTCTCCGGCGGGCAATCCAATAGCTCCGCCAGCGGATGTGCTGCAACGGAGTCCAACCGACCGCTATGTGGTTCAGCTTGCAAGGTTCGATCTCCATTTGCTGTTGGCTCAATTGCCTGGAATCTCTGCCATCTCCTGCCGCTAACCGGCAACCATCGAGGCCGGCCGCTCCGAAACAGGAATACTGGGCGCAATCTCCGGCGGCACACACAAAACCGGTACACGCGAACAGGCGAGAAGCGCGAATGCCGTGCCATGCGGGCCGTGTGTATCGCTGGTCCGTTTTACACCAACGACAAGAATCGAGGGGTGAAATTGAGCGATCGCCTGTGTCACCGCATCGGCCGGCGCTCCGTCTTTTACCAGTACCTTGACCTGGACTCTGCCGTCCTTCGGAATGCCAAACTGCTCCGGCGTAGTGGCTCGTGGATTCAGGAACGCGACCGTCTCCGCCGCCGTGCGCGCATGGAGCACGAGAAGCGGCCGGTCAAAATTCTCGGCAAGCGAATAGGCCGTGGCAACAGCCGCCGATGCGGCCTCGTTGTTTTCCATCGCCAGCAAAATCGGCCCGCCCGGCGTGGGGCGAAATGGGCCTGCATTCCAGTCCGCGGCCACCGCCAGCACCGGGCAGGGCGCAAGCCGGACAAGTTGCTCCGCAATGGCTCCAATGACCACCGGCCCCGCGCCTTCCTTGCCCCTGGTGCCCATCACAATCAGCCCAGCCTGATATTGCCGTGCCACGTCCACCAGCATCCGCGCAACCTCGCCCTGCCCGATCTCGGTATGGCTGTGAATCCCCTCCCGCACCAGCTCTCCGGCCAGTTGGTCCAATTGAGCCCGCGCATGGGATGAAAGTTCCTTCCGAACCCGCCCCGGAATCGCTTCCACGGCGGCATAGTCCACCGGATCCTCGCCATAGGCCAGAACGATCCGCGCCCCGTAAGCGCCGGCCAGCTTGCGCGCATACTCCAGCGCCGCCTCAGAATGGCCCTTCAAATCCGTCGCCACGACAATGGTGCTCAAACCGTTTCGAAAGCTCATGGCCTCTCCATTCAACCAAGAATCACGCTCTGAAACATCCATAGGGATGCCCATTGGATTCAGAGTCTGCGCCTATATATTGTCCAGCGCAGTGATTGTATGCACTCCAACTGGTGATTCAAATCACCATACAATGTTCATGAACTCGGACCCTCGCGCTCATTGTTTTCTGCCAATGGGGAGTTGTGACCTCGGGATATACAGGGCTTGAACGGCTGCGTTATCCTCGTAGGGCATGAAAAAAACAGCGTATTTCCGCACTGAATGTTTCTGCAGTGTGCTTCTCGCACTGCTTGCTGTAGCAGCGTTCTTCAGCCCCGTCCGCATCGCTGCGCAGGCCCCTGTGCCGGACTCCCCCGCCATTGAAGCCAAGGCCCAGGCGATGCTGGCCAAGCTCACGCTGGAGGAAAAAATCAAGCTCCTCGGCGGCGTGGACAACATGTACACCCAGGCCATTCCGTCCATCAACCTGCCCCGCCTCAAGATGTCCGACGCCTCGCTGGGCGTTCGGACCTTCGGCCCCACCACAGCCTATGCCGGCGGCGTTGCCCTCGCCGCCACCTGGGATCGCGACTTTGCGCATTCCCTCGGCGAGGCCATCGGACGCGATGCGCGAGCCCGCGGCGTCAACTTCCTGCTCGGACCCGGCGTCAACATTGCCCGCTCGCCCATCAACGGCCGCAACTTCGAATATCTCTCCGAAGACCCCTACCTCAACTCCGCGCTCGTCGTCCCTTACATTCAGGGCCTTCAGTCGCAGGGCGTCGTCGCCACCGTCAAGCACTTCGCCATGAACAACTCGGAGTTCGACCGCCACAACGTCGACGTAAAAATCGACGAACGCACCATGCATGAGATGTATCTCCCAGCCTTCGAGGCTGCCGTCAAACAGGGCCACGCGGACGCGGTCATGAACTCCTACAACCTCGTCAACGGCGTTCACGCCACCCAAAACGATTACCTCAATCTGAAAGTGCTCAAGGGCGAGTGGGGATTCAACGGCATCCTCATGAGCGACTGGGTGGCAACCTACGACGGCGTCGCCGCGGCCAACAACGGCCTCGATCTCGAAATGCCCAACGGACAATACATGAACGCGAAGACACTGCTTCCTGCAGTGAAAGACGGCCGCGTGAAAGAGACAACCATCGACGACAAGGTGCTGCGAATTCTGAGAACAGAACTGCGCTACGGATTTTCAGACCGCCCCCAATTCGATCCAGCGGATGCCACTTACTCGCTGAAGGGCCGCGCCGTCGCCTTGCAGGGAGCGCTCGAAAGCGTCACCTTGCTCAAAAATCAAAACAACATGCTTCCCCTCGATGCGGGCAAGATCAAGACCATTGCCGTCATCGGCCCCAATGCATGGCCCTCCGTTACCGGCGGCGGCGGCTCTGCCGAAGCGCAGCCCTTTGACACCGTGAACACCATTGCCGGAGTCGCCGAAGCCCTGGGGCCGAACGCCAGCGTCCTCTACAGCCGCGGTCTGCCCGCCGAGATCGACCTCATGAAGAACACCCACTGGCAGGGCAAGCTGAAAGTCGAGTCGTATGAGAACCGCGAGTTCGCCGGCACGCCGGCTACAGGATCCGCAGGCGCGGTCGCTGATTGGAGCTACCTGTTTTTCCCGCCCGAGGGAACGCCGCGCAGCCTGCGCTACACCGGAACATTCAAGGCCGTAAATGCAGGCCGGTATCTTCTGCTCGCAGCGGGGAGCCGGGATGATGTGTATCGCGTGCAGGTGGATGGAAAGCAGGTGCTCAACCAGGAAGACCGTGAAGGCGAGTCGCCCCAGCAGGCGTGGCTCGACCTTGCCGCTGGGCAGACGGTGCAGATTGTAGCCGAGTATCTGCCCCATGCGGCCGGATTGAGCTTCGGTATGGGCATAATCGCGGAACCGGACCTGGTCTCGGCTGAGGCGCGCGAGTTTGCCTCCAAAGCAGATGCGGTTGTCCTGGCCATTGGATTTAACCCCACCACCGAGCAGGAAGGCAGCGACCGCACCTTCGACCTGCCCTGGGGACAGGACTCCCTCGTCGATCAAATCGTTGCCGCCAATCCGCACACGGTTGTGGTTCTCACCGGTGGCGGCGGCATGAACCTCACCCGCTGGCTGGACAAGGTTCCCGCCCTCGTCGATAGCTGGTATCCCGGCCAGGAAGGCGGCACAGCCGTGGCCCAGGTGCTCTTCGGCAAGCACAACCCCGAAGGCCATCTGCCCGTAAGCTGGGACCGCACATGGGAAGATGACCCAAGCGCAAAGTGGTACTACGGCGACCCCGCCAAAGACACCACCATGATGACCACCTGGGGCTCGTACGATCCTGAAAAGCCCGGCGCGCCGCATGAGTTGAAAATCCGCCACCTCGAATACGGCGACAAGCTGATGGTCGGCTATCGCTACTGGACGACCACCGGCAAGAAGCCGCTCTTCCCCTTCGGCTATGGACTCAGTTACACGACCTTCAGCTTCGGCAAACTGAAAGCGCCGATCATGGCCGCATCGGGCACGACGATCCCCGTCAGCTTCGACGTCACCAACACCGGCAAGACGCAAGGCGCGGAGGTTGCACAAGTCTACGTCTCCGATCCCTCGGCGAAAGTTGACCGCCCCGAGCGCGAGTTGAAGGGCTTTGAAAAAGTCAACCTGAAACCCGGCGAAACAAAGCGCGTCACCGTAAACCTCGACCCCCGCGCCTTCAGCTACTGGAGCGAATCGGCAAAGAAGTGGACCATCGATCCCGGCAAATTCGTAGTCCGCGTCGGCGACTCCAGCGAAAACACTCCGCTCAGCGCGGAGATCGCGCTGCAGTAAGAATAATGATCGGATAAAAGTGAGAATCGGCAGGCAGAGGATTGCCTGCCGATTTATTTTCCATCTCGCAGCGCGTTTACTTCGCCAATCCAGCGCATCACTTCCACTTCATCTGGCGAATTGGCCAGCAGGAGACTCTGACGCTGTGCTTCCGTGGGCCTAAGATGCCGCGCCAGCGACCATTTCAGCTCGTCGATTCCCTGTCCCGTAACCGCAGAAATAGCGTGAAACTCCAGCTTGCGCCGCTTGATATAAGCCGCAAGCTTCTTCAGCTTCTCCGGATTCGCGGAGTCGATCTTGGTCGCAGCCACGATCATGGTCTTCTTCATCAGCGGATGCTCGTCGTCGCCGCTGGTAAAGCTGGCCAGCTCGTTGTTGATCACCTTGAAGTCTTCCACCGGATCGGGACGCCCCGACGCGTCGGAGACATCCACCAGGTGCACCAGCAGCTTGGTACGCTCAATGTGGCGCAGAAACTGCACCCCAAGCCCGGAGCCCAGGTGCGCGCCTTCAATCAAGCCGGGAAGGTCGGCAACCACAAACGATTCCAGATCCGGCTCCTCGCCCACCGTCACAACGCCCAGATTCGGCTCCAGCGTAGTAAACGGGTAATCGGCAATCTTCGGCTTGGCCGCCGAGATGCGCGAGATCAGCGTGGACTTGCCCGCATTCGGGTAACCCACCAGCCCCACATCGGCCAGCAGCTTCAGCTCCAGCCGCAACGCGCGCTCTTCCCCGGCGCGGCCCAATTCATGCTCTCGCGGAGCCTGGTGCGTACTGGTGGCAAAGTGCTGATTGCCGCGCCCGCCGCGTCCGCCTTTGGCAATCACCACCCGCTCATCCGGCTGCTGAAAGTCGTGGACCAGCTCTCCCGTCTCCTGGTCGTAGACTGTCGTGCCCACCGGAACCTGCAGCGTAACTGACCGCCCGTCCAGCCCGGTGCAGTTCGAGCCCATGCCGTGCTCGCCGCGTTGCGCCTTGTGCTCCGGATTGTAACGAAAATGAATCAGCGTATTGTGCCTCTGCGAGGACTCCATCACCACGTCGCCGCCGCGCCCGCCGTCGCCGCCCGAGGGTCCGCCGCGGGGCACGAACTTCTCCCGCCGAAATGCCATACAGCCGTTCCCGCCGTCGCCCGCCTTGATCCGAATTTTTGCCTCATCAATGAACATTGGTTCCTATCGGCCACAAATCCGAGCCCAGCCCGCACAGTCGCAGCCAAACCTCACCTGCCGTCTATTCAGTTTATCGGACCCAGCTTCCAGCGCCGTGATCGCCGCCAATCTCTGAATGGCCATCACGCATAACGTTCCGCCATCCCTCCCACAGTTTTTTATTCCCTTTATGTGGAAAACAGCTTAGAATGGCTTGCAGGTTTCCACTTAACTTCATACCGATGGCCCGCGCATCGATTGCGCGCTGACGGCATGAAAGCCGGACGCCCCAACCGCCATCAGAGCGGAATCAATCTCCGAACCTCCTTCTACCCAGAGTCTGCCGCAGGCAGGTTTTCTCGAATGGCGGTAGCAAGGGCAAAGCTCCAAAAGATACTTTGGGCACTCGTGCTGTCATCCAGCGCGTGCAGTTGGAGTGTTGCCCAAACCACGCTCTCGCCGCCGCCCACCGGCGCTCTCACCGGCAAACTGACCGACCTCCACTCAACCCCTCTCGCCGGCATCACCGTCGCCGTGAGAAATCGAGCCACCGGCGCAGTCGCACGCACCACCACCGCAAAGAACGGCGCCTACCGCTTTGCATCGCTCCAGGCGGGAGCCTACACCCTCGAAGCCGACAGCGATCAACTGGGACACGGGGAGCTCGATAACATCGAGATCAACGCCGGACTCGAATCCCGCGTGCAAGCAGCCATGGCCTTCGAGCCCCGGCCTGCTCTCGCGGCAACCGCGCCCACTGCCCCGCCCCTATCGCCCACCATCCCAAAGGCTCCGCCTGCCCAGGCCGCGCCGCCGCATGAGACCGCACTTGCATCCCCGGCTCCAGCAAGCCCTGCGCCTTCCATCCAACATGCTGACCTGCCCATTCAAATCGAGCCCATTCAAATCGCCCAGCCGCAAGCAGTCCAACCGCAAGCTCAGCGTCATCTCGATTCTGCTTTCACAACACCGCGCCTCATGCCCTCCATCGTCCCTGCAGCGTCGGCTGCCATTCTTGCCACCGAGCCCATCGCATCCATACAAATTTCCCCGCGCCCCCTTCCCGCCCGAACCACAACCCTGGAAACGGCAACTCCCCTCTTCACTGCAAAGCTGGACCCGCAACCCATGCAGCTTCTTCCGCTGTCCTCCATGCGTCGCGCTGCTCCTACTTCCGCGATGCTGAGCACAGTCCAGCAATTCGATGCAGCCGCCTCTGCGTTGGCCATGAGCGTTGGCACAGTTCACAGCACGCAGGCAAACATGGATGAGATTGCACTCGAAATCGTTCCCGCCACAACAAGTCAATCCGCAACCACCGCCATAACCACCGACATCAGCGCCACCGAGTTGCAGTCGCTGCCCGCAGGCGGTCGCCGCTGGCAGGACTTTGTTCTCGATACGCCAACAAGCTCCTCAGCTCCCGGCTCTTCGCAGGCCTCCCTTCGCGGCGCTGGCCAGGACCCAATCGACACCACCATCGACGGCGTCAGCACCCGCATGGCCTTCGGCGCAGCCGCCGGCTCCGAGCCCACCGCTGAGAGCGCAACCTCCAATGACCAGGTCGGCCCCGCCGAGAGTGGCGCGCACGAAGGCTGGTCGGGCGGCCGCGGACTTGCCATCAGCGAGCTCGCCATCAGCGAAGTAAAAACCGAAGCCGGCAATGTCGAAGCGGAAGGCTCCCACGCCGCCGGCGGCCGCATGAGCGTGGAGACCGAAAGCGGCAGCAACGAACTGCACGGCCAGAGCTTCTTCTTCGACAGGCAAAACAACTGGGGCGCGCAGAATCCATTTACGCAGTGGGTTCAGAACACAGGCTCCGCCGCCGCGCCCAGCTTTACCTCGCTGCCCTACACGCCGCCGGACCACGAACTCACCTGGGGCGTTGGCATGGGCAGCAAGCTCCAGCGCGACAAGCTCTTCTGGTTCGCCGCGCTCGACAGCTACAACCGCAACGACCCCGGCCTGTCCACAGTGAAAAATGCAGCGAATTTCTTCACCACCTACGAGCCCACCAGCCCGGAGATTGTGCAGTTGAGCGCGAAGCTGGGCGAGAGCATCAACCAGGCCAACAACGATTATCTCGGCGTGCCCGGCGCAGGTTACACCGCCGCCGGCCTTGAGCAACTCGCCAATCTGCTCGGCCCCGCGCCGCGCACCGCCACGCAGCTCGTCGGCTTTGCTCGCATCGACTGGCAGGCCTCCGAGCGCCAGCGCTTTACCCTCGAAGCCATTGGCGCGGAGTGGGACTCGCCGGGCGGCGGGCTGACACGTGTGTCGGAAGCGTTTGGAAGCCACAGTTATGGTTCGAGCCACGCCAGCCAGGAGTGGCTCTTGGCCCGCTTGGAGGCTTTTCTCACGCCGAATCTGCTCACGGTCACGCAGGCATCCGCCGGGCGCGAGATTCTTACCGCGCGGCCCGATGCGCCTTCTACATTGGAGAACGGCTTTCTGAGCGCAAGCGCGTGGGGCCAGTTGCCGCAGATCACCGTCGACTCGCGTTACGGCTTTGTCATCGGCAATCCATCGCGCTTCGGCCAGGGCAGCTACCCGGATGAACGCATCCTTCACGGCGAGGAGATGTTGAGCTGGGTGCATCGCAGCGTACTCGTAAAGGCCGGCGTTCAGCTCGACCACAACTACGATGCCACCAGCCTGCTGCGCAACCAGACCGGCACATATCACTACTCCAAAGTCCAGAATTTCATCTCCGATGCGCTGAGCTTTGAGAAGTTCGGTATCGACAACCTCTTCAACTATGAGAACCCGCACAACTGCAATCCCGCCGGCACGGGGCTCGGCGCTCTGCCCTGTTTTTCCTATTACTCGCAAACCATGGGGCCAACCAACTGGGAACTCAGCACCAACGACTGGGCCGGCTTCGTTACCGCGCAGTGGCAGCCCGCAAAGAGCGTTGTATTTTCCGCAGGAATGCGTTGGGAGCTTGAGCAGTTGCCGCCGCCCATAGCAGCGCTCAACAACACCGCGCTGCCGTTGACCCAAAAGCTGCCGTCGCTCGGCAGCGAGTGGGGACCGCGCATCGGCCTCGCGTTGGGTGGCGCAAAGAGCAAGTGGCCCGTGCTTCGTCTGGGATACGGCATGTACTTTGGCCGCACCGAAAATGCGACGATTGAAACGGCGCTCACCCAGACCGGATCGCTCAAAGGCGACTTGAATTTTTTCATCCATCCCACCGATGGCCTCAATCCGTTTACAGGCACCAGCGGCGCGCCCCCGTTTCCCTACGTTCTACGAGGCGAGCCCACAACTGTCGTCACGCCGGGAGCGGTCGAGTTCTCGCCGGCCTTTCATAATTCAGAAATTCACCAGGGACTCGCATCCATCGAAGAGACGCTGCCCGGACGCTTGATGGTCACCGCCGCCGCCATGGTGAGCCTGGGCCGCAAGCTGCCCATATCGATCGACACAAATTTGGATCCCGCCGTCAACCCGCAAACCATTACCTATAACGTCGTCGATAAGACAGGCACCGGCCCCATCAAAGCCCCGCAGATCAAGGTGCCGTATTACGCGCTGTGGCCCGCAGGCACCTGCCCCGCCGGATCGCTTCAAAATATCTCCGGCCAGTGCGGAAGATTGAATCCCTCCTACCAGCAGATCACCGAAGTCATGAGCCGGGCCAATTCAACTTATGAAGCCGCAACAATAAAATTGACCCGTTACGCAGGTCGCGGCCTCAGCCTGCACGCGCACTACACCTACTCGCATGCCATGGACTGGAATCCAAACGAGAGCACCACGATCGCCGGCAGCGATGTGCTCGACCCCAGCAACCTCAGCGAAGAATATGGCACCAGCAATCTCGACGTGAGGCATTCTGCCGCAGCCATGGTTGTGTTCGAATCGCCATGGAAGCTGCGCGATACCATCGGCAAAATTGCCAACGGCTGGATGCTTTCCGGCACCGCACAATTCCATAGCGGCCTGCCTTACACCATGAGAACGACCGGCTCCATTCCCGATGAATTCGACTCCTCTGGAAATGTGAAGATCGTCGGCTTGGGTCCAAGCATGAACGGCTCGGGCGGCGACAATCGCGTCTACGGCATCGGCAGCAACGGCCGTTCCTACAACATTGGCCGCAACACCTTCCGCTATCCCCAGGCGTGGAAGGCCGATTTGCGCCTGGGCAAAGTCTTGAAGCTCGGCGAAAAGCGCCAACTGGAGTTGCTCGCCGAGACCTTCAACCTCTTCAACCACCAGAACGTGACGGAGATTGAGACCACGGGATATGAGATCGGAAACAGCAGCAGCTCTCAACCCACACTGACTTACCTAACACTGGGCACAACAGGAACCAATGCCACCACCGCCGCCTTCGGAACCCCACTCAACATCAACGCCACAAACTTCTACCGCGAACGTCAAATCCAATTCGGCGCGCGCTTCCGGTTTTAGATCGTTGCCGCCGCCGGCAATATCTCATCCACATCCACCCACTCCGTCGGATAGATACCCGTATAGCAAGCCGTACAGTAGCCGGTGCGTTCCGGCCCTTCGCAGGCCTTCAACAATCCATCGAGCGAGATATAGGCCAGCGAATCCGCCTCGATAAACTGCCGAATCTGTTCGACGGAATTGTTGGCTGCGATAAGATCGCGCTTCGAAGGCGTGTCGACGCCATAAAAGCACGGCGAGATCGTCGGCGGGCAACTGATGCGCAGATGAACCTCCGTTGCTCCCGCGCCGCGCACCATGCGTACAATCTTCCGGCTCGTCGTTCCCCGAATAATCGAGTCATCAATCAGGATGACGCGCTTGCCCTCCAGCAGATTGCGCACCGGGTTCAGCTTGAGCCGCACGCCGAAGTCGCGCACCCGCTGCTCGGGCTCAATAAACGTGCGGCCAACATAGTGATTTCGAATCAGCCCCAGGCGAAACGGAATCCCGGCCTCTTCCGCGTAGCCAAGCGCCGCCGTCACGCCGGAGTCGGGCACCGGAACAACAACATCGGCGTCAACGCCGGACTCGCGAGCCAACTGCCGCCCCATCTGGTCGCGCGACTCCTGCACCCAGCGACCGTAAATGCGGCTGTCGGGGCGCGCAAAATACACATGCTCAAAGATGCAACTGGACTGCGGAAAGCCGGTCGCGTACTGTCTGCTTGTTACGCCGTCTTCGGTGACCATGACCAGTTCGCCGGGCAGAACGTCGCGAATGTACTCGGCGCGCAGAAGATCGAACGCGCAGGTTTCAGAGGCAAAAATAATTGTGTCCGGGCCGTCGGGATTCTTCATGCGGGCCATCGACAGCGGACGGAAGCCGCGCGGGTCGCGAGCTGCAAAAATGCGGTCGCGCGTCATCATCACAATCGAAAATGCGCCCTCGACCTGCGCCAGCGAGTCGGCAATCGCATCGACCAGCGTGCGCGCTTTGGAGTGCGCGATGAGCTGGACGATAATTTCGGAATCCGACGTGGTCTGAAAGTACGCCCCATCGCGCTCCAGGCGCGCGCGAAGATTGCCCAGGTTCACCAGGTTGCCGTTGTGGGCAATCGCAATCAGTCCCTTTGTCGAATCCACTCGAATGGGCTGCGCGTTCAGCAGCGCCGAGTCGCCGGTGGTGGAGTAGCGCGTGTGGCCGATCGCCATGCTGCCCGGCAGCTTGGCCAGAATATCGTCGGTAAAAATTTCTGAAACCAGCCCCATGCCCTTGATATTGGCCAGATGCTGCCCGTCCGCAGTTGCGATTCCTGCCGACTCCTGCCCGCGATGCTGCAGCGCGTACAGCCCAAGATAAGCCTCGCGCGCCGCATCCTTGTGCCCGTGAATCGCAACCACGCCGCACTCTTCCCGCAGTTTTCGATCTTCGGCGTCTGCTATTCGCGGACAGTAGTCGGCGGACAGTTGCCCCGAGTCGTCCGCCGCGCCATCGACTCCCTGAAAGAGCAAGCGCCTCATGCCACAACCTCGTTGTGGAGATTGGCTTCAAGCGCGGAGGCCCAAATCGTTTTCAGCTCCTTGAGCGGCGCGGAGATCAGCGCATCGCTGTAGACGGAGATCTCAAGCTTGTCTCCGCCAGTCGATCCAATGCGCGCGGCAAGGTAACTGTACTCGCCAGCCAGCTTCTCAATCGCCGAGATATTGCTCGGGTCTGTAGATATCAGTACCGTCGAAGCCATCTCCGCAAACAGCCCGAATAGCGGATGCACCATCAGCGATGGCTCCTGCTCGACAATTGCGCCGATGTTGTTAGCGAACGCCGCCTGCGCCAGAGCCACGGCAATGCCGCCGTCCGAGATGTCGCGCGCTGAGCGCATCAGCTTGCGCTCCGCCAGAACTCCAAGCAGCGTATGCAGGTCCGACTCCGCATCGAGATCAAGCGATGGCGGAGTTCCCCACACCTGCCCCAGCACCACCTTTGCAAACTCCGATGAGCCAAACGTCGTCAGTGCAGCGGACGCCGCGGCATCCGGCGCTTCCGCAACTTCAGGCACAGTAAGCGATTCATCCACCGCGACCTCCGGCACCGGAACCTGCCAATGCAGGCTGCGATTGTCCAAAGGCACCTTCAACTCCGGATTCGGCGCTTCCCCATCTGGAACCGGCCACAACAACAAGATCGCGTCGCCCCCGCGCTGAAATGCCGCCGGCACAGCCTTCGTCACATCCTCCACAATGCCCACGATGCCCAGCACCGGCGTCGGATAAATGCCTTCGCCGCGCGTCTCGTTATATAGAGAAACGTTGCCGCCCGTAATCGGCGTAGCGAGTGCCCTGCAGGCCTCCGCAATGCCGTCGATCGCCGCCGAAAGCTGAGCCATAATCTCCGGCTTCTCCGGATTCCCAAAGTTCAGGCAGTTGGTCGCAGCCACCGGCTCTGCCCCCGTGCAAGCCACCTTGCGCGCCGCCTCAGCCACCGCGTGCATCGCGCCAAGTTTGGGATCGAGATAACACCAGCGCCCGTTGCCATCGAGCGCCATCGCCAGCCCGCGCTCATGGCCGGCCGTACCAGTTCCCTTAATGCGCATCACGCCCGCCTCGCCGCCCGGCCCTTGCAGCGTATTGGTCTGCACCATCGAGTCGTACTGCTCGTGAATCCAATTCTTCGAGCAAACATTCGCGCTCGCAAGCAGCCGTTTCAAATCCGCGTTGTAGTCGCGATCTCGCGAAAGTTCTTCCATCGCCGCTTGCGGCGCTTCCAATGGCAACGGCGACTTCCACACTCCAACCGGCCGATGATAAAGCGGTGCGTCGTCGGTCAGAGACTGGTTCGGAATGTCCGCCACCGGCACGCCGTGGTGGCGAATGCGCAGCCGCGGCTCCGGCTTCACCGTCCCTACAATTACCGCATCCAGTCCCCACTTTTCAAACACCCGCAGCACTTCGCCTTCGCGCCCATTCTCCGCCACCAGCAGCATCCGCTCCTGGCTCTCGGACAGCATAATCTCGTACGCGCTCATGCCGGTCTCGCGCTGCGGCACCAGGTCAAGCTCCACATCCAGCCCCACGCCGCCGCGCGCGCCCATCTCGCAGGTCGAGCACGTCAACCCCGCCGCGCCCATATCCTGAATGCCGACAATCGCCCCGGTCTGCATCGCCTCCAGGCACGCCTCCAGCAGCAGCTTCTCCATGAACGGATCGCCCACCTGCACGTTGGGCCGCTTGGCCTCCGTCCCTTCGTGAAACTCCTCGCTCGCCATGGTCGCGCCGTGAATCCCGTCCCGCCCCGTCTTCGCGCCCACATAGATCACCGGATTGCCCGTGCCCGACGCCTTGCCGTAAAAAATCTCGTTCTTCCGCACCAGCCCCAGCGCAAACGCATTCACCAGAGGATTGCCGCTATAGCAGCCTTCAAACTTCGTCTCCCCGCCCAGGTTCGGCACGCCAAAGCAGTTCCCGTACCCGGCAATCCCGCTCACCACGCCTTCCACAATCGAGTGATTCCTGTGCGCCTGCTTCCGCTCTTCCGCCGTCTGATCGGGGCTTTCGACAATCGGCCCAAAGCGCAGCGAGTCCATCACCGCCAGCGGCCGCGCACCCATCGTAAAAATGTCGCGCAGGATTCCACCCACCCCGGTCGCAGCGCCCTGAAAAGGCTCAATATAGCTCGGGTGGTTGTGCGACTCAATCTTGAACGCGCACGCCCACCCGTCGCCCACATCGATAATGCCCGCGTTTTCACCCGGCCCCTGCACCACGCGGTCGCTCGCCGTCGGCAGCCTCTTCAGGTGCACGCGGCTCGATTTATAAGAGCAGTGCTCGCTCCACATCACGCTGTAAATGCCCAGCTCCGTCAGTGACGGAACCCGCCCCAGCGCCGTCAGAATGCGGTTGTACTCATCCGCCGTAATGCTGTGCCGCGCAAGCAACTGCGCAGTCACTTCCACGGGCGTCGGTATAGATGCGGAGGGGTCGGAAGTCATCGCTCTAGCCTTCATTGTCGCACGGCACTTGAGACGCCTCCCTCCGCTAAGGCAGCGTCAAATCCGCCCAAATTCATACCCCTGTGGAAAGCCGGTACCAATTCGCAACCCGCAAATCCCCCCATCGCACCCATCGCATTCGATTTGGAATGGTCAGCTTCCGATGGATTCGGATTAGTCAGGTTCTTATGGAATTTGAAATAGTCAGCTTCTGATAAGAACTGAAAGCTGATAGCTGAAAGCTGAAAGCTGTAAGCTGCCGGGTGCCCCATCTTCGGCGCGTTCTTTGCGCCTAAGGTGGGATACCCCAACACCCGCCCAACCCACACACCGCTCCCGTAGGGGCGGCGCGAAAACAGCCCAGGGCGGGGTTTGGTTGCTGTCTCATAAACCGTCTTTGAATGGGCACGACTTCAGTCGTGCCGAAAAAGCTCCCATATCCATCGGGCTTTAGCCCCTGAGGGATGTTCTTCCAAACTGATTCTCTATGGCCCTGTTCCAGCCCCGGCCATCCCACCACGGCACGAATGCGAACGGACAAGATCGAGACCCACCGCACAGCATCCCCGCAAGAAAAGGAACTCCCTCAACATCTGCGCTACTCTGAAAGGGCCGGCTGAGAGTTGCGGTCTCCCATGTCTCAACCGCGAGACATGGGCCACCCAAATTTGGTGGTGGATTCAGCATCCCGAGACCTGAGCCACCCGCCTGCCCTACTGGAATACTGAATTACTGAAATACTTTTTAAGTCATTTTGAGGACTGTAAAACTGTATTTTTATAAGTTGTTTGGAATCAATCTTAAAAAGCAGTTTTACTGGA
>Ga0182012_10002582_pt1 | contig 19528 bp, 20 predicted proteins | sample 612S2SmetaG_FD_120486 | JGI IMG/M metagenome (GOLD analysis project Ga0182012, IMG submission 120486) | Permafrost microbial communities from Stordalen Mire, Sweden - 612S2S metaG | ecosystem: Environmental > Terrestrial > Soil > Wetlands > Permafrost | place: Sweden: Stordalen | collected...
GAACGGGCCGAGAATAACGGGCGATTTGACGGCGTGTGAGACGGAATTCACCGAGGCTTAAATTCAGTGGGCTTTCACCTTGACGTTGGTGTCAATCCTCTGGGTATCTTTATCTTTCTCGAGAGCCCGCTGAATTGTCTTAGCCAATCCTAAGCCGCCGTGCGAGGCGATTGTTTGGGCTAACTGGTTCTCTGCGATGCCGTAGGCAGACTCCGCGCTGCTGTCCGAGCCGCCGCCCATCCAGCCCTCGTCGCTCGCTTCGCGTACCGACTTAAGCATTTCTCCTATCAGCAGCGCCTCGAATTGTTGGGCAGCGCTCGCGATCTTAGCCGAAGACGACTCGGTGCGTGTTCCATTCCCCGCTTCCAAGCCTGCTGAGATTAATGGAATTTCCATATCAGATAATCTCCAGTTCAGCCTGGAGGGCACCCGCGGCCTTTAGGCTTTCGAGAATTGCGACGACATCCCGCGTAGTCGAGCCAATCGCCGCTAACGCGCGTACAAGTTCCTCTACGGTCGCCCCCTCCTTTAACACCAAGTTGTGCGACTTGTCATCTTTGGCCGTTACAGTTGTTTCAGGCACAGTTGTCGAAGGTGCCGAAGAGAAAGCTCCTGAAGGAACGAGTCGCGGCTTAGTCTCAATTGAAACTGTCAGATTTCCGTGCATAATTGCAACCGGAGAGATCCGAACGTCGGCGCCTAGCACGACCGTCCCGGTCTTCTCATTGACTACCACCCGGGCGGGACGGTCTGGTTCAACGGTTAAGCGCTCGAGCTCGGCCACAAACTCGGTCGGTTTAGTTTTGAAGTCGTCCGGTAATTTGACACTAACCAGCCCAGAGTTCTCAGCGTGCGCGACCGGTTCACTCCCGGGAAAGTGCTGATTGACCGCGGCGCTAATTCTTGCCGAGGTTTCGAAATCGGCTTCTTTCAGTTGTAGCTTAATCACCGTCCCGATCGGGGTTGAAGGAGCTGGCCGTTCAATGGTTACGCCATTTGGTATCCGCCCTGCGGTGGGATGATTGACTGTCGTCGAATTAGTGCTGCGGCCTGCTACGAAACCGGCGGTCACGACGGGTCCTTGGACCGTCGCATACACCTGTCCATTGACGCCACGTAATGTCGAAAGAACTAGTAATCCGCCCTGGAGGTTACTCGCGTCGCCAATGGCTGCCACGGTGGCGTCTATGGTCGTGCCGGGTTGCGCATAAGCGGGCAGGGTTGCTGTTACTAAAACAGCAGCGGTATTTTTCACGGTAATTGAGCCGGCGGGCATGCTCACGCCCATTCGTTGCAGTAAATTAACCAGGCTCTGGGCCGGAAACAAGGTTTGTTGTTTGTCGCCGGTGCCGTTCAAGCCTACGACCAATCCGTAGCCGATCAGTTGATTACCACGCACACCTTCGATCGAGACCAGATCTTTAAGGCGGGTGCCGGGTTCGGGGGCTCCAAACATTGGCGTGGCAGAAACTGCGCCGCACAAAACAGCGCAGAAAAAGATTGCGGTTAAATTCCGTCGCAACATAACCTAAGCTCCTCGAAAATTAATGCAAAAAGTCATTTAGAACGGCAACAATCCCAATAAAAGGCGGTAGATGAAATTAGGCCGGTGAATTGCATCGTTTACAACGCCTCGCCCATTGATCCGTAACTCCATCTGCGCAATGCTTCCCGACTGAACGGTGTTCGCGTTGGTCAGATCCGAAGGTCTGACGACGCCCCGCACCGTCACCACTTGATTCTCAGAATTGACTAGCACAGTGCGGTGGCCCTCAATTACGAGATAGCCATTGGGCAGGACGTCGGTAACACGTGCCGTGATCGTTGTGGTGAGCGTTGTTGTGCGCGATGTGGTACCTTCTCCATCAAGTGTTGTTGCGGATGTGGCCTTCGCCAAATTTGCGAGTTTTCCAGCAGCCGGCAGAGTGCCAGCCAAAGAAGTCACCGAGGCGTTAGCGCTCGAGTTGCGGGACGTCTTCGTTTGGCCCGTCGAAACCGCAGACGCCTGTTCGTTGACCACAATAGTTACGATATCGTCGATTGATCGGGCGCGATCATCGATCGCTAAATTAGACCAGATGGCTTCACTTGAATAGAGGGAGCCCGGACTGGCGGCTTCGCTTGCCGCAGCACGCTTATGTGCTTGCTCTACATATTGATCGAGCGCCGAGGGCTCGTCGAATCTCTTCAGGAGTTTTTTGAGAGCCGGTGGCGTTGTCTGGCTAGAAGCCAAGGGCAAAGACACGGTCACGGCCGCCGCTACCAGGAAGCGGCAACAGCGCCGATGGAATTTTCGCTTTAGTTGTTGATTCATAGAGGATTCCCACCGACCGGTTCGTTACCTACCAGTCCTGCGGAAGTGCCAGCGAGCACTTCCACCACTCCAGCTGAAGCGATCCGTGCTCTGAAAGTCCGATTGGAGCGCGGATTGCGGATCAGAATAACCTCGCCGCAATGCCCAGCGCCAAGCGCAACCCCTTGCGCTTCGATGTGGGCTGCTCCGATGCCCGCGATCACCGTGACGGGATCGCCAACTTCGACGGATTTCGGCGGTTCAAAAAAGAGGGCTAACAACAGTGCCCCGTCGGCAAAATCGCGTTGTGCAACCAGACCTGCAAGATCTGTGTCGCTCCTCAAAATGCGGTCCCGCAACAATGGTCCGTCATAACTCTCGGCGCGCCATTGGCCAGGGCGTAGCCTCTCGCCAGCATGAATTGCGCCTTGCGCCTTCAGGTGAGTCTCGTGGACCCGGATCCGCACGCTGGCCCAGATCTCAAAACGGCGCGTTTCTGTGTATCGCACATAACCTTTCCAAACAGCTGGGTTCTCGGAAAAGGCGCTTAACCCCGCAAGCGGAAAGATGACTTCGCCCTCCGGCGCAGGTGCCAAACTTTGAGCAATCAATTCGATTTGCGGTGATCTTCCTGTCAATTCTTTTGCCATGGCTGCGCGAAGGACCGCTGGTTCCAGAGGGGCAAGCGGCCATGCAAAGCAAATATTCGCAGCCAAGTGCGGATCGGGCAGACCGTGCGCGAGTGCTAGGCGGCGCAGTTCATCGGGCCGAAAGACCCGCTGAAGGCCGGGGACCGGCGAGTAACTCAGTTTCAAGTGTGGAGGCAAAGCAGCTAGCGTTGGCGCCGCCACCGCCAAATCTTCACTCGTGATCCATTCACCCGCCGGAGCGAGACAGGCTGGGATGGCATTGAGTTGGCTCCTTGATAGCGTAAAAAGTAGAATCAAAAACCTCATAGAACTCTTCTGCCCAGGTCGCCGCTTATTGAGTCAACTGATTGACCTGCTGATACATTTCGTCCGCCGCCTTCACAACGCGAGAGTTTGCCTCGTACGCGCGTTGGCTTTGGATGAGATCGACGAACGCGCCAACCACATCAACGTTTGATTGCTCGGTGTAACCTTGCGCGAGTGTTCCGAGCCCGGTTGAACCGCCCGGGAGCCCAACCTGTGGGTCGCCCGATGCGTCGGTAGCTAGATAAAGATTGTTGCCAATCGCGTTCAAGCCGCCGGGGTTTTGGAAGTTGGCTAGCTGGATTTGCCCGGCTTTTTGGGTGGCTGTTTGCCCCGAGAGAGAATAACTGACGGTTCCGTCTTGCGCGATTGTAATGTTCTGCGCTGTCACAGGTATGGTAATTTGCGGTGACAAGTAGTTGCCGTTCGCGTCTACAATGTTCCCGTTCCTGTCTAATTGAAAAGAACCGGCGCGCGTATAGGCGAGTTGGCCGGACGACTGTTGAATTTGCAGAAAACCGCTTCCCTGGATGGCCACATCGAGCGGATTGCCCGTTGAAGTGAATGCTCCTTGCGAGAATATGATTTCATTTGAAGCGGCGCGCGTCCCGAGGCCGAGCTGCAAGCCGGAGGGCACGGTTGTTTGCTGCCCAGCTGCGGCTCCTGGTTGCACCATGTTCTGGTAAATCAAGTCCTCAAATTGCGCTCGCCGCATTTTGAAACCTGCGGTATTGGCGTTCGCCAGATTATTGGCGATCGTATCGACGTTCAGTTGTTGGGCGGTCATACCGCTTGCGGCGGCGTTCAATGCTCGAATCATAAACTGCTTGTTCCTCTCGTTTCTCTTTTTCTCTCTTGCATACGCGAAGTCCAGTCTCCTACGACCCGACCCGGGCCACTTCTTCGATGGCCTCTTTATTCATGTCGGTGCCAATCTTGACTGCGTGTTGAAGCATCTCAAAGTTGCGCAGTAGCGTTACCATACGAGCGGCCGATTCAGCGGGAAGCGCGTTCGAAGACTCCAGCTTCCCCTGTGCTACTTGCACATTGGTGGCCGCTAGGGGACCGATTTTCCGTGGATCTGGGTTTTGAAAATACGTGCCACCCGCCTTTTGCAACAGGTTTGGATCCGTAAAACTGTCGATCTCTAGCTGGCCTAGAGCCGCTCCATTTTGCGAGATGGTGCCATCTGCCCCCACCACGATTTGAGCCGCAGGGTCCAGTGCGACAGGTTGTCCGCCTGCTAGCCTGACCGGGTATCCTTCTCCAGTTACTAACGCACCCTGCGAAGAAACTTGAAAGCTGCCGTTGCGTGTGTAAAGAGGTCCATTGGGCCCGTTCACGGCGAAGAAGCCTTGCCCCGTTAAAGCCAAGTCAGTTGGGTTGCCAGTGTTGGTCATTGGTCCCTGCGCGAAGTCCGTCCAGCGTCGTTCGACAACGGGGGAGTCGCCGACCGCTGGATCGGTCGCGCTCAAGGCCTCGGATGACAGATACGTAGTGTAAAATTCGCGATCGGCTTTATAGCCGCTGGCGGAGGTATTCGCCAAATTATTAGCCAGCAGATCTATCGAATCCATGCGGGCTTGCAGTCCGCTGGCAGCGGCGGCGGTGAGTGGGTCCATAGCTTCGATGAACTGTTTGCAAGTCTGAGGCCATCTGATGCGTCTTCTTTTGAAACTTGTGAAGTTGGATAAGAGGTCGGAATGGAACACATTTCCCACTTTGGTTGGATGGCAACGGACGGCTTCGGCCTAGCGGTTTCGCCGGATGTCAAACTTTCGACGGTGAGTCTGCCCAGCCGTTGCTTTTCTGACACAAAGTAGGTTTATGCCGTTGATTATCTTCGGCCATGTTGCGAGGCGGGGCCTCGGTTTTCCAGACTGGAGCTGCCGTAGTTGGTGCTCTCCTTCTTCTATCTCCGCTTTGGCCCCTCGCTTGCTCCCGAACTCAGCATGACCGCCACCTCCTCACTCCCCATCCTTCCTGTAGGTCATCTGAAACCGCACGAGGTTGAGTCGAGCTTTGGTTATAACGCGGGTGAATCGGCGAGCGCCTCGCGTGGCGGGCAGTCCGCATTAGCTAAGAATCAGTTCCATACTATTCTCGCCCAAACGGTGAGCACTTCCAACGATAGGCCGACGCAGCTTGCTGGCGCTGCAGCGGACTGTGCACAGTCTGCCGCCAAAGAGAAATCAGAACAGGCTCAGAAGCCCTTTACTGAGGCTGTCGCGAAAGACCAGACGACTAATCCGCAGCAATCGGCTGCAGGCAACGAATCTATTCGTGGGTACCCAACTCTGAACCAGTCCTCATTCCATTCGGCAACTCGGCATGGAGAAATCCCAACTTCTCTGAATCACAACCCTACTCGAGACACGCCCAATCCTGAGACGACCTCTGGCTCCGCGAGCGCGTACAACGTGACGCTGGGCTTCTCGCAATGCCCAACTCCGAAGACAGCGAGCGCTGTCTCTACAGCGGTCAATTCTGAGATCGCAACTGCTGGCCTTTGGACAGTTAACCAAGACATTCAAGCGCCAGTTGGGAAAGTAACACCTGGCGCCCTCGCGAGGGTCACACCGGATCCCCGAGGATCTTACAATTCGGGACCGTACAGTGAACTTGAGTCCTCGAGCAAACCCAATTCGGCCGTTGGTGCAACCGGTCAATTCGATGACGCAATCAACGGTGTCACCGCTTTCGCTTTGCGTGTTACACCGGTTGGTCAGCAAAGCAGCGGGGCTGGCGAGCTCGCAAAGTCGCAACTCGACCAAGCCCCACCTCTCAAGACAACACCGTACTCGGTATCGCTCAATTCTCTTAAGCTCAATGCAACAAAGCTCGACCAATCCACTGCTGGGCAGGCACAGACTCAGTCGCTATCCAAATGCTCACCACGACTTGAAGACGATCTCTCACAAGGGAATGCTGCTTCGTCGAACGGCTTCAACTCCGTACCGAATGCGTCGCATGATTTGACGTCCAGAGTAGCTCTCCCACCGCTTCACTCCAGCAATCAAAGTTGGAACAGCGCTATTTTCCTGAACGCGGGTCCCGCGAACGGATCGCCCTTCTCTGACCACACGGTTGGAGAGGCTATCCCATCCGGAGCCGGCTCTAGTTCGGCGCCCGTCAGTGATGTTACCGATAGCGATTTTTCTTCGAGTAATTTACCTGTGCGAACGGTACAGGTGACCCTGCCCGGAGCGGAAGAGCAACAGGTTCATCTGATAATGTCCGAACGCGCTGGCGGGTTATCAGTCAGCGTGCGGGCTACCGATCCTGCTCTGACGCGAGGTTTGCAGGAACATCTGCCAGAACTGAGCGCTCGCCTAGAGTCTGAACACTACCAGACTGAGATTTGGCTTCCCGCTGCCACGGAAACGATCAGCAGCGCACAGTCACAGCAACAAACAGCGGATCAGTATCCAGGGCAGAGCGGCGGTGGTGGGCGATCCTTTTCCCAAGGTGATGCGTCCTCATCGGGTGGCGACAGGAATCAACGGCAGGGTGGACAACCCAACAACCCTCAGGGCGGCTGGCGTCAGTTCGTGTTCCGTGGGCAAGCTTCTACGGGCGCGTCGCAAGATTAATGAAATGAAGCCCAAATAACTCAAACTAAGAAGGAAATACCATAATGTCGACTATAGGAACTACTCTACCGTCAGTTAACTCAAATACATCTAGCACCGCTACAAACAGTGGAACCACAAATAGTTCCTCTACAAGCGGTGATAGTTCACTAGCGAGCCAGCAGACTTTCTTGCAATTATTGGTTGCCCAACTGCAAAATCAGGATCCCACTCAGCCAGTACAGGGTACTGAGTTCGTTACGCAATTGGCTACCTTCAGCGATGTTGAACAGAACCTCGCCGTCCGGCAGGACATGGACGCGATCAGCAACAAGTACTTGGGTTCAGTCCCCTCGGGAGGCTCGGTAGCGACGACTGCCACTAGCAGTTCAGCCGGACCGACAAGCACAACAACGCCTGCCACAAATTCGTGAGCAGGACGATTTCCGACCCGGGCAAGATTTTCAAGCAAAATTAAACAGGAAACAAAAAGAAGGGTAAATCAAAGTAAATTATGTCAAGCGTCTTTTCTATTGCACTTTCATCATTGCAAGCTGAGTCTGAGGCGATCAGCACGACAGGTAACAATCTGGCAAACCTCAATACCACCGGCTTCAAGACCAGCGAAGCGGATTTCAAGGATTTGTACAACGAGTCCATCGGTGCTTCGGGCGGACTCCAGATTGGCCTTGGTGTGACTCTGCCGCTCACTGACCAGATTTTTTCACAAGGCTCAATCCAATCCAGTTCTTCACCGACTGCCTGCGCGATTCAAGGCAATGGCTTCTTCGTCTTGAGCAACCCTGCGGGCGGACAGCAGTTGCTAACCCGCGACGGCAACTTCAGCTTAAACGCCCAGGGACTGTTGCAGACCCAAACCGGCGAAGCGGTGCAGGGTTGGACAGCTTCTGCGTCGGGTACGATTAACACTAATGGGACGCCCGGCAATATCAATCTCCCAACCGGTGCGACATTGCCTCCCGTGGCAACGCAGAATTTCTCGATCAGCGGCAACTTGGACGCGCAGGCTACAGCTGGTACCGCGACTGGAACTTTTACTGCACCCATGCAGGTCATCGATTCCCTTGGCAACACGCACAACCTCACCATCACATTTACCCAAAGTGCGACTACGGCCAATACCTGGAGCTACAACGTCACAATCCCGAGTGGTGATTTAGCGGGCGGTACGCCGGGCACGCAGCAATCGGTTCTAGCTGCGCCGGGCACACTCACTTTCAACTCTGATGGTTCCTTGAGTACGGCGGGTGGCACCTCACCCGTTCCCGTCAGCATCAAGGGATTGGCGGACGGCGCGGCAAACATGAATATCAAATGGAATCTCTTCAACGCCAACGGCGGTGGTGACATTACCCAATACGCGCAGACATCGAGTCTGTCTTCTTCGCAACAAGATGGTAGCCAAGCGGCGCAGTTGACTTCGATTGGGATTGAGACCGGCGGGCAAATTCTCGCGACTTATTCGAACGGGCAGCAACAGGCAGTCGCGCAGTTGGCACTCGCTGCTGTTTCAAATCCCACATCGCTTACGAACGCGGGCAACAACAACTTTGCTCTCTCCGGAAATTCAGCCAGCCCGGTACTCGGCCCACCGCAAAGTGGTGGTCGGGGGCAGATTTTGGGTGGATCGCTTGAGGGGTCCAATGTCGATATGGCTACCCAATTCACCAATCTCATTGTTTACCAAAGCGCATATCAAGCCAGCTCACGCGTCATTTCAACGGCTCAAACCATCGACCAAGACCTGCTGCAGTTGATCCATTAAGAAGAAAGAAATCGGATGTTGTCTCCTCCTATAGCTGTTACTCTGGTTTTGGCATTGCTCTTCGGGCTCTTGTGGCTCTTACGCCGCAAGAGCCTAGCGGCCCTTACTTTGCGCCTGCGAGGGCAAAGTACCGTCCGCCCGGGACGGCGCATGTGCGTTGTTGAACGCTTGCCGCTCAATGGCCAACACTCGCTTCATCTCATTGCGTGCGCCGGACGGCTGCTGATTGTGTCCGTCTCACCTTCAGGCTGTAGAAGACTAGCGGAATTCGCGGACGAACAGAAGCCAATAGCCTCGGCGGCAACTGGGGCACGATGACAAAGATCATGTGGCTTCTTTTGCTGAGGCACGCTGCCGACGCTGCCAGTGCGTCCAGCCCTCTGGATCCCCTCGGTATCACGCTCGGGTCTGGTGGTCATGGCGCTGCACTCTCAGCGCCGATCCAGATCGCGCTTGGCCTCACGCTACTCAGTCTCTTGCCCGCTATTCTGATGTGCGTCACACCTTTTCTGAGGATCTCGATTGTACTGCATTTCTTGCGCCAAGCTCTTGGCACCCAGACAGCTCCCTCAAACCAAGTATTAGCCGGGATCTCACTGTTTCTGTCCCTGCTCATAGTCGAACCAGTATTCTCCCAGATGTACTCGCGCGGCTGGGAGCCCCTGGAAAAAGGTCAAATTGGTGCGTCCCAAGCTTTTGAGCAAGGTACCGCCCCGCTCCGTACTTTCCTTCTGCGCTTTGCCCGGGAACGCGACATTCAGCTTTTCGTAGAAATCAGTCACGATCCAGCGCCGCGCAATTCCTCAGACCTAACTCTCAAGATCCTGATCCCCGCCTACATTCTCTCCGAGTTGAAGGCTGGTTTTCAAATTGGAGCGATACTGTTTTTGCCATTTCTTGTTATCGATATCGCCGTTGCCTCCGTTACCCTCTCAATCGGGATGATGCAACTGCCACCCGCGATGGTATCGGCACCGTTTAAGATTCTTCTCTTCGTTTTAGTAGACGGCTGGAATCTGCTCGTCGGCTCTTTAATGAAGAGCTTTCTCGGTCCTTAGGGCTGCTTAGCGCACGGCTGGATCCGGAAACACAGATTCGCCCCAGAAACCGATTTCTAAACATACAGTCTGTTCGTGTTTTTCCCGAAATAAATATCAGAAGGAGTTCTGAAGTTTGACACCCCAATTGGCAATTCACGTGGTCAGCGGTGCGCTGCTCACTGTTTTTTGGATTTGCGCACCCCTCCTGCTTATTTCTTTCGCACTCGGCATTGTGATCAACCTGATCCAGATTGCTACGTCGTTGCAGGACCAAGTTTTCAGTACGATACCTCGTTTAACAGCCTGTCTTGGCGGTATTTTGTTCTTATTACCTTGGATGCTAAACCATGCAAGTGATTATGCTTTATCGGTTCTGCGCGATTTGCCGAAGTATGCACGTTAGTGCGCGCTGGGCCAGCCAGTGGGCTAAAGAGAGCCTGTTGTCCAGCGGTGTCCCCTGGGAGTGTTGACTATGCCAGGGAGCCTCGGAATTTCTTCTGGTTTTCCGATTGTCTTCGGTTTGGTGCTAGCTCGCGTGGCGGGTGTGGTCTTTTTTCTCCCATTGCCGGTCCGCGATGCGACTCCGGGTATCGTCAGAGCGATCTTTACGATTTCAGTGGCAGTTGCATTGTTTCCTTCTTGGCCATCGGTTGATGAGAGCACCACAACTGTCGGCATGCTCCTAGTCTGGTTAGTGGGCGAGGTCACATTCGGTTTGGCAGCTGGACTTCTTGTTGGATTTTTGGCCGAAATCTTGACATTAATGGCTCAGTTGGTGGGGTTACAAGCAGGTTATGGTTATGCCTCGGTTGTAGACCCGACCACGCAGGCCGATTCCGACGTCCTCCAGGTAATGGCCCGCCTTGTTGGTGGGCTGTTGTTTTTTACTTTTGGGCTAGACCAACAAATGTTACGGGCCCTCGCCCTAAGCTTGCAAAGACATCCCCCCGGGCATTTCGAGTTGACGCGTTCACTGGTTGAAACAGTCCTTGCTCTCGGATCGAACATATTCGATCTTGGATTTCGTCTAGCCTGCCCGGTATTGGGATTGTTGTTGATGACTGAGATTTCGCTTGCCCTTGTCGGCCGCCTGAACAACTCGTTGCAGCTAGTCCATAGTTCGGCTCCGCTCAAAATGCTACTGACTCTCGGTGCACTGGCCGCCGTACTCAAAATCGTCCCAAGTCTTTATGTTGAATATGCCGAGCAGCTTTTCCTGGCGTTGCGACGTTAATCGCGTGGCATATGAAAGTGCGAGGAAGTTTAAGGTATGGCGAGCGAAAAGACCGAAAAACCGACACCCCAGCGCCTAAGGAAGGCGCGCGAAGAAGGCCAGTTTCTATCCTCGCGGGGTGCCCTTGCCGCCGTTCAGTTCCTGGTATTTGTCTGGTTGATTGGCGCCGTTCTTCAAAACTGGAGCGATCATCTCGGGCTATCTCTTGGGCGGCTCTACGGAAGGGCTTTCGCAGGTGACATCGGTGCCGCCGACTGGCCGTATCTAATCCGCTCGCTGCTCTACGAAACGCTGAGCCCACTGTTGACGCTGGGAGCGGCACTGTTTGCCATAACGCTTGTCGGGCAAATGGCGATGACAGGCGGAGGATTTAATCTCGGTCGGCTCAGGCCGCAGTTCAACCGTTTCAATCCGTTAACGCGCTTGAAAGATTTACCCGCGCAGAACTTCAAATCGGTTAGCGAGGCCATTGTCCTTGTCGTAGCGCTGGGACTTTTCTTGCATTCCTTTATGTCCTCACATGCAGATTTGATCCTACGCCTTCCTTTGCAGAACGTGCGTTCATCGTCGACCCAGGTGGCTCAAGCCATCCATGGCGTTATGTGGAAGGCAGCCATATTGTTTATGCTGTTTGGCGCCTTCGATCTCTACCAAAACTACCGCCGGCAGATGAAGACGCTACGAATGAGCAGGCACGAGATTCGCGAGGAAAACAAGAGCAACGAAGGCGACCCCCAAACCAAGCAGCGCATCCGTCGTTTGCGGCGCGAACTGCTTCGTCGGCGTATGATGCGCGATGTGCCTCGCGCCACCGCTGTAGTCGTCAATCCTACGCATTTTGCGGTGGCAATCCGTTTCGATCTGCAGACCATGGCTTCACCGGTTGTGGTCGCAAAAGGAAAAAACTGGCTAGCGCTTCGAATCAGGCAATTGGCAGTGGAATCCGAAGTGCCGGTCGTTGAGAATCCGCCGCTTGCTCGCGCCCTCTTTAGCGCAGTTGACGTAGGCAGTGCCATCTCGCCTGAGTTTTATAGGGCCATCGCCGAAATCTTGGCTTATGTTTATCGGTTGATGGGCCGTAAATTGCCTTAGGAACCTCCAGCATCTCGCATGTCCACGCAACCCAACGCTTTGGCTAGTGCCAAGAAATTCTCGATGCCAGATCTCGGCGAGATGGCCGTCCCGATCGCTGTTCTCGCTATTGTCGTAGCGCTGATCACTCCACTGCCTTCCGCGCTGCTCGATTTTCTCATCGTGCTAGACATCATGATGTCGGTCATAGTGCTGATGGTGACTATGTACATTTTGAAGCCAGTCGAATTCAATGTGTTCCCGACCGCCTTGTTGCTGCTGACGCTCTTCCGTCTTGCTCTTAATGTCAGTTCTGCGCGTTTGATTCTGCTCAACGGCAATAGCGGAACGGCTGCTGCGGGCAGCGTGATCGAAGCCTTCGGCAATTTCGTCGTGGGCGGCAACTACGTGATCGGAGCAGTCATCTTTCTGATTTTGATCGCTATTCAGTACGTGGTCATCAACCATGGTGCCGTGCGCATCTCAGAAGTGTCTGCGCGTTTCACCCTTGACGCTATGCCAGGCAAACAAATGTCGATCGACGCTGAAATGAATGCCGGTCTGATCGACGAAGCCGAGGCTCGGCGGCGACGAAAACAACTGGCCGCCGAAGCGGAATTCTATGGCTCGATGGATGGCGCATCTCGTTTCACTCAGCGCGACGCGGTTGCCAGCATCCTCATTACGGCGATCAATATTATCGCCGGTTTTCTGATTGGTGTCCTGCAACATGGAATGGAACTCAAGCGCGCACTGGAAACCTACACGGTCCTCACAATCGGGGACGGGCTGGTCACGGTAATCCCGGCACTCATGATCTCGGTGTCCGGAGGTCTGATCGTGACGCGCGCTAACTCCGATGTGCGTGTCGGGCAGGAATTTCGTCGCCAATTATTTGGCAAACCCGAACCCTTGCTACTATCCGCTGGGGTGCTAATTGTACTCGCCGCCTTCCCTGGCCTCCCCACCGTGCCATTCCTCCTGTTGGGTGGCGGGCTCGGTGCGACCGGTTGGCTAAAACGTAAAAAAATTGGCGAAGCTGTCAAAAACGAGACGGACACCGCGGCGTCAGTCGCAGCCTCTGCCGCTCCTCGGGAGGATTTGGAGGCGCTATTGCGAGTAGAACCGCTGGCGATCGAAGTGGGTCTTGGCCTAGCCGGTCTGGTTGCCGGAGGCAAGACTTCTCCCTTACTCAAGCGCATTGCGGCGATTCGCCGGCAGTTTGTTTCAACTTTGGGCTACATGCTCCCCCCCGTGCGAGTAACCGACAACTTGTCGCTCAAAGCCCGCGAGTATTTAATACTTCTGAAAGGTAGCGAGATCGGCCGTTATGAACTCTTGCCTGGCTGCGAGTTGGCGATCCCAACGAATAAAGCCGACAAGAATTTCCCCGGCGAGGCGACCCGCGAACCGGCCTTCGGATTGCCAGCACTGTGGATTCCTTCTGATCAAGTGGACGCGGCCCGCCTTGCAGGTTATTCGGTGGTTGATTCGGTTAATGTGATGGGCACTCAGCTATCAGAGTTGGTGCGCCTTCATGCAGGTGAACTCTTCTCGCGCCAAGATGCCAAGACTTTCTGCGATCGCGTCGCGCAGGAAAATTCGAAGCTGATTGAAGATTTGGTCCCTAAACTGCTCTCCTTGGGATCGATACAGAAAGTGCTGCAGAATTTGTTACGCGAACGTGTTTCAATCCGGGATGGCGTTTCGATACTTGAAGCTTTAAGCGAAGCAGCCCTCACGGCACGAAATCCGGTGCTCCTTACGGAGTATACGCGGCAGGCAATCCGCCGCCAAGTGGTGAGGCCGTATTTGAATCCGAAGGGCGAACTTCCAGCGTATTTCCTTGAATCCTCTGTTGAGCAAAGCATTGAGGCGGCGATCCAGCACAGTGAGCAGAACAGCATCGTTGCCCTAGCGCCGCAAGTCGTTCGGGAATTGCTGAATCGTATTGAGCGGAAGATTGAGCGGCGCGAGTCGCCGGTGGTCATCCTCACATCATCTGCAGCTCGCTATTTTCTCCGCCAAATGGTGGAAGCGCAAATGCCAAACATCTTTCCCGTGTCGCACAACGAAGTGCCGGCGGGTGTCAAAATTCTGTCATTAGGAACACTATAAATGCGAATTAAATCCTACTTTGCTGGTTCGATCGAAGAGGCGATGGAAAAGGCGCGTCGTGAGCTTGGTCCGGATGCCATGCTTATGAATTCGAAGAAAACTGAAATTGAATTGCGCTCGCTCGGCGCATACGAGGTTGTTTTTGCGCTGCCGCCAGAAGTGTTACGTTCCCAGGAGATTGAACTTGCGAGGAGTTCTCCTAGTGCCGTATTACCTGCGTGCCCATCTCCCGAGTCGCAGGGATCAAGCGATCTACAGCGTGAATTGGCCGAACTTCGGAAGCAGATAGAGACTGTGAAGAGATCGGTTGATCGCAGGCCGCAAACGGTCGCGACCACGCTCTCGAGCGCCCAGGTTAGCACCGTTTGCCGCGATGCCTCCGATATTGTGTCGCGTTTGATGGGCGACGATTTCTCCGAAGTCTTTGCACTCGAAATTGCTGCTGCAGTAGAGGGTGATCTTAATAGAAAGGTCTCCGCTAAGCTTGAACCCAATGATGCCATTGTGGCCGAGTTCGCGCGACGCATCCAGTTGAAACCCAATCTCGGAGCCGCCGTTTCGGACGCGCGAGTTGTGTTTCTAATCGGAGGGCCTGCGGTGGGGAAAACAACGACTCTGGCTAAACTAGCGTTACGCCATCGTTTACACGCCAAGCTCCCAGTTCAGCTGCTGTCTCTAGATACTCTGCGTATTGGCGGTTGGGAGCAGCTTGCGAGTTACGCGCGCATTGCCGGCCTACCGTTTGACGCCTTGCATACACCGGCAGCCCTAGACCAGGCTTTTGCTGAGCACCGACACAACAAACTGCTTTTAATCGATACGCCTGCCTTGGGGTCTGTCGTCGAGCCACCCAGCCGCAGCTTCGCTGCCTGGCTTACAGAACATCGGTCGTCAGTGGAAGTACACCTTGTCTTGTCTGCTGCTGTTCAGACGCGTATAAACTTATCCGCGATTGAGAGGTCTAAAATGTTCGCGCCTACGAAGCTTATTTTCACCCATATGGACGAAGCAGAAACTCCCGGTCCTGTTCTTGAATCGGCCTCGCGTGCCGGACTTCCGGTATCCTTCTTAGCCAACGGTCAACAGGTCCCAGAGGATCTCGAAGAAGCTTCGCTTGAGCGGATGCTTGGATCGCTCTGCTCGGCTGAGACAGGAAACCGGCGAAACGCCTCGGCCGCTTAAGCACCTATGTACGCCTACGAAACGCCGGTTCGGACAGAGCAGGAACGCGAGGGACTCATCCTCGAACACCTGCGCCAAGTGCATTGGATCGCCGCACGCATTCACGAAAAACTACCTCCCAGTATTGAACTCGACGACCTAATCTCGGCTGGTATTGTCGGTTTACTTGCAGCCGTGGATAACTTTGATCCGGCGAAGAATGCCAGCCTTAAGACCTACGCCGAATATAAGATTCGGGGTGCCATTCTCGATAGCATTCGTGGCCTGGACGGCATACCGACCCATAAGCGAAAGCGGGTCAAGATGGTCCAGGAAGCAATGCAGAGTGCGGAGCGTAAATTGCAACGCACGCCAGAAGAGGAGGAAATCGCAGCCGAACTGAGTATTTCTCTGGCAGAGTATCAGCAATGGGTGGTGGAACTCCGCGCCGTTTCGCTCGGCAGCTTAGAAATCATTGAGGATGGCGAAGAGATGAGTCTTCTTAAGTTCATCAGCGATGACGAACAGGAGACCCCCGAGCGCATTCTCGAACGATCTGAGCTAGAAAGGGTTGTCGCTGAGGGAATGAAAAAGATCCCGGAAAACGAACGCCTCGTTCTCAGCTTGTATTACAAGGAAGAACTGAATCTGCGTGAAATAGCTTCGATCATGGAGTTACACATTACCCGGATCTCGCAACTCCGCGCACAAGGGATCCTAAGGCTCCGAGCCTATCTCGAACGGAAATGGCCCGGTGGAAAAACCGGGTATTAGCGGTGGCGGAACCAAAATCGTCTGGGCTTGAGATTCCAAAACGACGCTTTGAATGAATCCCTGAAGGAACAAAAGAAAAGATGCTGTTAGCTTCACTTGAAATCCATTCCCTACTCTGGTGGGTGCCAACTTGTTTACTACTGATGGTTTTACCACTGGGGGCATACTGCTACTTTTTGCTGACCGTGGAGATTAGATTGTTATCGCGACGCACCGTCTTGCGGGCCGATTTCGATAGCCGTTGCAGTGAGTTAGTTGCCGAAATCGAGGCCCTTCGCGCCCGGCTGGGAGCGGCAGAAGTCCGTCCCGCCGAGCATGATTGGACTGCTAAATCACTAAATCTAAACCAACGGGGGCAAATCTTGCGGCTTCACGGAAAGGGCCTAAGCGCGGCTGAAATCGCCTCAGACCTAAAGATTTCTCAAGGAGAAGTCGAACTGCTTGTGAAGGTCCACGATTGGCCCCGCTCGCCTGCCCTATAGTTTCAACAAACTCAACCGATAGAACTTTGGAGACCGTTTTTTAGGACATTATGAAGATTACGAACACTAATATCCAGACCGTTACCACGGGGGTCGGTGGAACGGGTGCATCGGGCGGTACCGACGCGAATCAATCCACTGCCGGTCCAGGCGCGAAAGGCGATAGCGTAAAGCTATCTAACGCAAGCGAATTGGTTAGTCTAGCCAAGTCTGCCGCCTTGGCAAGTCGTGACGCTAAGCTCTCTAATATCTCTGCAATGGTACGAAGCGGCCAATATAACGCAGATACCGCAAGTGTTAGCCGTGCGGTTGTTGAGGGCCACATCCAGTGAGTCAAGGCCTGCGGCAATCACTTGTTGAGCCCCATAGAATTGAGGTCTCGCTAAACAGGGTGGTAGAACTGCTGGACCAGGCGCTTCAGGATCTGACTTTTGCGGGTATGCCCCTACCAACACCCACTTTTTTGAATGCTTTGACAGACGCCGCTCTTCAACTCCGCAGTGTTAGTGATTGTATTTCGGACCGTCAAGAACCGTTGCCGACGGCAAGATGTGGTGCGACAAGCCCTTTAATAACGAATTTGTCAGTTAAAGACAGTTCCATTCTGCAAACTCAATTAATCGGTGTCCTTGCCCGCCTCCAGCGCTTATCTCGTTTACTTACAGCCGCAGAGGAGTTCTACCGAGGGTGGTGCGCAGCGGCCAAGTTTGTGTCTTATCAAGCACATGGGTACCCGCCGGGTCTTGGATCCAATTGGTTCAATACGCCCAGCCCAGCGTTGCTCGTGCTGGAGGGATGAAAGGCTGAATCATTCAGCTTAAAGTTAGTAGAACGTATCGCGGCCTAAATCTTTTGGAGGTAATAGTATGTCGAGTCTTTTCGCCACTCTCGGTACAGCGGCCAGTTCTCTGGATGTGCTTCAGCAAGCCATAGCTGTGGTCCAGAATAATGTCACCAACTCTACCACGCCGGGGTACGTAACACAAACGCTGGAACTAGCTTCCAAGCCCTTCAACTTAGCGGATAACCTTGTGGGCGGAGTTGAAACACCTGGCGTACAAAGCGCACGCGACGTATTTGCTGAGCAATCGGTTTGGAGTGCAAATGAGCAGTCCGGTTTCTCCAGCCAACAGTCGGCAACTCTGAATTCGTTGCAACAGGTCTTTGATGTGAGTGGCAAGAATGGTGTTCCTGGAGCGTTGAGCAATTTGTTTTCTGCCTTCTCCGCCTGGAGCGCTAGTCCATCAAGCTTAACCGCGCAGCAATCGGTGTTGACGGCAGCCCAAGGCGTAGCCTCCGCGTTCAATCAGACCGTGTCTCAAGTCCAACAAATTGGCACAGACAACACTCAACAACTTAGTTCCTCAGTCACTCAACTGAACCAGTACACTTCACAGGTAGCCAAGATTAATACCGAAATTCGAACGTCCGCCGGCTCAGGTAGCGATGCCGGTTTGCAGGCGCAGCTATACAGCACTCTCGAACAAATATCTAACCTGGCTCCTATTACGGTGAACTTCGAAAGCGACGGAACTGCCACCGTCTTGCTCGGTGGCCAATCGCCGCTCGTGCAGGGCACGACACAAAACAACGTTTCGTTAACCACCAATCCTAGCGGATCGCCGGTCTCAACTTTGTCGAGTTCTGACGGCCATAACATCACCTCTTTGTTTACCCAGGGCAAGATTGGCGGTGCACTCGCCTTTAACAACACTACGCTGCCGTCTATCATCGGCGATGGGGGGCAGACCGGAAGCTTGAACCAGCTAGCGAAGGGCGTCGCCGACGATATCAACGGAATCTTGAAAAGCGGACAAATCAGCACCGGTCCGCCCGCAGTTCCAGGTGTTCCGCTGTTCTCATACACTGCGTCGCCGGCGACAGGTATTGCCAGTTCCCTTTCAGTGGTGGCAAATTTGCAAGCTTCACAACTCGCTGCAATCTCGCCCGGTCCGCCGGCTGTTGCGAATGGGACTGCCTCGCAACTTGCTTCACTCGTAAATCCGTCGACTGCCGCTGGGATGATCGGAAACTATAGCTTCACCCAGTTCTATGGCAATGTAGCGTCCAATGTCGGCCAGCAAGCTTCGACCGCCTCAAGCGACGACACCGTGAATACCAATATCTTGAATCAGGCGCAGACCTTGCGGGCACAGGTTTCAGGCGTATCCTTAAATGCTCAGGCGGCTAACCTTCTTCAGTTTCAGGAGTCTTACCAAGCTTCGGCTCAATTGATCACCACAATCAACACGATGACGCAGAGCCTATTGACCGCAATGCAGCAGGTAAGTGGATGATGATTTTTCCCTCGCGTTAGACAGGTCAAAGGAGAAACATATGCTAGCGGGACTCGATGCCTACAATTCAACTTTCCTGAGTGACTTGAACTCAGCTGAGACTCGTATCTCGGTGGCCAACCGAGAACTTAGCTCTGGTTACCGAGTAAACCAAGCCTCGGACGATCCTGGCTCGATTGACGCAATTCTCAGCTACCAGAGCCAAATTGATCAAGTAATGCAGATTCAACAAAATCTTTCCCAAGCTACTTCGGCGGCTAATGTCGCCGATTCCGCCCTATCAACTGCCAATAATTTGCTCGATCAACTCACCTCTATTGCCGCTGAAGGAGCGAGTTCCACAACGAGCACCGCTACCATGAGTTCGCTAGGCCAGCAGGTTCAGTCGGTCCAGCAGGAACTAGTGACGCTAGCGAATACCACGTTCAACGGCACCTACGTCTTCGGAGGCGACAATGCCACTACTCCACCTTACACTTTCAATTGGAGTGTGGCGGGAGGAGTCGTCCAGAACACCACACCAAGCAATACAATCGCCGTGAGTAACGCCAACGGTACAAGTCTCGTGGTGAGTCAAACCGCCCAGAGCATCTTCGACTCAACCAATTCAACCGGTACTCCCACGGCCGGTAACATTTTTCAAAATGTTTATGCCCTGGGACAGGCTCTGCAAAGTGGCAATAAGGCTGCCGTCCAAACTGCGGCTACTTCGATTCAAGCTTCAGTCGTCCAACTCGGCCAAGCAAC
>Ga0182012_10002584_pt1 | contig 19523 bp, 16 predicted proteins | sample 612S2SmetaG_FD_120486 | JGI IMG/M metagenome (GOLD analysis project Ga0182012, IMG submission 120486) | Permafrost microbial communities from Stordalen Mire, Sweden - 612S2S metaG | ecosystem: Environmental > Terrestrial > Soil > Wetlands > Permafrost | place: Sweden: Stordalen | collected...
GCATCGTCGATCATATGTTCCGCGAGTTCGGCAGCGATCTCAGGCGGAATGCGCCGATGGCCCGCATTGACGAGGCGGATGGTATCCAACAACTCTTTGCGAAGCATGTTCTTCAGAAGATAGCCAGACGCGCCGGCCTTGAAGGCGCGGAGCGCTTGGACGTCACCTTGGTAGGTCGTCAATATCACAAAGCGGGCGCTCGGAAACTCGTTTCTGATGGCGATCATCGCGTCGACGCCATTCATTACAGGCATTTGCAGATCCATCAACGTAACATCTGGACGATGTAGTCGAAACGCTTCAATTGCCTCCTGGCCGTTCGCAGCCTCGGCGACCAGATCCAGGTCTTCCTCCGCTTGAATTACTGCCGCGATGCCCTCGCGCAGCAACGGATGATCGTCCACAGTGAGAACCGTTATTTTGCTCAAGGTCACGCCCTTTGACCATCTTTGCTTCGCGTCCGTTTGATCCAGCGCCGGCGGGGCTTTTCAGGTGACACCTGGTACGCAATCTTAGCCGGAATTATCAACTCAACCTCTGTACCGGAACCGGGCTTGCTCCAGATGTTCAATCGACCTCCGATATTGTGAGCGCGCTCGCGGACGCCAGCGAGACCCCAATGCCCCGGTCGCCCGTTATCTAGAATGGTCTGGTCCATACCGCACCCGTCGTCTCGGACTCGCAGGCACAAGCTAACCTGATCATAAGTGATCTCAGACTCTATCTTCGCGGCGTCCGAATGCTGAAAAGCATTCGTCAACAGCTCACGCCCGATTCTGTATGTTTCGTCTCGTACGACCGGATTGAGAGGCTGAGCAGTGCCGACGACGGCCAAAGTAAAAACGATTGATTTGTCGTTGTGCGCAAGTTCTTCGCCGCAGGCCAGGAGTAATTGCGAGAGCTCATGACCAGGCATTGTTTCGTCGCGAAGATCACGAACCCGGTTGCGGCCCTCGAGAAGCACTTCGTCCAGGCTATCCAAAGCGTTTTCCATCATTTGCCTGGCCGGTCCCTGATCGGGTATCTGCTTTAGGACGGCCTGAAATCGCAAAGCGAGGCCGCTGAAGCCCTGGAGCAAAGTGTCGTGCAATTCGCGGGCAATCCGCTCGCGCTCGACCAGTCTCTCACCAAGACGAGCTTGCACCTCTGCTGTGGCCTGCCTCAAACGGGAAAGATAAAGCATCCAAAGAGCAAGGGCCGCCCCGGCCGTGCAAATCGTCCGAAACCACCAAGTGGCCCACCACGGGGGCAAGATCTGGATGTGTAACGTCACTCCGGGCACGCTCCAGGAACCGCGGCCGGTCGCGCCCTGTGCGCGGAAAGTATAGCTACCTGCGGGCAGGGTCGTATATGTGACTTGACGGCGGTCACTGCCGACCTCAATCCAATCCTGTTGCAAATTCTCGAGCTTGTAGCGGTAGCGATTCGTCGCGGGATTGGAATAGCCGAGTGCCGCGAAAGTAAGCGAGACGATGTTTTGGTCGTGATTGAGAACCAATTCGCTGGTGTAAGAAATAGACTTTTGGAGAGGGGAACGATCTCCTATCTCTATTGGGTTTGCCGATAACTGGAAATCTGTGAGAACGATCGGGGGCGTGTACGAATCGTCTGTAACCTTATCTGGAAAGAACGCTGTGGCACCGCTGAAACCACCGAAGAACATCTCTCCGGTTGTGCTCTTGAAGCCTGCGGACCAACCGGTCAGATCAGGACCTGGCATGCCTTCTGGCGTCGAGAAACGCTGGAACTTCTTACTCTGCGGATTGAACCTCGCAACACCGTTGTTGGTACCCATCCATAAATTGCCGTGGTCGTCTTCGAGGATACCGCCCACCGCGTTGCCGGGCAGCCCCTGGCTCCGGGAATAGACCGTGAACTCACCATTACTTTTGCTGAACTGGTTCAGTCCGTTCTGTGTGCCGACCCACATCGAGCCCGCGCGATCAAAGTAGACGGAGTTCACCCGGTTGTCGCTCAGCGTGCCTTGCCGATTGGCGCTGTGTTCGTAAATCGAGAGCTTACCAGTCGCTGGTTCGAAGCGATATAGACCTGAAGATTTGGTACCGAGCCAAAGCGTTCCGTCCTGATCCTCGACCAGTTCCAGAAAGAAAGGGCTTCCTTCTGTGTTGAGCCGATACGTTGTGAAGCGCTGAGTCGCTTCGTCGAAACGGTCTAAACCATCCGAACCCGCCGCCCAAAGAGTCCCGTTATGGTCAACGATCAGGCGCATGACAATGTCACTGCTAAGACTGTACGGATTCGCCGGATCGTGCTGGTAGCTTTTGAACTCCCCGGTGTGACGATTGAAACGGAGCAGCCCGTGGCCATAAGTGCCAACCCAGAGATTGCCGACGCGGTCTTCACGAATTGAGATCACATCAGTGGTGGCCGCTGGGCCTGGTGTGCGACGGTAATACGTGACGCGCCCGGTTTTTCGTTCAATTCGATTAAGTGCGGCGGGAGTTCCTATCCACAAAAGTCCTTCATGATCTTGATAGATTGCGCCGACAAAAGGTTGAACTGCGTTATCAGGAGTGTCGAGATGTTGAAATCGCTTAAAAGGGAGAGGTTTCTCACTCAAACGGGCGAGCCCCATTCTGCCCAGCCCGGCCCAGATGTTTCCCTCTCGGTCCGCAAACAGGCTCTCCACGTTATTCTGCGGGAGGCTTTCAGCGTCGAGTGGATTATTTCGGTAACGAATGAATCTCTGATGATCGCGATCGAACTTTAGCAAGCCGGCACCGTGCGTCGCAAACCACAAATTGCCGTCCTGGTCTTCGAGCATTGCCGATATGCCTGTCAACTCCTTGCTGGGCGGATTTCGCTTATCAAAAGAAAAATGAGTCAGGGTATTCGTCCTGCGGTCAAACACGGCTAATGCGTTGGGCGACAAATGAGAAATCCAGAACACGCCGAATCGGTCTTCGTAAAAAGAAAACCCGCTCGAAGGCTCATGCAAAGGGATATGCAAGGCGACCTTTCCTTTCACACGATCAAACTCATCGAGGCCTACGCTAGTCGCAACCCAGAACCTACCGTCCTTATCCTGGCCGCTGAATTGAACATCGTTGCTGCCCAGGCTGGACGGATCGTTTGCGTTATGGGAATAGTGTCGAATTCGCTTTGTTTGTGGGTCTAAACCGTACAGGCCAGTCGGGGTCGCCAACCACAAAACCCCAGCAGAATCCTGGTTAATGTTGATGACAGAAGGAATCGGATATTTGCTAAACGTCTCCGTCGTTCGCTCGAATCGATTGAGAAACTGCTCACAGCCCACCCACAGAGTGCCATCGCGATCTTTGAATAGCGCGCTAATGAACAGACCACTGAGGCTGCTGGGTTTCCCAGGTTCAGGCATGAAAACTTTGAAGCTATATCCATCAAAGCGGTTCAAACCATACTGCGTTCCAAACCACATAAAGCCTTGATCGTCCTGAACAATAGACGAAACTTTAGTGAGCGACGATCCGCCCGCCGATGATAGGCGCGTGAACCGGACGTCGGTCCCGTCGACGATAGGCAACTTGATTTGTCGAGAAGCTACGTTGGCCCACGGCACCACAGGCGGTCTAGTCGGCTCGCCACTCTGTAGGACGAATGTGGAGGTGCAAGCTAAACAGGCAAAACGAATCAACTTGTGGTTTGGCAAGCAAATCTGACCTGCGACTTTCTACAATAGCGCAAAAATGCATCCAAGGCCCGTCCGGGTTGCGAATTTCGCTCCGGGTTAGGAACGAATACTACTAATGGGTAGTTCCCAGAACCCCCTTTTGGGATTGCACGATTGGTAAACAACGGATAACGTCATTACAGTGCAACGGCTGTTCTCGATGTTTCCGAGTGGTGTCGCGGGTGTTGCGCTGCTCTTACTGAGGCTTCTGGTAGCGCTTAGCGTGGTTGTCGAGGGAACCGGACGATGGACATTCGTATTTTCGGTTTGGTTGCCCATCGCCGCCGCGATTCTGGCCATTTCCATTTGCCTGGGATTCTTGACGCCTTACGGCGCTGTTCTGTGCTGCTTGATGCAGCTAAGAGGCCTTGTTGGCGTTCGTTTTGGAAATGTCTTGGAGCCGTTTACGGCGATCATGCTTGGCGTAATCCTGGCGATGCTTGGACCTGGCGCATACTCGCTCGATTCACGTATTTTCGGCAGGCAGCTTCTCCGCCTACCGTCTCGCCATTAAACGGACGGCTATTAGTTTCAGCTGCTCAAGTTTACTAGTTCGAGGTGGCTCCCGCTCGCTACCCAAATTGGGTAGGCGATTTATATACCAATTGGGGTTCCTTACAATCGATGGCAAGCGTAAACTGTTTTTGTTCGGCTTGCAATTTTCGTGCGATTGGAGCTCTTGGGTTATGCAAGTTTTCGAAGGTGGCATAGCTAGCCCTGGAAAGGGTGAGGTAATTTATCTGATCGACGATGATGAGCGCGTGGTAGAAGCGCTTTCGGAACTTCTTGAATGCATGGGACGCAATGTTGTTTGCTTCGCTACTGCGAGGGAATACCTCGATCATCACCGAACAGATGCGGCCGCATGCCTGATCGTGGACATCAAGCTGCCGGGCATGAGCGGTTTGGATCTCCAGAGTAAACTGGCTCGGGAACTCCATCCTCCTATTGTTTTCATCACTGGTCACGCTGACGTTCCTTCCGCCGTACGAGCAATGAAAGCCGGTGCGATTGAATTTCTTACAAAGCCAGTGAGTCAAAATGCTCTTATCACTGCCATTGATGCGGCATTGCAGGAGGATCGGCGGCGGCGCCACAAATATTCCGAGTTGGCGAGACTTCGAAGTTGCTTCGCGTTGCTAACGCCTCGCGAGCGAGAGGTATTTCATCTGGTCGCAAATGGCTTGTTGAACAAGCAAGCGGCGGCCGAACTGGGCATTCGTACGGTTACTTTGCAAGTCCATCGTACACAGGTGATGAAAAAGATGGCCGCACGTTCTTTCGCGGAACTAGTCAGGAACGCTGTAGAACTTGGCATACCGGCGGGCGGTTTGAGCAGCACTTTGGCGGGTTAGCTCTTCCGCGGGAGGCGCTTTGTTTTGAGGGCGGCGATCTTGGAGGAGAGTGTAGTTGGCGGTATTCCCAGCGATGCCGCAGCCCCGTCGGAGCCGTAGATTTTGCCTTTGCTCTTCTCAAGAGCTTGAACAATCGGGAAACGTTCCAGTTCGAGAAGCTGGGAGCGAGTCTGTAACGATGCGGCTGTCAACTCAGGCATTTCCCCGGCAGGGGGCGGCGCCAAATCAAAGCGCAAACGCTGTCCGGCTGACCTGATCAAGGCGCGCTCCAGTACGTTCTGCAGCTCACGAACGTTGCCCGGCCAATGGTAGCTACAGAGCTCCTTTATGTTTTTGGCCGTCAGACCTGGGGTGTTTAAACGCTTGGCAGCCTGTCCCAAGAAATCCGTTGCCAAAACGATAACGTCTTCGAGACGTTCGCGAAGAGGTGGCACTTGGATCGGGAACACGCTCAAACGAAAGTAAAGATCGGCCCGGAAGCGGCAAGCGGCCATCTCTTTTTTCAGATCCCGGTTCGTAGCGGCGATGAAGCGAACGTTCACGGGGCGTGTTCGCTCTTCTCCCACCCTTTCAAATTCGCCCTCTTGCAAAACACGCAGTAGTTTGGATTGAAGTTCTAACGGAATCTCCGCAACTTCGTCCAAAAACAGCGAACCGCCGTCGGCGAGTTCGAATCGCCCAATACGGTCACGCAATGCGCCCGTGAATGCCCCTTTCACATGACCGAAGAACTCACTCTCAAATAGTTCGCGAGGAATTGACGCACAATTGACTTTCACCAAAACGCGCTCAGCACGGCGGCTGTTTTCGTGAATCGCGCGCGCAACCAGTTCCTTTCCGGTGCCAGATTCGCCAAGGATGAGAACGCTGGCGTCAGTGGGAGCCACTTGCTCGATCTGAGCCAGCAGCGTCTTTAGTGACGGGCTCTGCCCCTTGAATCCGCCGAGATTTTCTTTCACTTCAGTTTTGAGATAGTCATTCTCACGTTCGGCGCGCATCTGTGACGACTGAATCTCCTCAAACGCTCGTGCGTTGGCAATAGCAACGGCTGCCTGGTCGGCAAAAACTCCGAGCCATTTAAACTGCTGTTCGTTGATGTGCACCCTTGCGAAGACTCCCAGTACGCCCAGCACTTCGCCTTTGAATATTAGAGGGTGGCCTGCGAAACCATGAATACCTTCCCGCCGCACCCAGTCGGGATGAAGCGTCCATTTGATATCCGCAACGGAATCCTCGATCAGCATCGACTGGCCCGTCGAACCGATCCAGCCAATCTTGCGAACATGCAGCGGAAAACGCCGGAAGGAGCCATTCAGTCCCGACCAATCGGTAGAATCCACCTGTGAGCAGCCAGCGCTGGCGGCTAAGTGTAGGCAGTTGCTTCTATCGGAGCACTCCTTACTCATGTGGCAAGCCGTGCAGATGTCGCCCGGGCCGAGAAGCCAGATTCTAGCCAGGGCTACGCCGGCCGTATCGACCAACCCCGTGACGATCATTTTGAGGACTATTTCTACAGTCCGCACCTGGCTGACGGCGAGCGAGATCGACTGTAGTAGCTCCAGGTCCATTTCAACAGCCTACAGGAATCTGCCAAACTTGGGCAACGACCGTTCGTCGTTGCTGACCACTCTCGTTGTTGAGCGCAAAGATGAAACCTGTTTTCTTTCAGTAGCTTACGGCGAACTCCCTTTGGGGATTCAAATGCACGCCTGCATACGAAACGAAGTTATCTTGGAAAAGGGGCGAAATGGGCTACACGGGTAGTTGGGTATGGGATGTTCCTTCCGGAAGGCCAGTCTATTGGTCGGCGGAAATGCACCGAATTCATGGGCGCGATCCCGCTGAAGGGCCGCCTTCCGTGGATGAATATCGCCTGCTCCATCCGGCGGAAAGTTGGTCGCGCTGGATGGCGGAAGTCCAAAGATCGGTTCAAGGCCAAACAGAGATTGATTTTGAGTGCAGCATAGAGGTGGCGGGCGGTTCCGTTAAGAAAGTTCGCATCTTCGGCCGTCCTATCCTTGGCGCGCCGAATCAAGTGACGGAGATCATCGGTTGGACCACCGAATCCAGTGGACAAGCCGAGGAAGTCTTCATGGAAAGTGGCGCATCTGAAGATTCCGTTCATCAAGTGATCGACTTAATACCGACGCTAGTCTGGTCGAGCCGTCCGGATGGCAGCGTCAATTTTTTCAACCGTGTATGGCTGGATTATACGGGCCTCACCGCCGAACAGGCCTTGGATTGGCAATGGAAGGATATATTTCATCCGGACGATGTGAGCACGGTCTCATCGTACTGGCAAACCTTATTGGCGTCGGAACAACCAGGTGAAATTGAAGCGCGTTTGCGCCGTTTTGATGGGCAATATAGGTGGTTTCTTTTTCGCGTGAAGCCTGTGCGCGATCGGTTCGGCCGGGTCATCAAGTGGTACGGGATTAATACCGACATCGAAGACCGCAAGCGCGCAGAAGATGCCCTTCGCGCGAGCGAACGTAGTTTCCGCTTGATCGTCGATACCATTCCCGCTCTAGTCTGTACGATGACGCCAGCAGGCGCCGTGGAAATGGTCAACCAGCAAGTTCTCGATTATTTCGGTAAATCCGGCGAAGAGATGAGGAACTGGTCTTCTATGGGTGCCGTACATCAGGACGATCTCGAAAATGTGATCGCAAAATGGCGTTACTCGACCGAGAACGGGTTTCCCTATGACATCGAGCACCGTGTTCGCAGAGCAGATGGCGTTTACCGGTGGTTCCATGTGCGCGGTCTCCCGCTACGAGACCTTAACGGGAATATTATCCGCTGGTATGTCTTGCTGGCGGATGTTGACGACCACAAGAGAGCCGAACAGGCTCTGAGGGAGAAGGAGGCGCATCTTCGCGGAGTTCTCGAAACGATACCCGCTCTGGTATCGCAATCGGCGTCAGACGGCCGACTTGAGTACGTGAATGAGCGTGCGCTTGAATATTTCGGCGAAAATCTGGAGCGAGCGGGATTCGGCGTGATCCACCCTGATGATCGCGAAGATCACTTGCAAAGATGGTTGAGCTGCCTAAAAAGCGGGCAGCCCTTCGAAAATACGTATCGACTCCGGCGCGCTGATGGAGCATATCGCTGGTTCTACGTACGGGTAGAGGCAGTCCGCGACCAGGAGGGCAGAGTCGCCAATTGGTACACGGTCAGCCTGGACATTAACGACCGCAGAGAGTTGGAGGATGCCCTAAGGAGCACCTATAGAAGGCTGTCGGCGGCTCTCCAGATCGCAACCATCGCAGAGTTATCCGCCTCGATTGCCCACGAGATCAATCAGCCCTTGGCCTCTGTTGTTGCAAACGGCCACGCATGCCTAACGTGGCTGTCGAGTGATCCGCCAAATCTCAGCAGGGCCCGCGTCACGGCTGAAAGAATCATTCGGGACGGGAACGCGGCCTCCGAGACTGTTGAACGGATTCGCGCGCTTTTCAAGCAAGCCCCGCCGGCAATGGCCTTGGCGGATATCAACGAAATCATCGTTGAAGTACTCAACTTAATCGTGGACGAAGCGCGGGCCACCGGTATAAGCGTCGAGAAGGATTTCGCGTCCGACTTGCCCATGATTGTGGTTGATCGCGTGCAAATACAGCAAACACTGATTAACCTTGCACACAATGCGATTGAAGCGATGGAGGGAATTACGGATAGGCCGAAGATCCTGTCCTTCACTTCACGCCGCGAGGGCGGCGATCTCCTGATTCAGGTCCGAGATAGCGGCCGCGGTATGGCAAATTCTACTTCGATCTTCGACCCGTTCGTTACGACAAAACCCAACGGAATGGGTATGGGCTTGTCCATTTGCCGCTCAACCGTTGAAGCTCACGGCGGGCGATTGTGGGCGAACGCAAACGAAGGTGCCGGGACTACTTTCAGCTTCACCCTCCCCATACATCCAAGAAAACCGGCATGAGACCTACGAGCGAGGTAGTTTATCTGGTCGATGATGACCTTACGGGTCCGTGAGGCCCTTTCCGAGTTTCTCTCTTCCCAGGAGATACAACATTTCTCATTTGGCTCGGCTGCGGAATATCTTGCGTTTATGAGGTCGTAGCATTTGCCAAAGACACGGAACAACGGCAGAGAACGGCCGAACTCAACAGCTTGCAAGGGCGATTTTCTCTGCTCACGCCGCGGGAGAAGGAGACTCTTCCTTTAATCGTTGCGGGAATGTTGAATAAGCAAGCCGCCGCCGTTCTTGGCATTGCTGAAGAGGTCCATCGCGGCCAGCTCGTGAGGAAGATGGAAGCGCGCTCTTTCGCCGATTTAGTGAAAATGGCCGGAAAGCTTGGTATCCCCAACCACGACGAGACATTATAGAAATCCGTAATAGCCAAAGAGGCCTTGGAAGCGTAACCTAAGGAGTTGCCCCTGGAAAGCTTCTTTTCATGGATTCGCATCATAGTTTCGTTGGCGTCGTGGACGATGACCCACGCGTTCTGGAGTCCTTCGAAGAACTTCTCGCCGCCGGCGGCTATGAAGCTCTTCTATTCGGCTCCGCCGAGGCATTTCTCGACGCAAATGGCTTTGAACAAGTGGACTGTCTTATCTCTGATATAGGAATGCCTGCCATGAGCGGTTGGGATCTCTTGCGAATCGTGCGGACAGAACTTCCGAGTTTACCGGTTATTCTGATCACAGCCCGCGATGAGGATCTATCACGCGAGGCGATTGAAAGTAGAGGAGCGCGATGTCTGTTCAGAAAGCCATTTGATGGGAAAGCGCTGTTGGCCACCCTCGACAAGATACTGCGCCGATGAGTGGCACTATTTGCAATACAATTGCTTCACCACCGGCGACTTTGGCTGGCGGCGTTTCATCTACAGTTCTGTGGCCACACTAGGCCGAAGGGAGAATAAACTGTGCCAGAGAAACTCGCAGGCAAGGTTGCTGCCATTACCGGGGGCAGCAGCGGAATCGGGCTTGCCACGGCCAAGCGATTCGTTAGTGAAGGCGCGTATGTATTTATTACGGGACGCCGGAAGACCGAATTAGACGCCGCAGTTCGTGAGATTGGCAGTAACGTGACGGGCGTTCAAAGTGACGTAGCCAAGCTAGAAGACCTTGACAAGCTTTACGCGGCAGTCAAAGAACAGAAAGGCAAACTCGATATCGTTTTTGCGAATGCCGGCACCGGTGAGTTTGCTCCGCTTGGTCAAATCACCGAAAATCACTTTGACAAGCAGTTCGCTGTGAACGTGAAGGGACTGCTGTTTACAGTTCAGAAGGCACTGCCTTTAATGAGATCAGGGGGGGCAATCGTCCTCAATGCGTCGATCGTTTCAATTACTGGAAGTCCAGCGTTTAGCGTGTACAGTGCAACCAAAGCGGCGGTGCGTTCGTTTGCGCGCACTTGGTCCGTGGATCTAAAGGAACAACAAATAAGAGTAAATGCCATTAGCCCAGGCGTTGTCCCGACCCCTGGCTACAACACGTCGCTGGGAATGACGCAAGAGCAGGTCGATCAGTTCGTGCAAAGCCAAATCGGCAACATTCCCCTAGGGCGCGCCGGCACGACCGATGAGATTGCGAAGGCCGTGTTGTTTCTTGCCTCCGATGACAGCAGCTATGTGAACGGTATCGAGTTGTTTGTTGATGGCGGCTTAGCTCAGATATAATTTCTGCGCGTCTAAATCCTCTTCGACTGCGACAAACAGTTTGTGGGCGCAATCCGATAGCACCATTCCATAAAGCCGCTTCTTTTCTGGAAGCGGAGGTCCAGTTCATCGGCATAACCTGAAAGCAGGGACCTTGAGGATAGCCAGTTATGAAGATGAGAACCGCGTTTTTCTGTCTGCTGGTGGCGGTGGCAACGGCCGAACAGGCATCGCCGCCCGCCGCAAGCTTCATGAAGCTAATGCATGTGAGCATGCAGAGGATGGACCGAGAAATGCTCACAGCCCCAATGGATGGTAATGTCGACCACGACTTCGCGACTATGATGATGCCCCATCACCAAGGTGCCATCGAAATGGCAGAAGCAGAGCTGAGCTACGGGAAAGATCCCGTAATGCGCCGGTTGGCACAGGAAATTCTTGTCGATCAGCAATCAGAGATCGACGCAATGATTCTCTGGCTAAACAAAAACACGGCAGATAGATGGACGAAAGGGAGGCGCTAGTCATGAAGTTCTGCCTTTCAATGCTTTTGGTTCTTGGAACATCCCTGGCAGGCCAAAACGGAGATCGTGTATATACAGCGGATCAAACCTCCAACACGATATCGGTCATCGATCCCGAGATCAACAAGCTGCTCGGCTCGATTCATCTAGGCGAAGACGTGCCGGCGGCTTTGCTGCCCCTCTATCGGGGCGAGCTTTTGGTACACGGACTCGGCTTTTCACCTGATCATAAGACACTCGATGTAGTATCAATAGGGTCCAACTCGGTCACGCTCATCGACACTGAAACGAACCTAGTCAAAGGCAAGATTTATTTGGGCCGCTCTCCGCATGAAGCGTTCTTTCGACCTGACGGCCGGGAACTCTGGGTGGCGGTCCGAGGCGAGAACTATGTAACTGTCATTGACCCAGTAAGTCAGAGGGAAACCCGGCGAATCGAGACCGCGAATGGCCCGGGCATGGTGCTGTTTCGGCCTGATGGAAAGTACGCCTTTGTTCCGTCCAGCTTCACGCCCGAAATGGATGTAATTGATACGGCGGATTACAGGGTGATCGCGCGCGTTTCACAGGCAAGTCCTTTCTCACCTAACCTGGCAGTCGATCAGGACGAAGTGTGGTTTACGTTAAAAGATACAGGCAGGACGCAGATAGTGAGTGCCAACCCGCCGTTCCGCACGCTCGCCACGCTCGAGACAGGACCAATCACAAATCACGTCACCTTCGTCAGGAACGCGTTGGGCCGTTTTGCTTATGTGTCCGTCGGTGGCAAGGACCAAGTGCTGGTGTATCGTCGAGATCAGTCCTCGCCGCCTAAGCTGGTTGCGACTATCAAGGCGGGCGATCTCCCGCATGGCATTTGGGGATCGGGCGATGGAAGTCGCATCTATGTCGGACTGGAAAATGGCGATGCCGTACAAACCATTGATACGGCAACCAACCAAGTCGTCGCCACCATTCCAGTCGGCCAGTTGCCGCAGGCTCTCGTGTATGTGTCGAACGCGACGAGTTCTGACAAAGGCAATCCTAATCTGAAGCCCCTCGGTCCTGCGACTAGCGCGCTGCATGTAGATTTAGTGCCTCCAGGCAAAAGCCGTTCTAAGGCGCACGCCAGCGTGTCGATTAATTCTCTCGGACTCATTGACAACCTCCAATTAGCTGCGACCGGACTTGAGCCTGGCAAAATGTATCGGCTGGTCCTCGTGGGAGGTGCCGAGCCCCAGGACCTGATTTCATTCGGTGCGGGTGTCGGGGGGGTGGCGATAGTGCAGACACTCGGGCCGCTCAAGCACGTCGCTCCACGTTCTCGAACCGTAAAAGCGATGACCCTCGAGGTGAGGTCGAATGAACCGGCGTCGGGTGTATTGGTGCTTCAACAGGTAGGCCCCCCGACGGTCACACCGTAGTGGCTGACTCGCAAGAATTCGTGGCTAGCTACTTGCCGCTCTCGGCTGGATGCCGCGCCAGATTGCGTTGGAGTTGAACCTCATACCGGCCTGCTTCTTGCGCGGCGACCTGGCGCGTCAGATCGCCGAAGCCGTCGTGCGTAAGCCAAATCAAGCCAAGAAGCAGCATCCCATTCTGATCTGCGATGAAGCGCAACTGCTTCCCATCCGGCAGTGGAACGACTGCAGCTACTGTTGAACTTCGACATGGACTCTTCGCGTTTGATCATGACAACTCCCGTCGGGCGTTGGTATCGAGTCAAAAGAGGCATCTTGCGGAAAGTCAATAATCTTGCCGTTACCGCTCTGCGATTGGGGCCGAGCGTAAAGCTTCGGTTGTGGATGAACGCAATTTGTTGGATGCCCGCCGGCGAGGCGCTGCTATGAGCGCCGCAACGAAGAAAGCGCCCGACACAACAGTTCTCTCGTTGGGGCAACTGCTCGAACAGCAGCCGGCCACGCCGCCTGCGAGTTGGATCGAACTGGGCTTCTGCCACCGCAAGGCATTATGTTTGTGGGCGGGGAACCGAAGGTGGACAAGAGTCTGTTGGTCGCCAATCTCGCGCTAATGCTGGCTGCCGGAAGGAGCGGGCGGGCTTCGCCGCGCCCGTTGCGCGCCGCGTGCTGATGCGTCAGTTCAAGTTGCCCACCGCGCAGTTTGTGGCGCGTCCGGCCACCATGCGCCGCGCCTTCGGTTCCGTTGCCGATCGGAATCTGTTGGTCGATATACGCGCCACGGCGGCGCTGTGCCAAAGCTTGCTCAAACTGCGTGAAACTTCCAAGGTGGCACTCATCGTGGTGCATCATGTGCGCCATTCGAAGCTCTTCGGCTCTGCATGCTTGTCGGCGATAGTTACTTGTTGCTTGCGCGACCCTCAGCTCATCTGGCTCAAGCCACAGTCGAGTTGCGGTTTTAGTCTCGCTACGCGGCGCAGCCGCCGTATCCATGCGCTCGGCGCACTGTTCCAAACGCACCGCGCAACTGGCCATCGCCGACGCCTGCCGCGATGGCGTCATCGTGCAGGCCGGCGGCCCATACCGGCTACCCCTTTGACCGGCTCTTGGCTTTGCGCGCGGGTCGCGTTGCCCCAGACCCTACCTCGCGGGTCAGCGGGGTCCGAGGCTGAGGCGACGGTTCTGTAGCCCAGAAACGCACTTCAGCCGCAGCCCCGCCAGACTCATCCTGCGGGGCTCTCCGCCCTTGCCAGGAAACGCCGTGAACCCTTCGGCTGGAGTTGAGGCGATTTCAAACGCGGTGAACAATGTGAAGCGTTACAACCTGATAGGCTGCGTGACTCATGAGCAAAACGCGCCGCGTATTATTTTCATGAAAGGCCCACAAGTCTGCCTGTCATGAACAGCCTTGCGCACCTCCGGAGCCGCTGTGTCCAAGATCAACGGAGGCGCCAGGTCTGCGCGTAAAAGATGCGGTCATTTACGTGGTCATTCTATTCTCCATTTCGAAAATATGTGTTCTTTAGTGGGTCGCTTGTGGACCCCGACGCCCTAAGACAGAGTAAACGTAAACACGTGATCGCAGAACAGGCAAGGGATCGTCCGATAACTCTATTCCGTCAATGAGCCGCGTGGGATCAAAGGCCAGCTTTCGCTCAGCCGCCGTTGTGTCGGGCACAACCGAGGTGATGGTGATGATGCCCAGTTCGACATTCTTCCGGTCGTCGGGCCAAATCACCGAACTATCGCTGGTCTGATCGCCGGGCTTCGCGAGCTGCAGCAGCAGGCGGAATTTTGCAGGAGCCTGTGCCAGCCGCAGCACCAGTTCTTCGCTCAGGAAGTTTGCAGGCTTAGCTTTGGCGACGGCATCGTCAAGGTACTGGGGGCCGTTCACTGGAATGATCTGATAACGGCCCGCCTGCTTCTGTCCTTTACTGTTGACGAAGACGAAGGCGTCATTAGCGTAGAACGATTCGGTGGCAAAGCTCACGGGCACCGGCTTAGGGTCCTGAACGAATTTGAGCGCCGCTGGCCGAGTTCCGAGAAAGGCCTCGATGGGCCAAGGATGCGGCTTTGATTGATCCGTAGCGGCGATCGCCTTTTCTAACGCGAGGAAATCTTCGCCGGTGCCGACCACGAAGCCGTTATGTGAAATCGCCATAATGTCGGTTCCTCGCCCTACCTCAAAGCGAATCGCCATGCCGCGCGGAGACGCATCTGGAGAATTATCGGCAACGGCAATATCCGGCGCGCCATCGGAAAAACGCACGGTTAACGGCACGCTTCCGCCCTGAAGATGAACGGCGCGTGAAATATCCGCCGCGCCTGCCGAGGCTTGGAATGTGCCCTCACACACAATGCCCTTGGCATGTATGTAACGCTGGTGTGCCTTTCCGCTTGGTCCTTGGCTCATTATCTCGGCGATCTGCTGAACAAGATCCGCCTGCGATTGGGCGGCTAATCCCGCTGCTGTGAGCGGGATCAAAATGCCGGCAAGACAGAATGGCTTGCAGTTTCTTCTGGTGAACATTATCGAATCCTTTCCTTATCTTTTGGTTAATTGCTGGCGGCAGACCGGGTCTCCCGCTCCATTTCCGAAGCCACAGTTATGCCTGTGGGACCGCCGCATAAGTGCTTAGTGGTTGCGACCGATGCCTTACGCCCTAACACGCGATCCGCCGCTGAATACCCCAGCGTCATAGCAACCACTAGGAGTGCGCCTGGCAACACCGGTGGACTTGGTACCGGGATGTCGAAATACCGACATCCCGCTCCAACTAAAAACGCCACTATCGCGCCGATCAGGAACTTCATGACCTCTTCACGCCGCCGCCACTTTGCTGTGCTCGATGAACGCAAGCAACTCAGCGTTGACTCTGTCCTTCAGCGTCGAGCACATTCCGTGCGGAGCACCCGTATAGACCTTCAGGATGGCACCCTTGACGATTTTCGACGATAGAAGCGCTGAGGCGCCGATCGGCACGATCTGATCGTCGTCACCATGGACAATCAGTGTCGGCACATCGAACTTCTTGAGGTCTTCGGTTAGGTCGGTCTCCGAGAACGCTTTGATGCAATCGAACGCGGCTTTGTGGCCACAAAGCATTCCCTGCAACCAAAAGGAATCTCGCAGGCCTTGGGAAACCTTGGAGTTTGGACGATTGGCGCCATAGAAAGGAGCACTGAGATCTCTGAAAAACTGCGCCCGATCTGTGAGCACACCTGCGCGGATTTCGTCGAACGCCGCGAGTGGTAAGCCGCCGGGATTCGCGTCCGTCTTCAGCATGAGCGGGGGAACTGCGCTGATTAGCACGGCCTTAGCGACTCGTTTCGTACCATGGCGGCCGATATAGCGAGTTACTTCGCCCCCACCCGTGGAGTGACCAACGTGGATGGCAGACTCCAGATTAAGCTTTGTCACCAGCTCCGCCAGATCGTCGGCGTAGGTATCCATGTCGTTGCCGTTCCAGGGCTGATCCGAGCGCCCGTGTCCTCGGCGATCATGAGCAATGCAGCGGTATCCGCGCGCCGCCAAAAAGATCATCTGGTCTTCAAAAGCGTCCGCGCTCAACGGCCATCCGTGACTGAAGACAATAGGTTGTCCCGTTCCCCAGTCTTTGTAATAAATCTGTGTTCCATCTTTGGTTGTAATTGTTGGCATACTCTTTCTTTCCTTTCTTGAATGACTTACTTTTTAGACTCAGATCCCCGCGTAGACAAGGCCCGTAAAGGCAGCGGGCGTGGTTAAGAATTGACCCCATTTCGCGTCGTAAGCGGCGGTTGGTTTCGCGGCAATGGTTTCGTCCAGAGATCTACCCTGCTTCTTCAGTGCCGCCACGTTTGTGCGGATGGCGACCAGCATGTCGCGAAACTCAGTTAATTCCGCCTTACCTCCAACTGGCCCATGTCCTGGAAGGGCGATCGTTTTATCGGTGAACATCGCGAGGTTGGCCTCCGCGGCGGCAATCGACCCGTCGATGCTCCCGCCAGTGGAGTAATCGATGAATGGGTAGACACCGTTCCACCAAGTGTCACCCACATGAACAACGTCAGCGTCGGTGAAATAGACAGAAATGTCGCTGTCAGTGTGAGCGGGGGCGTAATACTTGAGGACGATTCGAGTGTCATTCCTGTGCAACTCACACTCAGTTGCGAATACCGTAACTGGTAGCGCCTCGGATGGCGCTGCGGGAAACGTGTAACTCCAACCTTCAACGCGGGTGTCGACGGAAAGGCGCTTTCGCGTGTTTTCATGGGCGGTGATAGCTGCTCCCGCCGAGTGCAGCCAGGCGTTCCCGTCTGTATGGTCGGTGTGCCAGTGAGTATTGATCAGGTGCTTTATCGGGTCAGCGTTGATCGAACCTAAAGCATCCGAAATCGCCGGCCGGGACACCGAAAAGCCTGCATCCACCAGGAGCTTTCCATCGCGTCCGGTCAAGACGGCGATATTGCCGCCGGAACCTTCAAGAACCGAGATATTCCGGCGAAGTGGTTGAACGTTGATCTTGGCTTTCGCCGCGGCGTTCACCATTGTTGGAACAATGCCCTCCTCGGTGGCGAACAGTTGACGTCGACCAAGCAGAGCGGCGCCAGCCAAAATGCCGCCTGCTCTCAAGACCTGGCGACGCGAAATCTTATCACCTGTGACTTCCCTCATTGCTTGCTCCTTTTGAATCGTTTGCTACTTAAGTCCCAGACTGCTTCTTGTCCAATCTATTGGCCTCGAGAAGCTTTTTGTTTTCTCGCTCTAACTCCTGCATTCGAAGTTCGAATGGCGCAAGGGCCTCCTGAATTTGATCGGCAGTAAAGCGTGGCGTTATGTGCTGCGGACAATTCCAGTCAAACGCTTCGACTTGGATCACGTACACGCGCTCGATCACCGCCTTATATCCCGGATCTCGAAGCCGTTCGATCCATTCACTTGCTTGCTCGCCCTCGAAAACTTCAGCACGCCCCAGAAGTTTCAAACGCGCTTGGCGTGGATAATCCACCATGATGATGGCCACCCGATTATCGGTCGCTAGATTGCCAGTGCTGACGTATTGCCTATTCCCACGGAAATCGGCAAAGGCAACCCTGCTGTCGTCAATTACCTTGAGAAATCCTCGTGGACCGCCCCGGTGTTGAACGTATGGCCAACCCGTTGACCCTATGCTTGCCATGTAAAAGCTGTCACGTTCAGCGATGAAGGCCGATTCATCGGGACCAAGGCGGTCCCGTGACGTCTCGGCCCCCTCCGTTCGCGCGTACTGGCGTCGGCTGCCGTATTTCTCCTGTAATGCCCTTACAACAGGAGTAAAAACCAAGGATCCAAAATTCCGCGCCATATAAGTTGCCCTGGATGCCGAACCTAATGTCAATCCACCCTCCCGATGACGAGCTATCTATTCGAGCGTTGCTTGAGGACGAAATCTTCGATGTGACCGGCGATCTCCTCTCCGTGCGTCTCCAGCGCAAAATGCCCCGTGTCAAGCAAATGGGTCTCAACGTTATCAAGGTCACGGGGATACGGCGCAGCTCCTTCCGTGGGGAAGATGAGGTCATTCTTGCCCCACACGATCAGAGTTGGCGGCTGGTACTTTCGGAAAAAAGCTTGGAAATCTGGATATAGGGGCACGTTGGTCCCGTAAGAATGCATCAGATCCATCTGGATATCTAGATTTCCAGCGCGATCAAGGCCGACTTGATCCACTAGCCAAGCGGTTGGGTCCAACAGCGACATGTCTGGTACGCCGGTTTCGTATTGCCACCGCGTCGATTTTGCGTCGCTAAGAAAGTACAGCGCGGCCCTATTTTCGGGGGTCGGTTCTCCCCAATATTTTTTGATGGGATCCCAAAACTTGAGCAGACCTTCCTCATAGGCGTTGCCATTTTGCACGATTAGGCCCTGAACCCGCTCCGGGTGCTTCAGAGCCACTCGATAGCCAATGGGTGCACCGTAATCCATGACGTACATCCAGTACTTGTTCAGCCCGAGCGACTCGACGAAGGTATCGACGATGTTTGCCAGGTTCTCAAAGGTGTACGAAAAACTCTTGTGATCCGGCATGCTGCTTTGGCCATAACCCGGATAGTCGGGCGCCACTAAACGAAAAGCGCCAGCAAGACGAGGAATCAAGTTTCGGAACATGTTGGACGAAGTTGGGAACCCATGCAAAAGCAGGATCACCGGGGCATTTTGTGGGCCCGCTTCGCGATAAAAAATGTCTTGGTTGTCAATACGAACGGTCTTGTAGTGGACCGGATACTGTGTGCTGATTTTAGTTTCGACTGCGGTCATTTAAGTGTTCTCCAATCTGCTTTCTGTGACAGGCAAAAGGCCCTGCAAAACAACTTTAAGGCGAATAAGGGAATCTTTGATTCCACAAAAGTGCGATTGTTCCGTGATCATGCGGGGAGTTCGACGATATTTGGATTTATCGAGGAAGCCGATCGTTCCGCAAGGTTTCCCGCACGAACCTGTCTCGGTCGCAATCGTCGTCGCGCCGTGCGAAATAACACAGTCAGTGCTTTGCTGTTCGAGGGCGGTGGGATTCTTTTGCAGTAAGAGCCGGCGACAAAGCCTGGAGTCATGGAGCAGTGTGAGCACCCCGTCAACCCCTCTGGCGAATGAGGGCTCGGCTGCCTGATATTGGAAGGATGGGATCGGCGGATTCCCGCATGTTCCTGAGAGAATCGCACTTTTGCGCAAACTTCTGTCCGCTTGCTTCGCAAGAATTAGTCTCAGGAGATTTCAAATGATCCCAATACCAAGCGTGATCGCGGCGGTGGGGGTAACACTAGTCGCAACCTCTGGAGCGTTCGCTCAGTCCGCGGCGGCCTTTCGAAGTGCCGCACCGCTCGTACCGCTAGCGAGCGAACCCCCGCCTAAACTGATCGTTGACCCACCTCTCGCCGAGTCTCTCTCGCACGGCCGCGTGGTTATCCAATACCGGACGGAGAACCTGCAC
>Ga0182012_10002587_pt1 | contig 19514 bp, 14 predicted proteins | sample 612S2SmetaG_FD_120486 | JGI IMG/M metagenome (GOLD analysis project Ga0182012, IMG submission 120486) | Permafrost microbial communities from Stordalen Mire, Sweden - 612S2S metaG | ecosystem: Environmental > Terrestrial > Soil > Wetlands > Permafrost | place: Sweden: Stordalen | collected...
CGAGGACGGCGTAGAGTTTGGCGTCCCGCGCGCTTCGCCCGACGCTGGAGCATGCGACCAAGGTTCAAGCAGCGCGGTGGTTTCGAAGGTGCCGCATGTCTGCGGGTTTGCCAGCGGCGCGCGTGCTCCCCCTTTGAGCTGGAGCCGTAGTTCGCTAAACGGGATCTGGGGGTTTTCGCCGAACCTCGTGCGCAGCTGTCCGGATGCGAGGCCCGTTTCGCGGCTGTGCTGTCCGTAGCCCCCAGCTTCGATTGAGCCTCTCAGCTTGAGGCGCACGCCTGATCCTTCGATTTCGAGATACAACCCGTAGATCTGACCCGTTTCGGCGAGTTCTTCGGTGCATTCCCGTTCGCCCGCGCCGCCGCAAGTCGGCTGGGCGAGGTAAACGCTGCCTGTGAGTGAATGCGCGGCGAGTAGCGGTGTTTCGACCGCGACGGTGCCGATCTTCGAGGCACCCGGACACGTGCTGGGTTCGGTCGAGAACGCGTTGGTCTGTGCATCGAAGCCGATCTGCTGGTTTGTGCATCCTTGCAGGCCATATGCGGATGATGGGTTAAGCGCCACACCCGCGGGCAGCGTGACCGAGGCGTTCTTGAGCGTGGACGTAGCGAGGCCCGCCGGTTCTTCGTTCTGTGGAACCTTGATGTCGACTTGGTAGCCCGACGACGTGTCCGCCTGCGTCGTTTCAGGCTTGGCTTCGATCGTGGGGTTGAACTGGACTCGTTCGCAGCCGGTCACGGGGGGAAGGGGCGATTCGGCTTTCTTCCATTGCGGTTCCCCGAAGTTCGCCGCTGCGAAATTCGGGGAACCGTCCGAGTTGAGCGGTACGGCCGCCGGGTTTTCCCAGGAGTCGGCGTAGATCGTGGTGGCCTGCGGCGCCGCAGCGCAGTCTGTGGGGTTCGTGAAAAACGCTGCGGGCGTCCCGGGACGGTTGCCGAACGGTTCCTGCGCCAACGGGTCCCCGAAGAAAGTTAGCTTCGCGCCCTTGGCCTTGATGACGCGTGTAATTCCAGGTGAGGTCACCTGCAGGACGTAGCCGGAACTCGTCGAGACGACCTTTGCGTAGAGCATCACGCCCTTGCTTGCCAAGGTAAACCCGAACTGTGCGGGGTAGCCAGCTTCGGGCTGAACGTTGACGATCGGAGACGGTTCTCCTTCCAGGCTCGACGGCGCGAAGCCTTCGCCGGGGGTGTTGACCGCAATCGTGCCGATAAAAGTGTCGGGTGGGCAGCGGAATGCTTCGTCGCCTGTCAGGTCGTAGGCCGGGCACTTTGGTGTGGCTTGCGCATCGCCGACTAGCCCGAGCGGCAGGTCGATGACGACGTCCTTGAGGTCTTCGACACCCTCAATTTTTTTCTGTGCCGACGGGTCTGGGCTCACGACGGTGTTGATGTCGAAAGTGGTGACGAGCGCGCTCGGGTGATCCCCGGCCTGCGTGTCCTGTCCGCCGGCCGCGTTGGCGTCCAATGTGGAGAAGTCTGCGATCCCGAAGGGGGGCACCTGTGCGGTGACGCTGACGGTTTCTGTGGCCGTGGCTTCGACGGCACCGCCCCCTGACACGGCTGCGGTGTTGACAAACTTGCCAGGTGTTTGGTGTGTGGGCGAGACGATAATGGGAATAACGAGCTGTTCTTGGTTGAGAGGCCGCAACGGGTCGGAGTAGGTGCAGGTGACCGTCTGTCCAACGATCCCGCAGGTTGGTTCACCGCCGGCGCCTGTGCGTTCGGGTGCGACGCTCGTGGGAGTGAGTCCCGACGGAAGGGTGTCTGTGACCGTGACTTCGCCCGACGTCGCGAGGGCGCCGACGTCGCTCGCAAAGACGAATAGCTTGCCGCCTTCGGTCGGCGAGATGTACGTCGGCTGGGTGAGCGTGCGAATCTGCCACGACGCGGCGGGTGACGCGTTCGCGGCGGCCGGCGCGGCCGCACTCGCAATGGTGGCGAGCGCAAGCGCGACAATAAGAACGTTACGACCCTTACTGAACTCAGGGGTGAACCGTCGGGCGCTCATTTTACCTAGACCTCCTCTGCTCGCGCGCGGACTGTCGCGCCTTCGCCTTGTGCCCGTAGGCACGGATGGCCGCGGATTCGCACTTCGCTCGCTTGTGTCTGTCGCGTTTTGCGCGGCAGACCTTTAGGGCTTTTGCAAGCTTCTGGGCTCGCGTCGGCGGCTTTGGTTTCAGGGTCACCGCGGGCCGCGGCGGAGGCGCGAGGTTGCCTTCTGCTGCGATGTTGCTGCTTCCGGGCACGCGCAGAGCCGCGGTCGGCCCGAGGGGGCCCTGGCACGCTTCCTGGGCAAGGCATTCCGCGGTCGGGGTAGGCGCCGGAAAGCCGCCTTCTTCGCGAGCATCGTAGATATCGAACAGCTGGTCTGTGTCCTGGGGGACAAGAGAGTCAACAGTGCCGAAGTAAATGTCTCTCCCGGAGCCGTCAATGCCTAGCAGTTGGGTGCGCTGCTCTCCGGTCGGTTCGCGTCCGTCGGAGATCAGAAACACCCTCCCGTGGGAGTACTCGTAGACGTTCTCTGCCAGTTCTTCGGTGCTGCCGGGCAGGAAAGCGTGGTTGAGCGCATTTGGCGTCAGACCGTCGGCGCTGTCAAAGACGACCTTGGACCCGTCGTTAGAGACGGAGGGATGGCTGCTCTGGTTGATCAGTTCACTGTCATGAGACGGGTGGAATGCCGGATCGATGCTTGTATTGCCGTTGTCGTTGAATTCTTCGTCGCCGATCGAGATCCTGACCAGGTGGTGGCCGTCCGGAGACGGTTCGGCGTCATACTCGAACACCTGTTGGGCGGTGCTCGAGTCCCCGCGAGTCAGGTCGGCTTCGTTGCCGAACACCAGGAAGCGCCCGTCGGGCGTCGTCTGTGCCCCACCCGGTTCGCTCGAGCTCAATTTTCCGATAAAGTTGGTGCGGGCCGTAGTCGTGTCCGTCACATAAAGGTTGTCAGATCCCTGGGTGGCCGCTTCGCCTTTTTCGTTTTCTTCGCCACCGGTCAGCACGCCTTCGGCGACAAAGTAAACGCGCGAACCGTCTTCTGACACGGCTGCGACGCTGAGCACGTCGGCACCTTCCGTGGTGCCGGTCACGGACACGGCGTGCAAGGACGGGCACGCATTGACGGCGCCCACGGGAGGCGGGGTGACGCCAATGTCGCCAGGCAGTTCGCACTCGTAAATGTCGTTGCCGGTGTCATGGTCGCCAGGAGCCAGCGGCTGGGTCGTCGTGAAGAAGACCTTCGAGCCGTCCGCCGACGCGCCCTGAAAAACTGGGGCGACGCTGACTTTGCATTCGACCGACGCGGCACAGCCTGAGCTCCCGGCGAGATTAACTGTGGTCTCGGCTGCACCCGGAGCGCCTACGCGGGCGTAAAGCTGAGCCACCGCGGGGCCGGTGCCCGCTTCTTCGCACGGCCCTGGTTCTGCGCTGAACAGGACGGTCGAGCCAGCGCCCGATATGCCGCGGGCGAGCGTATTGGGATCGATGGCGAGGTTTGTGCCGCAGTCGCTGATCTGGGTCCCGTCGTTTCCGACGCCTACCCGGGATGGTACGTCGGTCCCTTTGCCCGTGTGGGCGGCGCCAACGTACTCGTAAAGCGAGCGCTTGCCGGTCACGGTCGTATCACCGGGCCAAAGGTTGGTCGCGACACCGGAAGGCAACCCTGGAGGGCTCCCATTGGGGTTACCTGCTTCGATTGAGAACAGCACGTGCGTCAAATCCGAGGACGCGCCGGCAATACGCTCCCCCTCGTTCTCCACGCCGGCACCCACTGGGATGGGGGGCACCGCAGAGGCTGGGAGCATCGGACCGACTGAGACAAATGAGCCATCGGGTTCGCGCAGGTAGAGGTCGCCCTGGTACTCGGACTGGGTGATCCGGTGCGCAGCGAATAGCGCCGCTCCCGAACTAGCGACATCTGGTCCGTTTTCGAGCTCCACATTGGAGACTTCGGCAAACTGGGAGGCGGCGGGCTCCAACGGCGTGGTGAGCCAGCCCGATGAGCTGCGACTGAACAGATACTGGTTGGCTAGGCCGCCCTGCGAGGTCCCCCCGGCGAACGCGCCGAACGAGGAACCACCGACGTTGACGCCCGACGCCGCGAGCTGGCCGGGATATATTTGGAAGCCTCCCTTGTACGGTGGAGAAACCATCTCGTAGGCGCGGCAGTCTGGGAGGTAGGTGCGAAAGCCTGAAGAGGATTCCGTTGCAGCCGAGCAGCCCGTCCGGTTCGCGTCCCCCGCAGCGAGTGCCTGCGGCGCCGAGACGACAAGAGCCGTGACCGCCAAGAGGAAAGACACTCTGGCTCGCCCTCTCCAGAGCTCGATCACGCTTCGCGAAATGCATCGACAGACGCTGCCCATCCCCATTGACCCTCCCTCTTCGCTTCGGCAGTCATGGGGGGTCACCATCATGTGGTGACCCCCCATGACCCAAATCGGCTACTGATCTAGCCGCCCAGGCGTGTGCCCGGACGGTTTATGCGTCAAAGCAGGCACCGCTTGCGAGCTTGACGCCTATCACCTGTTCGAACTTTTCGATGTTTTCTTCGCCGACCTTGAGGGTCGTGCTGGGTTCTTCTTTAATGGTTAGCGTGTGTTCCGCCAGACATTCGGCGGGTTTTGCGATCGTCGCCTTGGTGCTGCCCTTGACTTTGTATTCCCCGGCGACGGTGCAGGTTTTTTCTGGCACGCTTTTGAGTTTGAAGCTGGCAAAGATCGTCGCCGGCGCTTTTGGCTTGAACGTGACTTCCGTTCCTTCCGCGTTTAGTTCCGATTCGAGTTCGCCGGTTTTGATTTCGCCGCCGGTAACTTCACAGTTGACCGGTTTAACGACTTTGCATTTCTTGAACGTGATGCTCGCGGCTTCATTTTTGAACGCGCCTACCAAGAAGCCTTTCTGCACAGTCACTTCTTCGCACTTGATTTCGATTACGCCTGCTTTGAACTTGATGACCGACGCAGTTACTTTCGTTGCTTCGGCCAGTTCCGCCGTTTCGCCCGCGGCCAGCGCTACGTCTTCAAATTTACCCGTGCCGGATTCCACGTTGCACTGATTGGTCGTGAATTTTTTGCCGCTGCCTGCATGTTCCTTACATACGGTCCATCCTGCAGCCGAAGCCGACGCAGATGCGACGGCCGCGACCGCCAACAGCGCCAGAATGGCCAGTCCCATCATATTCGTGTGCGTTTCATGTTCTGTATGCTCCTCTTGCTGTATTTCGCCGGTGCCGGGGCGCCTGCCGTGCTAAAGGGTGCGTCCTGGCGCCGGCGTTCTTATTGAAGGGTGCTGCGCCTGCGTGGTCTACTCGGTGTCTCCGTCCCGCTCGACGATCCTCTTGGGTTGGCCGCGTGGTGTGCCGGGCCCGGAGATTCGTCGAGGGATGGTCTACCAGTTCTCGCCCGGCGCGTCAACCCTAAAGTACAGCTTGTTCCCATAGGTGCGCCCGCGCTGCTGCCGTCATGCCTGCTGTGCGCTAGTCCCCGACCCCGGCGGCGGCTGCCTCCGATAGCGTCGCGCGGAGGTGGCGAGGCCGGAGCTTGCGGGCGCTTCTCGAGCTTCCGGCCTGGAGATCTCCCGGAGCAGCTTGATCCGCGTGCCTGCCTGGCGGGGAAGAAGGGCACCGCTCGGTCGTCGGCTGGGGTGTGGACGAATGTCCGAGTTCCGCAAGCTACGTTTATACTCGGCCGTAGGTTGCGGGGCGCGTTGAGGACCGGGGGGCCGCTGCGGCCAATGCGATGACAGAAGAAGTCACAAGAGCAGTTCGCTCGTCGGGTGAGCCGGTGAGCAGGGATATGGCCCATGGCGGCGGGCAGCGCGGACGCTTGATGGCGGCGATGATCGATTCCGTTGCGGATGTCGGCTATCAGGCGACGACGGTCGTCGACCTGATCGATCGTGCGGGGGTCTCGCGCAAAAGCCTCTACAAGCATTTCGCTGGCAAGGAGGAGTGTTTCCTTGCGACCTACGAGGTGATCTCGGCGGAGAACACGCGCAAACTCGCGGAGGCCTACAGCGAGGCGGAGGGCTGGCCCGATCGGGCGCAGGCAGCGATCACGGCACTGTGCGAGACCGCTGTGGAGAACCCGGGGTCGCTACGGCTGGCTACGGTTGAGATTGGCGCGATCGGACCGGCCGGCTTTGAGCTGCGTGAGCGGGCCGGCGAGCGCTATGAGCAGTTCATTGCCGATGCGATCGAGCTGGCGCCGGGAGAGGGACGGATCTCTCCGATGGCGGCGAAGGCGATGGTCGGCGGTTTGACGCGGATTCTGCACGGCCGCGCCTCTTCGGGTCAGCGGGCGCGTCTGATGGCGCTTGTCCCGGACCTTGTGCGGTGGGCGACCTCGTATTACCCGACGCCGCCCGAGCTTCGCGCTGCCGGCGGCGGCGGAGACGGCGTGCGCGGAAGGTCCTCATTGGACGGTGGTCGCGCGCCTGGAACGCTCGTGCCGCGTGCGGTCTTAAGTAAACGGCGGGGACTGCCGCGCGGCACCAATAACTCCTCGCGCAGCTTCGTGATCCACAGCCAGCGTGAGCGGATCCTCGATGCCGTCGCGAACCTCACGGCCGCCAAGGGGTATGCGGCGGTCGGGGTCGATGACATCGCGGCCGAGGCCGCGCTGTCGATGAAGGCGTTCTATGAGCACTTCGAGGATAAGGAGGATGCATTCCTCGTCGCGTATGAGGTTGGTCACGCGAAGGGGCTCGGCCTCGTCGAACGTGCCTACGCTGAACAGCAGGACTGGCGGCAGGGGATTAGGGCCGCGATCGGTACGTTGCTGGCGTTCCTCGCGTGTGAGCCGGCGTTTGCGCGTCTGGCGCTGGTGGAGGCGCCGAGTGCCACCCGCCGCACCAGCGACCGCTTCTATACAGGCGTCGGGGGGTATGCGCACATGCTGGTCCCGGGCTTTGAGGAAATTCCCGAAAGCGCGCGGCCGGCAGCGATCACCGTTGAGGCGATCGTTGGCGGGATCTACGAGCTCTGCCTCCACTACGCGGTGCACGACCGGCTCAGCGAGCTGCCGGAGCTGGAGGGCGAGGTGACGTTCATCGCGCTCGCCCCGTTCCTCGGGAGCGAGGAGGCCGCGCGCGTAGCCGCCACACCGCTTGGCGATTAGGGCGCGCCGTCATCCTCCTTCGGCTTGGTCACTCGCGACGTAGCGCGCCGGCGCTGCTGTCGGAGGAGTGGCTGACAGTCAAGAGGTGCGCTGGCGTAGGATGGCGCGCGCGCCGTGCGCTGGGATCATGGTGACGTTGCGGTGCTGTGCGTGCTCTGGCTCGGGGCGTTCCGCCTTCAAGTCAAGGCGGCGTGCCATAGCGGTGAGGACGACCCGTTGCTCGGCCATCGCGAGCTGTGCGCCCAGGCAGCGGCGGGTGCCGCCACCGAACGGGATCCAGTCGTATGTTCCGGGCTTGCGATCCCGCCAGCGCTCGGGGCGGAACGCGAACGGCTCCTGGTAGAGGTCCTCTCGGTGGTGGACGAGCAGGATGCTGATGCTGACCGCGCTGCCCGCGGGGACGACGTACTCCCCCAGCCGCCACGGGACGTTGACGCGTCTGCCGATGATCGGGATCACCGGACGTGAGCGCATACTCTCCAGGATCACGTTCTCGACGGTCTCCGCAGCCTGTGTGTTCGTGCGAACCGCTTCGCGGAGGTGCTCATAGGCGTTGGGGGTGCGCAGCAGCCGCTCCCATGTCCACGCGAGCTGGTTGGCTGTCGTCTCGTGGCCGGCGAGGACGAGCGTGAGCAGCTCATCGCGCAGCTCCTTGTCTGATAGGCGGTCGCCGTCCTCGGTTCTCGCCTCTAGCAGCAGCGAGAGGATGTCTGAGCGCTCGTCGAGGTCTACGGCTTCCCGTCGCGCGGCGATGATCGGGTAGGTCGCGGCGTCGACGATCTGCATCGCTCGGCGGGTGAGGCCGACCGGCTCCTCGCGGCCGAAGTTGATGAGTTCTGAGAACTCGGCGAGCCGGGAGGTAGACGCCGCCATCAGCCGTTTGATTGTGAAGCGCAGCCGGTGCTCGGGTGTCCCGGGCTCGGGTCGGCCTTCGATGCCGAAGATGCCCGACATGATCACGTCGAGCGTTATCGCCTGCATCCTCGGTGCGAGCGCGAACGGCTCGCCGATCGGCCAGCTGTCGATCCCGTGTTCGGTGGCGTGGGTGATCATTTCGGTGTAGCGAGCGACCGCATCACCATGAAACTGCGGCAGCAACAACTTGCGCTGGCGAAGGTGACGCCGACCGTTTGCCGTCAGCACCGAGTCGCCGCCGACGATCGGGCGCAGCGGCGAGTCGGCCGTGAGCGACGGCACCAGATCAGGTTTTGCTGTGAACAGCGAGCGTATGTGGTCGGGATGACTTGTGACCACCGCGCCGCCCCTTACGCCTGCCTTCATCTGGAACACCTCGCCCAGCTGCCGCCGTGCCCTGAAGAGAAACTCGATCTGGCGCTGGTTGAAGCGGAGGATCTGCAGGAGCTGGGGCGTCGCGATGGAAGGTGGGGCGTTCAGGGTCTCTGCGGCGGCTGCCTCCCCGGCCGGGGAGGCAGGCGCCGTGAACGGCGGAGAGTTCCCTAGATCAGCGGCGGGAACCACCCGGGGTCCTGATCGGTGCCGTGCTCGCAGCAGGGCTTGGACTCGGTGGTTCGGAGCGGCGCGGGGAAGCTCCATCTAACGTCCCTATAGCGCGCGAAAACGGTCGGCGCGAAGACAGTTTGAGAGTTGCAAAGCACCCATAAAGTAGCACTAGTTCCCCGGGCTGGCCAGATGGAGTAGGGCGACGACGAGCCACATCTCACTCCGCCCTGAATCTTTGAGATGCTTGAGCTTTTTTGGGCCAGGGCCGTCACGCACGGATAACTGCAGCATCGGTGGTCCCATGCGGCCTCGGCGCGATGGCGACGACTGAGCCGGCGCTCGCTGGAGGATGGAGCGAGCTCGAGAGCGCCTATACGCTGGAGCGGATCTTCGAGGGCCACTCAAGAAGCCTTTGATCGGCACCGGAGCGTCCCTAGAAGCATGCGGAAAGGCTGCCTCGATGGTGCGGTGCCTGGTGTCAGGTCAGCAGCAGACGGAAGCCCTTTCCGGCCGGACGGGGCAGGATCCGCATCCCGTCCGGGCCGATCACGATCAGACGCGCGGCCTGTAGGCGCTCGACCACCCCGAGGAAATCCCGCTCAGACAGCTCAGCCCGCACGTCGGGCGGAAGTCGCTGGTACAGCTCGCGGAGATGGACGAAGTCGCCCTGCGCGGCGTCGAACAGACGAGCGTGCACCCAGACGTCGTCTGCTGCGACGTCGACCCGCTCGAGCTCGAACAGGAAAGGCGTGACGATCGACAGGACGGATGCGGGGATCGAGTCTGCGCCCAAGCCTTGTAGTACGAGCGTCGTCACGATCGAGCATGAAACCGCCTTGAGCACAGCGGTCTCGAGATCAAGGCGCCACGCTCCCGTCCGGACCTCTAACCGCGAGAGCTGCGCACCCCGTGCCCGTAGCGCACCCGCCAGCGCCAATCGGACATCCTCGGCCGGGTAGCTCAGCACCTCGCTGAAGGCGTCGAGGAGCTCGGCGTCCAGCGTGCCTTCGCCTTGCAGTGCCGCGTTGACGCGGGCGGGCGGGTTCATGACACGCCATTCTGGTCGAGCACGGCAAACGTGTGAAGGACATGGTTCGTTGCCATGGTCAGGCCGGCGATCTCTCGGCTGAGGACGTCCTGGTCATGATCGACGAGATCGGGGTCGTGGCGCTGGCGCAGGCGCTCTAGCAGCGACCCCAATGCGACCATTCCCCCGATGTGAAAGAAGCACAGGTGAGCAGCTAGGTCGACCGTTAGGGTGCCAGACTTAGTTTGTGAAGGTATTGGGGTTGTTATGTAGAACTGGGGGTTGTGGTCGATGAGCGCGCGATTGGTGAGCGGTATCGGTTGTTGAGTGTGCAGGGGGTGCTGGATGAGCGCTCCCGGCGGTTGTGGGCGGCGGCGGAGGCGCGGTCGGCTGGCTATGGGGGGCTCGCGGCGGTGGTCAGGGCGACGGGGATCTCGGAATCGACGGTGCTGCGCGGTCTTGCTGATCTGGACTCCGAGGAGCGGCCCTCGCCGGGGAAGGTGCGCAGGCATCCGGGACACACGCCGATCCTTGAGCGCGAGCCGGGGCTTGAGGAGGCGTTGGAGCGCCTCGTTGACCCGGTTACGCGCGGGGATCCGGAGTCGCCGTTGCGATGGACGTCGAAGAGCGGCGCGAAGCTCGCGCAGGCGCTGCGGGAGATGGGGCACGATGTTGTTGAGCGGACGGTGCTGAGGTTGCTGAAGGCGAAGGGCTATAGCCTGCAGTCCAACCGCAAGACCCGAGAGGGAGCGTCTCACCCCGATCGCGACGCCCAGTTCGAGCACATCAACCAGACCGTCACGGCCGCGATCACGGCGAAGGAGCCGGTGATCAGCGTCGATACCAAGAAGCGGGAGCTCATCGGGGATTTCAAGGCCGTCGGCTGGGAGTTCGAGCCGAAAGGCAAGCCGGTCGAGGTCCGCACGCACGACTTCAAGGACAAGCAGCTCGGGCACGCGATCCCTTACGGCGTCTATGACTTGACCAGGGATGAGGGATGGGTGAGCGTGGGGATCACCAGCGACACCGCGACGTTCGCTGCCAACACGATCCTCGATTGGTGGCAGACCCTCGGCGAAGCGCGCTACCCGAACGCGAGGACGCTGACGATCACCGCTGACTGCGGCGGCTCGAACTCCAGTCGCACTCGCCTGTGGAAGCTCGAGCTTCAACGCCGCGCTGATCAGACCGGCCTGCAAATCACGGTCTGCCACTTCCCGCCCGGAACGAGCAAGTGGAACAAGATCGAGCACCGGCTGTTCAGCTTCATCTCGACCAACTGGCGAGGCAAGCCTCTCATCAGCCACGAGGTCATCATCAATCTCATCGCCGCCACCACGACCACCACCGGCTTGAAGGTCTACGCCCAGATCGACGACCGCGAATACGAGAAAGGAGTCAAAGTCAGCGACGAGCAGCTCGCCAACGTCAACATAACCCGTGACACATTCCACGGCGACTGGAACTACACCATCACCCCCTCACTCACTCAGTCGTGAGCCCTTAGGGGCCGTCAGCTTTCAACGGCTAGCAGTTGGGGTTTGATCACGTAGTTCCATTCGGGGTGGAAGGCGTCGCGGTTGAGCTGCACGTCGGCGAGTTCGGCGTCTGTGACTTTCATCTTGTGCGGGTAGGTACTCTCGTCGAGTTGGGCGTAGACCTTCAGGCCGGTGCGGGTGGTGGTCGCGGCGATCAGGTCGATAATCACCTCGCGGCTGATGAGTGGCTTGGCGCGCCAGTTCATGCTGATGAAGCTGAACAGGCGGTGCTCGATCTTGTTCCACTTGCTCGTGCCGGGCGGGAAGTGGCAGACCTGGATGGCGAGTCCGGTCTCATTGGCCAGGCGCTGCAGCTCGGTCTTCCATAGGCGGGTGCGGTTGCCGTTGGATCCGCCGCAGTCGGCGGTGATCGTGAGCGTCCTGGCGTCCGGGAAGCGCTCCTGGCCGAGATGCTGCCACCAGCTTTGGATCGAGGCGACCGCGAACTGGGCTGTGTCGTGGTCGATCCCCACGCTCACCCAGCCCTCGTTGTTGGCGAGGTCATAGACGCCGTAAGGGATCGCCTTGCCCAACTGGGAGTCCTTGAAGTCGTGTGTGCGCACCAGCTCTGGCTCCCCCTTGGGGTGCCACTCGCGCCCGCCATTCTTGAAGTCCCCAACCAGCTCCTTCTTCTTGGTGTCCACGCTGATCACCGGCTCGCCGCCGTCAAGCGCCGCCTGCACGGTCTGGTTGATGCGCTCGAACTGGGCGTCGCGGTCGGGATGCTCAGAGCCCTCACGTGTCTTGCGGTTGCCCTGCAGGCTGTAGCCGAGCGTCCGCAGCAGCCGGGCGACCGTCTCGTGAGAGACGCGGTGGCCCATCGCGCGCAGCTCATCGCGCAGAGTCCGCACGCTCTTGGCCGTCCAGCGCAACGGCCGCTCGGGGTCACCACGACTATCAGGATCCACAAGCCCCTCCAGATCCGAGAGCAGCGACGGGTCGACCTCGGTGATCGCCCTGCGCCCGCCACCAGCGCGACGAACCCGCCCCGGCTCAAGACCCTCACCAGACTCGAGGTCTCTCAGCCCGCGGTAGATCGTCGACTCCGCCATCCCCGTCTGGCGCGCGACCGCCGAGACACCACCCCGACCAAACGAACGCGCCTCCGCCGCCGCCCACAGCCGCCGCCGACGCTCATCAAGCTCACACGCCAACGCCCGGTAACGCTCACCGATCGCATCCTCGCCACGAATCACACCACCCTATTCGCCGGCCGAACCCCAACCCCTCGCGATTGTTAGTTGACGCGCCCTTAGCGCCAGGAGCGCGAGCTCCTTTTCAGGATCGACAGTCGCCACGGCGTAGCGAACGCGGGCGCCCTGGCGCACCCAATGGTCGACATGCCAGCCGATCGGCAGATCCATCAGCACGAACACAGGCTCGACGGTTGCGAGTGCCGCGGCAACCTCCTCGTGCACCAGCGCTGACTGGGTCGTCAGCACCAGCAACGGTGTGGGCGCCACTATCTCTTGAAGCTGGCGGGCGGTGTGCTGCGGATCCAGAAGCCCGATACGGGCGACGGGCTGCCCCTCAGCGTTGCGCGAGCGCGTGAACAGGCAGACCTGCGCTTCGAGATTCGGGTCCTCGACCACGAACTGCTTGTCGAGCAACTGCGGGTCCGTCCAGAACGCGCAGAGATGCTCTTGCTCGGTTCCCTGTTGTACGAGCAGCCCCTCGACGAGTGCGAGCGTCTCGGTCTCTTCGCGGGCCAGTATCTCGAGCGGCAATCGAGGGCGCAACGTGATCGCCTGACGGCTGAACTCGAGCAGGTCGGCGCCATCGGTCGGCATGAGGTCGCCAACGCTCAGGACTTCTTGCAGGCTCGGGTCGGCGGCGGCCCCGGCGTGCGCGATCCGCTCGGTCAGCCGATCGAGCTGGGACCACGGGAGCGTCGGCTCGCCGGCCTGCGCAAGCATCTCAGCCGCGAGCTCGTAGCAGCGCCGCTGTACTACCTGCACCTCGAAGCTCCACTGCTGTGTCAGCGCCTGAAGATCCGAGGGTGTCGTTGACCGATGCTCAGCAAGGATCTTTTGCTGGTGCCCAGGATCCTGGGCAGAGAGCTCCCGCAATAACTCTCGCCATGCGGCGGGGTCCGTGTTCAGGGACTCAAACAACGCCAGACGCTCGTCGGGTCCGAGACCGACGGCGCGACGCAGCCGGGCTAGCGACAGCGTCTGGAAGTCCAGGTCAACGACAACGTCGGCTAGGCCGCCGGGTGCCATGCAACAGCGCAGGATCGCGGCGGTCGCCGCAACCGGCAGCGTCCCGTCGAACGATGCGTTCGTGATCAGCAGCGCCTGGGCGCGCCGCCTGAAGTCGCTGTATCGATCGTTCCCGGCGAGCACGTCGCGCTCATGACGCTCGCGGCCCAACGCGTCGGCCAGGTAGGTCGCATACAGCTCGTGAACATCGCTTGAGTGCTCAACGGCATAGTCGAAGAGCTCCGTCAATGCGTGTTCGCGGATGCCCGACTTCGCGAGCATCGCAGCCACCGATGCCAGACAGCCCCCCATACGGTCGAGGTTTGCAGCTCATGGTGGAGCGCCTCGTGGGCCTGCACCATCAGGTGCTCATCGGCGCCGCGTATCTGCTCGACGAACACGCTCCAGCCGCCAACGCCGTCATATCCTCCGAGTAGATCACCTCGAAGGGACTCTGCGAGGCCGGTGCGTTGGCAGGCGAAGACGATCTGCTGAGTCACGCTCGACATCCTGACGCGAGCGCGCGGCTGAGGCGAGCACCTCAACCGGGCCACCGCAACTCCGGTCCGGACGATTCGAGCGCAGGAATCTACGCCGGCCGGGCACCTCTGCCGTCAGGAGCCGTCGCTCATCGCCGCGCCGTGTTCCGGACCGACGTCTGCTTCTCTTCGAGTCGCTGCTACAAGCCAGCCAGATCGTATGTGCCGAGCAGCGAGGCGAGCAAGACGCTGGCGGGCATACCACAACCTTCTCCGTCTCAAGCACGTTGGTCATCCGGTCTATTCAACCGGCGCTCGAGGCGATGCGCGATGTGGGCATTTACCGTGCGCGGGTGATCAGCGCCGCGGCAGTTTTAGAAGATCGCGTATTCGCGGACGAGCGGTGGCAGGGTGTCTGTCTCGAATAGCAGGGCGAGCAGCCCGCTCTGGATCCGGCCGCCGAGACGGTGAGCCTCCGCGAACTCTTCCGAGGCAGCCGCGTTATCGCGGGTCAGTGCCTCGAGCGCTTTGCGGAACGATTCGCTGTCCAGCAGGCCGATGAACTCGTCGTAGGCGCCGAGTGTGCGTCCGCCCTCATCGTGTGCCCCTGCGTCCAGAAACGACTGTGCCAGCCTGTCGGTTGGAGGCATACGGAGCCGGTGCTCCAGGAACGCCAGGATCTCTTCGGGTGTCAGGGGTGCGCATTCCAGGACCGGGAGTAGGCCGCCGGCGAAGAGCATCTTGCGCGAGGTTCGCAGCTTGGCGTTTCGTATTCCCCATCCCTCCCCGCGACGCTTGCGCTGCTTGCCCGCGAAGTCCACGCAGATTGTGCGCCAGTATCGGACGATGTCGTTCAGTAGCAGCCGCGGCGCACCCCTCGGCTTGCGGGTGTCCCGTAGGTAGCCGTCCAGAACCTTTTTCCATGCCAGCCGGTAGGACTGCTCGCCGAGGATCGCCTGTGACTCGAGCAGCAGGAGCATTCGTCTGCTGAGGTTGTTGTTGTCGTCTTCCTGTAGCCCGATGCGCTTCTCCAGGAAGTCGCTGTAAGCGATCTCGCCGAACAGCCCCTCCCGGCCTGGCTTGACGTCGAGTACCTTGGCGACCTCCTCGATCGACGGGTCGACCTCGTGCTCGGGGCGCCATGCGCCGTTGACGAGGATCATGTAGTCGTCATCGCTGCCAGAGGTGACCTCCTCTCGCCCCCACGATCCCATCAGCACGACGGAGACGTCGGGCTGGACGGAGAGCTCAGTGATTTTCGCGCGGCGAGCTTCAAGCCCACGGGCCGTCGTCTCGCGCGCTGCCATCAGGTGCTTGAACTCCTGTCCGCACGCTTGTGCCAGTCGCTCGAGTGGACTGGGCTCCATGCTCGCGCTCAGATCTCCCTGGGTGGCGCCTCGAGAATCCATGGAACGTCGAGACAGCGCTCTAGCAGTGGCATAAACAGCTCCTCGTCGTCCTCGGTCAGCGGGATGTGGTGCAGCTCGGGCGAAAGGGAGCTGACGTGGACGTGGCGCAACCGTGAGCGGAAGGCGTCAAGCAGCTCCGCGGCGAGTCCCATCGACGGGTCAAGTGACCAGGCGTGTGCAATGTCAAAGCAGAAGCCTGCGTGCGGGAGAGCCGCGAATGACCGTGCGAGCTGCTCGACGTTACATCCGTCGCTCTTTCCGGCGTCCATGTTCTCAAGGACGAGCGTGTGAGCGAGCGCGAGAAACGCCTCTGGGCTCTCAATTGTGTCCGGGTGCATGACGATCGCATCAGCCCGAGCCGCGAGCCCTAACAGCGAGGCAACGAGATCTCGCTCGGCCATCGTGCGACCCTTCGACGGCCCGTGGATGCTTAGGTATCGGAACGGCAGCGCCGGCTCTGCCTCGAGGTAGCGCTCCAGGCCCTGCACCTCGCTCTCAGACAGCACCGACAGCTCGACGGCAAACGGCGAGAGCTCTACGGCCTGGGCAACGAGCGCCGGCCAGTCGCCGCGAAGAGCCTGCATGTAGCCGGTCGAGGCACCGATCGGATGATGGGCGAGCAACATCCGGCGGTCCGCTGTGAGGGTCGAACTCATCACCGCTCAACCTAGCGATCCGGACGGACAGCGGAGTCGAGCAGGTCAGGCGGGTTCGCGCGGGATCGTTTTGGTGGCCCATGTGTTTGGTGGTGCTCCGGGTTTCCATTCGTCGAGGACGCTGCCGCCTTCCTTTTCCAGCATGCGGTCGTAGTCGCGGAGCTGGGTGTGGAATGCGAGCTCTTCGCGCGGGTCCTCGCCGTCATCGTCGAGCTCGTTGCGCCACGTCGCCAGGGCGCAGAGGATCTCGAGATGCACTTCGTCGTCCCACCATCCGTCTTTGAGGTTTTTGAGCCGTCGTGGATATCTGGCGTGCAGGGTGAGAATTGACCCCCACATGAGTGCTCGCCAATCAGCGTCTCCTCCGTAGGGCTCAAGCCAACGCGCGCGACCACTACCACTCCGGCGGGCGAGAACCGGGGTGTGCTTGACGGCCCGGATGTGGCCGCTCTCGGCGGCGTGGCCGATGGCGGCCCGGACCATCTGGCCGGCGAGGGTGGCTGGTGGCTGGCGTGCGCCGCCCGCGAGCTCGAGGAGCTGCTCGTGGATCGGATCCGGGAGGACGATCTGCAGGCGATGGCTCATCGCGAGTGCTCCGGTGAACGGTCTGCCGAGCGCTCTGGTGAGGCGAGGCGGTGGACGGCGCGTGCGATCCCGGGCAGCAGGCTGCGACTCGGCGCGATCGGGATCTGCAGGCCGGGTCCCCAGTCGGCGTCGGGGAGCGAGTGGTGCTCGAGCGACGGGGTCTGGGAGTGGCTTCTGCCCATGCGCTGCGCCAGGCGGGCGATGCGGTCGCTGTCGCGGCCCTGCAGTCCGAGGTCCTCGCGGCTGACGAACCAGTCCGTGCCGTTGCGCGAGCGCGATGCCTCGACGTATGCGGGCTCCTTGCTGGTCTGCCAGCCGCCGGTTACCACGAGCGTCCTGCTGACGGTCGCGCCCTGTGCGCGGTGGATGTGCTGGGCGTAGCCGAGACGCACGTTGGCCAGATCCTCACCCGAGAGCGTTCGCCGCTCACCGGTCGCGTCGAACTCGATCAGGACCTCCCCGGCGGGCGTGACATCGAGGACCTGGCCTTGGCTGCCGTTCTCGATGCGGGGCTTTCCTTGCTCGTGGTGCTGGGCGATCATCGCGACCCGGTCGCCCTCCCGGATCCCGTAGTGAACTCCGGGTATCTGGGCCTCGCGGGTTCCGAGTTCGCCTCGCTCAGCGCGGTAGTGCTGGGCACGTGCGTTCAGCCGCGCGATCTCCTGGTTGGACGCGTCTGAGAGGAGAGCGACCTCCCGGATCGGATGGGTCTTGGTGAGCGCCGCCCAGTTCTCGACGGCTCGCTCGATCGCCTGGTCGCGGGTGTCGGCCATGTGCAGCCGTCCGCGGGCGAGATAGTGCGCCATCGCCCGGTCCGAGCGCCCGGCTCGCAGGTCAGCCCAAGCAGCCTGCTCGCCGGGGTCCAGCGTGCGGCGAACGTTTGAGAGCTCGGCCGACGGGACGGCCTTGGCGAGGCGGTCGAACATGCCTCCCGCACCGATCGACGGAAGCTGCTCACCATCGCCGATCATGACGAGCTTCGCTCCGGTGCGCTCTACGAGGCCTGTGACGCGGTCAAGACGCTCGGTGTCGGCCATGCCCGCCTCATCCAGGAAGATCGTCGTGAACCGGTCAACCTGTTGCGTGCCGTGTGCTGAGCGTGCGAGGAGCGCGTCCAGGGTGAGGGTCTTGCCCTCAAGCGCGGGACTGTCCTGCCCCAGACGCTGCGCCGTTGACCCGGACACGGCGATGCCGATCGTGTCGTAGCCGCTGAGCTGCTCCGCGCGCGCTGCGGCGTCGATCACCACCCCCTTCCCCGTCCCGGCGGGGCCGATCAGGATCGCTGCGCGCTCCGGGCCACCAAGCCGTTCGAGAGCAAGGGTTTGCTCGCGGCTGAGCGGCGCGCCGATCCGTTCAGCTACCTGTTCGCCGGCGAGCTGGCGGGCGGTGTCCCCCACCTCCCTGCCAACCGGCTCCGCGAGCTGCTCGAGGCGTCGCTCGATCGCCTGCTCCTGCGCCCGCACCTTGAGCGTCGTCATGACCCCACCCTGCAGCGGCAGCACGCGCCGCTCGGAGATCATCTCCTTGCCTCGTGCGAGCGCCGCAGCGGGCGCCAGCTCGCCGACTGACTGCTCGAGCAGGACCGCGCGCAGCTCGCTCGCCGTGAACGTCGCCGCGCTCTCAGTCAAGCGCTCCTCGACGCGATCCTCGAGCACCCTCGCCAGCGTGGGCTGCCGCGCATCGGCGAGCGTGCGGGCGTCCTTTGCGTCGGTGAGCCGCAGGCGCTCTGCCTTCTCGTTCCAGACCTCCTGCAGCTCTCCCTGCGTGACGGGGATCTTGGCCTTGCGGTTCTCGAGCGCCAGGCTGCGAAGCTCGCCGCGCTCGGGTGCCCGGCCCCACCTCGCGCGAAAGCGCTCCCCGGCCTGCGCGACCTCGCGGCTGCGAGCGGAGAACGCGTCGATCAGCTCACGAGGGACCCCTGCCATCTCGAAATACCTGCCCTGCTTGCCTGTGCCCCCTTCGATCGCGTAGCCGCGGCCGGCGAGCTCGCTCGCGAGCGCGGAGCGATAGTAGGCGCCGATCTCCCTCGCCGAACGGTAGACGGGCCTTGATGCAACAGCGACGATCCGCCCGTCCTCCCTGACGGCGTTTGTGATGACGACATGGCTGTGAAGCTGGGGATCTGGTGCGCCCGCGCCCGCCACACCCCGCGCGGTCGCGTGCCGGTACTCCGCGGCGATCAGCTCACGCGCCGGCTCCTCCACAACAGCGCCGCCATAGCGGCGGCGAACGACCGGCACCTCCCGCGTCACATGGCCGATCGTCTCGCTGACCGCCGCCGCGTGCGCTGCCTCTATATCCCCGCGCTCGTGCTGATCGCCGAGCGCCCACCTCACAGACACCGACTTCGGGGCGCTGAACGTCAGATCGATCCCGCCGCCGCGGCCACCACCAGCACCCTCACGCCGCAGCCACTCCCCCGAGCGGGGATGACAGCCCTCCATAAGCGCAATGAAGTCCGCGCCCTCGACGGCCTCCCCCTCGATCCCCAGGCGCGCGAGCGTGTCGGGCGAGGCGAGCCACCGCCCCGGTGCCTGCGCCGGCTCACCGCCCGGCGTCAGGTAGTAGTCACCGCGCTCAGGCGCGGTCGTCTTCGCCTCCAGATAGCGCGCGTACCCGCCGCCCTTGGCGGCACCGATGCTCGCAGCGGTCATCACCACGGATATAGAGCGCGAACACGCCCAAGCGGCCAACGAATTTTCCTCGCGCGTCCCTCCATCCCGGTTACAGACCCCAACAACCCGCGACCGGCCAACGAATTCTCGTCGCGCGCCGCTCCATCCCGTTATCCGAGCGCGAACGACCCAAGTCAGGCAGACGATTCGGCACGGCGATCGCACAGCGCTAGCATGGCTGTGCATATGGTCTGTGCTGGATTTGCTGTTTCGGCGGTGCGATGGCTGAGGGCAGGGGCGGCGCGTTGCAAGCGCGGAGCAGGGAGTGCAGTCGAGGCGCGCTGGCGGGGCCGTTCCTGGGGGTGGCGTCTTTGTGGACGAAGGCGTTGTCGGGTTCAGCTGGTCGCAGTCAGTAGGGATGGGGGGGAG
>Ga0182012_10002588_pt1 | contig 19508 bp, 20 predicted proteins | sample 612S2SmetaG_FD_120486 | JGI IMG/M metagenome (GOLD analysis project Ga0182012, IMG submission 120486) | Permafrost microbial communities from Stordalen Mire, Sweden - 612S2S metaG | ecosystem: Environmental > Terrestrial > Soil > Wetlands > Permafrost | place: Sweden: Stordalen | collected...
CCCGAAGAGGAAGCCGCCGACGTGAGCGAAGTAGGCGACGCCTTCGCCGCCGAGCGGGTTGGCCAGCCCGGCGGCGCCGAACCAGAGCTGCTCGAGGAACCAGAAGCCCAGCAGGAAGACGGCGGGGACTTCGATGATCGTGACGAAGAAGATGATGAAGACGAGGCTCAGGACCTTCGCCCGGGGATAGAGCAGGATGTAGCCGCCGAGGACCGCCGCGATCGCCCCCGAGGCGCCGAGCGTGGGGGCCGCGGAGCTCGGGTCGACGGCGGTCTGGGCGGCGAGGGCGATGAGCCCGCCGAGCAGGTAGAAGGCGAGGTAGCGCAGCCGGCCGATCCGGTCCTCGACGGTCGGGCCGAAGATCGCCAGGAAGACCATGTTGCCGAAGATGTGCAGGAAGCTGCCGTGGAGGAACATCGAGGTGAAGACCGTCACCCAGGTCGCGGGCTGGGCCGGCGGCGTGCCGCTGACGCCCGGCTGGCCCTGGCAGGCGACGCCGGCGACGGGGCCCTGCGGGCTGAGCTGGGTGACGAGGTCGCAGTGCCTGCCGGGGTGGGTCAGCTCGTAGGGGATCGCGCCGTAGTGGACATCGACGGACTCGGTCGGCCCGTTGAAGAAGCTGCCGCCGTGGCGGATCTCCAGCAGGTAGGCGATCACGTTGATCGCGACCAGGGCGATCGTGACCAGCGGCAGCCGTCCGAGCGGGATGTTGTCTTTGAGCGGGAACATCGCGGCCTGCCCCCGACCGGCGAGGACCGCTCAGAGCGTACTTGCGCAGCAGGGCGCTAGGCGCGGGCTGCGAGCGGCCCGACGCCCGCCAGCGGCTGGCTGACGTGCTGGTCGGCGTGGTAGGAGGAGCGCACCAGCGGCCCGGCGGCGACGTGGTCGAAGCCAAGCGCGTAGGCGGCCTGCTCGAGGGCCTTGAACTCGTCGGGGTGCCAGTAGCGGACGACCGGCAGGTGGCGCTCGGAGGGGCGCAGGTACTGCCCGACCGTCAGGACCTGAACGCCCGACTCGCGCAGGGCGGCGAACGTCTGGACCATCTCCTCGTGGGTCTCGCCGAGGCCGACCATCAGCCCCGACTTCGTCACGACCTGCCCCTGGCCGAGCTCCTTCGCCAGGCGCAGGACGCGGCAGGAGCGCTCGAACCTGGAGCCGCGGCGGGCGATCGGGTAGAGCCGGGGGACGACCTCGACGTTGTGGTTGAAGACGTCGGGGCGCTCGGCGATGACCTTCGCCAGCGGCATCTCCTGACCCTGGAAGTCGGGCGTCAGGACCTCGATCTGGCAGCCCGGGGCCTGGCGGCGGATCTGGCGGATGACCCCGACGAAGGCCGATGCTCCCTTGTCGGGCAGGTCGTCGCGGTCGACGGAGGTGATGACCGCATGGCGCAGCCCCATGCGGGCGATCGAGCGGGCCACCCGGGCGGGCTCGAGCGGGTCGTTCCAGGTCGGCTTGCCGGTCTTGACGTTGCAGAAGCCGCAGCGGCGGGTGCAGGTGTCGCCGAGGATCATGAACGTCGCCGTGCCCCGCTCCCAGCACTCGCCGACGTTCGGGCAGGCGGCCTCCTGGCAGACCGTGTGAAGGTTCTCCGAGCGGATCAGCTCGGTCAGCTCGCGGTAGCGCTCGCCGCCGGGCGGGGGCACCTTGAACCAGGGCGGCTTGCGCTCGCGCAGCGGGCGGACATCGCCGCCGAGCACCTTCAGCACGTCCATCCCGCCGGGGTTCGACCGTGACCGTGTCGCGCTCAACGGGGCACCGCCACGGAGTACGCCGCGATCGGCTCACTCACGCCATGATCTTGAGGGGCCCGCCTGAGGGCGGGCCGGGAGGGGTCGCGTGGCGCGATCCCGAGCCGGGCGGGGGTCACGAGGCGCTGGCGCCGGCCGTGGGCGGCGCAGAAGGCATAGGCCATCCGCTTGCGAAAACAGCCAAGGCGCTCGCCGGTGCCGGCGGTCTCGGCGGCCAGCGAGGTCATCGCGACGTCGGGCAGCCCGCAGGCGATCACCCAGGAGAAGGGCTCGAGGTCGTTCTCGAGGTTGACGGCGAAGCCGTGCGTCGAGATGCCCCGGCTGACGTGAACGCCGAGCGAGGCGATCTTGCGCTCCTGGACCCAGACGCCGGTGTAGTCGGGGCCCTCCTCGTGGCGCGAGTGCGCCGTCACCCCCGCCTCGCCGAGCGCGGTGATGATCGCGCGTTCCATCGTCCGCAGATGTAGGTGGACGTCGCCGACGGCCATGATCGGGTAGCCGACCAGCTGGCCGGGGCCGTGGTAGGTGATCCGCCCGCCGCGGTCGGTCGCGTGGACCTCGGCGCCGCGGGCCTCGTAGAAGGAGACGGGGAAGGGCAGCTCCGCCGCGCTCGCGCGCCGACCGCGGGTGTAGGTGGGCGGGTGCTCGAGCAGCAGCAGGACGTCGGCGATCTCGCCGGCGAGGCGCCGCTCGCGCAGCTCCCGCTGGATCGCCAGGGCCTCGCCGTAGGGGACGAGCCCCAGCTGACAGACCTCGATCTCCTGCGCTCGCTGAGGGTCTCGCCGGCCGTTCATCGCTTGCCTCCCAGCCTAGATGATCGATGCTCGGGCTCCGCCCGCCCCGGGCCCCGCGGCGGCGCGCCTCAGAGCGCCAGCGCCGCGGGTGCCTCGAGCAGCTCGCGGACGCGGGCCAGGAAGCGCGCGGCTTCGGCGCCGTAGAGGATCCTGTGGTCGGAGACGAGCGTCAGGCTCATCGTGTGGCGCGCGACGATCTCCTCGTCGCGGACGACCGCCCGCGGTGCCAGGGCGCCGACGGAGAGGATCGCGGCCTGGGGCGGGTTGATGATCGCCGCGAAGCTCGAGATCCCGTACATCCCGAGGTTCGACACGGTGAACGTGCCGCCGCCGAGCTCGGGCGGGGTGATCGACCCGTCGCGCACGCGTGCCGCCAGGGCGCGGGTCTCGCGGGCGATCTCGCCGAGCGACTTCTCCTCGGCGTCGAAGACGGTCGGGACCACGAGCGCTCCCTCCGCGGCGACGGCGACGCCGACGTTGATCCGCGAATGCAGCTGGACCTTCCCGTCCCGGTAGCTCCCGTTGGCCAGCGGGTGCTCGCGCAGCGCTAGAGCGACCGCCTTGACGACCATGTCGTTGTAGGTCGGCACGGCCTCGCTGGCCGCCGGCGCATGCTCACCGGCCTCCGCCGGGTTGGCGAGGCCCTTGAGCTGGGCGCGCAGGGCGACGCAGTCCTCCATGTCGATCTCGATCTGCAGCGTGAAGTCGGGGATCGTCGCCTTGGACTCGGCCATCCGCCGGGCGACCGTCTGCTGCAGGCGGCTCAGCTCGATCTCGCGCGTCTCGCCCTTGGCCCGCGCGATCTCGTCGGGGGCGCGGGGCGCGGTGCCGACGGGCCCCGAGGCGGCCACGGCGGGCGCGGCCGGGGCGGGGGCGGCCGGGACGAGGGCGGCCGGGGCCGCCGGGGAGGCGGCGGTGGGGGAGCCGAGGACGTCGGCCTTGACGATCCGCCCGCCGGGGCCGCTGCCGTGAAGGGAGCCGAGATCGACGCCGCCCTCGCGGGCGATCCGCCGCGCAAGCGGAGAGGCCTTGATCCGCCCGCCGGCGCCATCCCGGGGAGCGGCCTCGCCGCCGGGTGGTGCCGCGGTCGGGGCCGGTGCCCCGTTCGCCGGTGCAGCCGGAGCACCGGAGGCGCCGGGGCTCTCGGCCTGAGGCGCCGCACCCGTTCCGGCTCCGTCGAGCTCCCCGACGTTCGCGATCGGCTGGCCGACCGGCAGCGTCTCGCCCTCCGCTGCGATCAGGTGCAGCACACCGGCCTGGTCTGACTCGTAGGTCATCGTCGCCTTGTCGGTCTCGATCTCGACGAGCTCCTGCCCGCGGGCGACCGTCTCCCCCTCGGCGAGCAGCCAGCGCAGGATCGTGCCCTCCTCCATCGTGTCGGAGAGGCGCGGCATGACGATGACCTCACCCATCAGGCCGCGCGGCCCAGCGTCGCCAGGGCGCCCGCCACGATCTGGGCCTCGTGCGGGTAGGCGATGTCCTCGAGCGGCTTTGAGTAGGGCATCGGCACGTCGGCGCCCGTCACGCGGGCGACGGGCGCGTCGAGGTCGTCGAATGCCTGTTCGCCGATCAGCGCCGCCAGGTTCGCGCCGACGCCCCCGTGGGGCCAGCCCTCCTCGGCGATCAGGCAGCGGTTCGTCCGCCTGACCGAGGCGAGGATCGTGTCGAGGTCGAGCGGCCGCAGCGTACGCGGGTCGATCACTTCGGCCTCGATGCCGTGCTCCTCGGCGAGGGTCTTCGCCGCCCGCTCGGCGGTCAGGGCCATCCGTGAGATGCCGACGATCGTCACGTCCGAGCCCTCGCGGGCCGTGCGGGCGACGCCGAAGGGGATCACCTCATCGCCCTCGGGCACCTCGCCGCGGACGCCGTAGAGGGACTCGTGCTCGATGAAGACGACCGGGTTCTCGTCGCGGATCGCGCTCTTCAACAGGCCCTTCGCATCGGCCGGGGTCGAGGGGACGGCGACCAGCAGGCCGGGAACCTGGAGGAACATCGCCTCGAAGCAGTGCGAGTGGGTCGGCCCCAGCTGGTGGCCCGCCCCCTGGGGCATCCGGACGACCAGCGGGACCCTGGCCTGGCCACCGAACATGTAGTGGATGTGGGCCGCGTGGTTGACGATCTGGTCGAGCGCCAGCAGGGCGAAGTTGATCGTCATCAGCTCGACGACCGGCCTCAGGCCCGTCATCGCCGCGCCGACGCCGACGCCGACGATCGTGTTCTCGGAGATCGGCGTGTCGCGGATCCGCCGCTCGCCGAACTCCTCGAGCAGGCCCTCGGTGACCTTGAAGGCGCCGCCGAAGACGCCGATGTCCTCGCCCATCAGGATCACCCGCTCGTCGCGCGCCAGCTCCTCCCGCAGCCCGGCGTTGAGCGCCTCCCGGTAGCGCAGCTCGGCCATCAGCGCGCCTGCTCCGCCGGCTCGTGGCCGTCCTCGCCGGCCGCCAGCGCCGAGGTCAGCTGGCGGGAGATCTCGTCGTTCGCCGCCGGCTCCGGCGCGGGCGGGGCGCCCTCGGCGCGGTCCTCGGTCGTCTCGACCGAATACCAGCCCCGCGAGGCCGAGCCGAGGACGTAGATGTCGTCATAGAGCGCCGCCGGCTCGGGGAACGGAGAGGCCTCGGCGAACTCGACCGCCGCATCGACCCGGGCGAGCGCCGCCGCGTCGAGCCGCTCGAGCTCCGCGGCCGTGATCAGCCCCTCCTCGATCAGCAGCGCGCCGAAGACGGTCAGGGGGTCGCGCTCGCGCCAGCGGGCCACCTCCTCCTTTGTCCGGTACTGCTCGGGGTCGGCCATCGAGTGGCCCCGGAAGCGGTAGGTGATCGCCTCGATCAGGACCGGCCGGCGCTCCTCGCGGACCTGCTCGACGGCTTCGGCGACGACCCGGTGGGTGTCGCGGACGTCCATCCCGTCGCAGCGCATCCCCGGCACGCCGAGGCTCTCGCCCTTGCGCTGCAGGTCGGTCACGGCCGAGTGCCGGCCCAGGGCCGTCCCCATGCCGAACTGGTTGTTGGTCACCATGAAGACGACCGGCAGCCGCCACAGCGCGGCCAGGTTGAGCGTTTCGCCGAAGGTCCCCTGGTTGGAGGCGCCGTCGCCGAACGTGCAGAGGGTCACCTCGTCGGTCCCCGTGTAGTCGCTCGCCAGCGCGATCCCGGCGGCGATCGGGAGGTTCCCGCCGACGATCCCGTAGCCGCCCATGAAGCGGCGGGCCAGGTCGAACATGTGCATCGAGCCACCCCGGCCGCGGCAGCAGCCGTCGACCTTCCCGAACAGCTCGGCCATCACGTTCTCGGGCGGCGTTCCGCGGACGATCGCGTGGCCGTGGGAGCGGTAGGTGGAGATCAGGTAGTCGCTCGCCCGCAGCGCCCGGGCGCTGCCGACGATCGTCGCCTCCTCGCCGATCGAGAGGTGCAGGAAGCCGCCGACCTTGGCCCTCGCATACATCTCGCCCGCCCGCTCCTCGAAGCGCCTGATCAGCGTCATCGTCTCGAGCCACTCGCGAGCGTCCTCGTTCATCACGCCTCCACGGTACTCCAGCGCTCGCGGAACTCCTCGGCCTCGAGGCTCGACAGGTCCGCCCGCAGCGCCCGCGCCAGCCGCGAGGCCGCATGCGGCGGGCGATCCCAGAAGAGGACGACTTCGCCCGAGTCGATCTCGACGATCTCGACGTGGTCGACACGCGCCGGGTCGGCGAGGAAGGCCGGCGCCCGCCCGGCGCGCATGACGATCAGCCGGAACGCGTCCCGCGCCATCACCTGCCTGCCCCCCGCAGCGAGGGGGCCGCCGCGAGCATCGCCCCGGCAGCGTCCGCCAGCGACCCCTCGCCGTGGAAGATGACACCCTCGACGCTCACCGCCGGCACCCGGCGAACGCCTGCCGCCGCGGCCTCCGCCGTCGCCTCGGCGAGCTGGTCGGCGAGCGAGCGCATTCCGGCTGCCCGCAGGACAGCCGCCGGGTGCATCTCGCAGGCGGCCCCCGCGATCAGCACTGAGTTCTCCTCGGCCAGCGAGCGCCCACCCGCGAAGGCCTGGCGGAAGGCCGCCTGGGCGAACGGGACCCCCCGGCCGATCGAGCGGGCGTAGGTGGCGATCAGCATCGCCAGGCGGCTGTCGAACGGGAACGGCTCGGGCCAGCGCAGCGGCGCCAGCTCGAGCTCGCCCGCACGGCGCTCGATCGCGCCGCGGTAGCCCTCGCCGCCGGTCGGCTCCCCCGCGCCGGCCGGCTCCCCCGCGCTGGGGAGCTCGCTCGCCAGCACCCCCCGCCATTCGGCCGGGCCCGGCAGGGTGTGCAGGACCTGCTCCGCGGCCAGGTAGGCCTCGGGGCTGGCGAGGTCGAAGTAGAAGGCGCCCGCCGGTGAGGTGGCGTCCGGCGGCACGGCCTCAGCCGTGGATCAGCCAGCCGTCGGCGGCGCGGCCGGCCTCCATCACAGCCTCCGAGAGCGTCGGGTGGCCGTGGATGATCCGGGCCAGCTCTGGGTAGCCGCCCTCGAGCGCCCGGATGTTGACGAGCTCCTGAATCAGCTCGGTCGCCCGCGAGCCGACGATGTGCCCGCCGAGCAGCTCGCCGTATTTCGACTCGCCGATGACCTTCACGAGGCCGGTCCGGTCGCCGTAGACGGTCCCTCCGCCGACGGCCCCGTAGGGGACCTTGCCGACGACGACGTCGTAGCCCTCGTCGATCGCCTGCTGCTCGGTCAGGCCGAACGAGCCGACGTTGGGGGTGCAGAAGGTCGCCCGCGGGATGTCGCCGTAGGCGATCGGATGCGTCGGCAGGCCCGCGATCGTCTCGGCCGCGATGATCCCCTCGTCGGAGGCCTTGTGCGCCAGCGCCGGGCCGGGGACCAGATCGCCGATCGCGTAGATCCCGGCGCGGCTCGTCCGCATCGCCCCGTCGACCCTGATCAGACCCCGCTCGTCGGTCTCGACGGCGGCCGCGGTCAGGCCCAGGGCCTCGGTGTCGGCGCCGCGGCCGGCGGCGATCACGAGGTAGTCGAACTCGCCCCGCTGCTCGCCGTAGGAGATGCTGACGCCGTCCTCCGACTGGGAGACGTCGGCGACCGGGGTGCCGGTGTGGATCGCCATGCCCTGTTTCTTCAGGCCCCGCTCGACCAGGCGCGAGATGTCGGCGTCCTCGCTCGGCAGGACCCGCTCGAGCATCTCCAGCAGCACGACCTCCGAGCCGAGCCGGGCGAAGGCCGAGGCGATCTCCGCGCCCGAGGCGCCGGCGCCGGCGACGGCCAGGCGCGCCGGCAGCCGGGGCAGTGCCCAGGCGCCCTCGGTGCCGATGATCCGCCCGCCGAGCTCCACGCCGGGGATGGCCCGCGGAACCGAACCGGTCGCGAGGATGATCGAGCCGGCCCCGATCACGTCCTCGCCGACCCTCACGCCGCCCTCGGCCGTCACCGCCGCGTCGCCCTCGATCAGGTCGATCGAGTTTTTCTTGAACAGCCCGCCTACGCCCGAGGTCAGCGTGCCGACGACCTTCTCGCGCCTGGCCTGGATCGCGTCGTAGTCGACCGCGACCGAGCCGACGTCGAGGCCGAAATCCTTGGCCTCGTTGATCTCGCTCAGCAGATCGGCCGAGCGCAGCACGGCCTTGGCGGGGATGCAGGCGTAGTTCAGGCAGCGTCCGCCGACCCTGTCGCGCTCGACGACGGCCGTCCTCAGACCGAGCTGGGCGGCGCGGATCGCGGCCACGTAGCCGCCCGGGCCGGACCCGATCACGACGCAGTCATAGGAGCTCTCGGCCATCGCCCGCAGCCTATCGAAGGCGGTTCGTTTCGCCCGCCTGGATGCGGCCCATGACGCGGACGAGCTTCCAGAACAGCCAGCCGGCGAGGACGATCGCGACGAGGCAGCCGGCGGCAGCGAGCAGAGTCACGGCGACCACCAGCGCCAGCGAGGTGACGAGGATCTGGAAGGCCAGCAGCGCCTCGAAGCCGAGCACCGCCCAGTAGCGCTGCCGGTACATCCCGACGGCGAGCAGCGCCAGGATCCCGCCGAGGAAGATCGCCCCCGGCAGCGAGCCGCCGTGGCGCGCCAGATCGTGAATCGAGAGCGCGCCCGCGATCACGGCCACGGCCAGCACGGCGGCCACCGCGATCGCGGCCCGCAGCGCGCCCGGGCGCTCCCCCTCGGCCAGCGGCAGGAGACCGGCGCGCAGACGCTCGTCGCGCGTGCCCCCTTCGGGCGGCGGCTCGCCGCTCACGTGTGTCCCGCCTCGATCAGCTCGCGCAGCTCCCGCGCGGCCGCCCGCGGATCCTCGGCGTCGGCGATCGCCCGCAGCACGCAGACCCGCTCGGCGCCGGCCGCCAGGACCTCACCGAGGTTCCCCACCTCCAGGCCGCCGATCGCAAAGAACGGGACCGGCGCGTGGGCGGCGGCGTATGCGACCAGCTCGCTGCCGACGGCGGGGCGCCCTCGCTTGGTCGGCGTCTCGTGCACAGGGCCGACGCCGATGTAGTCGACAAGGGCCGGGTCGACGGCGTCGATCTGCGCGGGGCTGTGGGTCGAGAGGCCGATCAGCAGCTGCTCGCCGACGAGCTCGCGAACCCGCTCGACGGGCATGTCGTCCTGGCCGACGTGGACGCCGTCGGCGCCGCTCTCGGCGGCCACGAGCGGTCGGTCGTTGACGATGAACAGGGCCCCGATCCGCTCGCAGAGCGCCCGTGCCGCATTCGCCAGGGCAGCCAGCTCGTCGTCGGGGAGATCCTTCTCGCGCAGCTGGAAGACGTCGACGCCGCCGGCGACGGCCTCGCGCAGCAGCTCGGGCAGGCGCCTGGCATCGCCGTCGGGCCCCCGCGCGGCACAGACCAGGTACAGGCGCGCCGCGGCAAGGCGGGCGCGTCGCTCGGCGCGGGGGCTCTCGCTGCTCATCGCCGTCGAAGTCTCGCAGGAGCGCATCGTCGCGCCGGGCGGTGGGGTCGGGCTAGCATCGTGGCCATGGCCCCCGCGAACCATGCCGAGCTCCTCGTCGTCGGCGGCGGCATCATCGGGCTGTCCGTCGCCTGGCGCGCCCGGCAGGCCGGAATCGGAGTCTGCCTGCTCGAGCGCGGAGTCCCCGGCGAGGGCACCTCGCGGGTCGCCGCCGGGATGCTCGCGCCCGTCGCCGAGGTCGAGTTCGGCGACGCCGGGCAGGCGCTGCTCGAGCTGGGCCTGCGCTCGGCCGCGCTCTGGCCCTCCTTCGCCGCGGAGCTGGCCCGGGCGAGTGGTCTCGAGATCCCCCTGCGGCGGACCGGCACCCTGCTTCTCGCCCGCGACGAGGACGAGGCGCTCGAGCTCGAGCGCCAGCTCGAGTTCCGCCGCTCGCTCGGTCTCCCCGTCGAGCGCCTGCGGGCGAGCGAGGCCCGACGGCGCGAGCCGGCGCTGGCGCCGACCCTGCGTCTCGCCCTGGAAGCCCCCGACGACCACGCCGTCGATCCGCGCCCCGTCCTCGCGGCGCTGCGCCGCGCCTGTGCGCTGGCGGGGGTCGAGATCCGCGAGCGGACGCCCGTCCGCGGCGTCGTCGTCGAGCACGGGCGTCTCGGCGGCGTCTCGCTCGCCGACGGCCGGCTGATCGAGGCGCCAACCGTCGTCCTCGCCTGCGGGCCCTGGACCGCCGGCCTCGAGGGCCTCGGCGGGGCGCTCCCGCCCGTGCGCCCTGTCAAGGGCCAGATCCTGCGCCTGCGCGATCCCCTCGGCCCCGGCCTGTTGAGCCGGGTGATCCGCTTCGCGGGCGGCTACGTCGTCCCCCGCGGCGACGGGGCCTACGTCCTCGGCGCGACCGTCGAGGAACGGGGCTTCGAGCTCGGAGCCACCGCCGGCGGGGTCTATGAGCTGCTGAAGGAGGCCCATGAGCTGCTGCCGGGGGTCGCCGAGCTGGAGATCGAGGAGCTCGCGGCCGGGCTGCGCCCGGGAACCCCGGACAACCTCCCGGCGATCGGACCCGGGGCCGCCGAGGGGCTGATCTGGGCGACCGGCCATCACCGCAACGGGATCCTGCTGGCACCGCTGACCGCCGAGCTCATCCTCGGCCTGCTGCGCGACGGCACCCAGGCGCTGCCGGCGGCCTGCGACCCGGGCCGCTTCGCCGCCGCGGAGGTGCCGGCATGATCCTCCTGAACGGCGAGCGGGCCGACCTCGCAGGTGGCGAGACGGTGCTCGCGGCGCTCGCCCGCCTCGGCCTCGAGGCAGACGCCCGCGGTGTCGCTGTCGCCGTCGACGGCGAGGTCGTCCCGCGCGGGCGCTGGGAGAGCTTCACGCTCGGCGAGGACGCCCGCGTCGAGGTCCTGACCGCGTCGCAGGGAGGATGATCGGGACGTGAACGAGCTCGTGATCGCCGGACGGACGCTCCGTTCGCGGCTCCTGCTGGGCACGGGTGGCTTCCCCTCACAGGAGCTGATGAGCGAGGCGATCGCGGCCTCTGGCACCGAGCTCGTGACGGTCGCCCTGCGGCGCGTCGACCCGGCCGCCCGCGGCTCGCTGGTCGAGGTCCTCGACCGTGCCGGCGTGTCGCTGCTGCCCAACACGGCCGGCTGCCATACCGCCCGCGACGCCGTCATGACGGCCCAGCTCGCGCGCGAGGCGTTCGAGACCGACTGGATCAAGCTCGAGGTGATCGGCGACGAGGACACCCTGTTGCCCGACGCGCCCGAGCTGCTGCGCGCCGCCGAGGAGCTCGTCGACGATGGCTTCGTCGTGCTGCCCTACACGACCGACGACCCCGTTCTCGCACGGCGCCTCGCCGACCTCGGCTGCGCCGCCGTGATGCCGCTGGGCTCGCCGATCGGCAGCGGCATGGGGATCCGCAACCCCTACAACATCGCGCTGATCCGCGAGGCCGTCGAGCTGCCGGTCGTGCTCGATGCCGGCATCGGCACGGCCTCCGACGCGGCGCTTGCGATGGAGCTCGGCTGCGACGCCGTGATGGCCGCCTCGGCGATCGCCCGCGCCCAGGACCCCGTCGCGATGGCGCTCGCGATGCGCCACGGCGTCGAGGCGGGCCGGCTGGCGCGGGGCGCGGGGCGGATCCCCCGCCGTCGCTACGCGACCGCCTCGAGCAGCGACGTCGGCCTGGCCGAGCTCACCTGAGCACCTGGATCGTCCCGTTCATCGACGCCGGGTGGAGCGTCGACTCGTAGTGGATCAGGCCGGGCCGGTCCAGGCGGATGCTGAAGGTGGCCCCCTCGGCCAGTTCTCCGGAGGCGATCCGCTGCGGCCCGTCGACGCTCGTGACGTTGTCGGGGCCGGGGTCGCCGTTGCTCCACTCGACGGTGCTCCCCGCCCTGACGCGGAGGACGTCGGGGTCGATCGTGAAGTAGCGGTAGGCGATCCGGACGTGCCCCGAGAGGACGGGCGCCGAGGGCGAGGGCGAGGCGAACTTCGGCGTCCCGATCAGCGACAGCTGCGAGCCGTGCCGGGTCGTCGCGGTGCTCGCCGTTGGTGTCGTGGAGCGGGTCGCGGTGGTGCTCGTCGTGGAGCCGCAGCCGGCTGGCGCCAGGGCTGCAAGCGCCGTCAGGAGGATCGCTCTGCGCACGACTCCACGATCTCACATCGCATTCGGGCGACGCCCGGGGGGCGCCGTCGAACGCCTAGACTGGCGCCTCCGATGTCCGTCCGCCATTTCCTCACCGGGGCCGAGCTGAGCGCCGCCGAGCTCGCCGCGCTGCTGGACCGCGCCGCCGAGCTGAAGGCCGATCCGCTCGGCTCGCGGGCGCTCGCCGGGCGTTCGGTCGCGCTGATCTTCCAGAAGCCCTCGACGCGGACGCGCGTCTCCTTCGAGGCCGGCGTCCACGAGCTCGGCGGCAACCCCCTGATCCTGCGCTCGGACGAGCTGCAGCTCTCACGCGGCGAGGCGCTCAGGGACACGGCGCTCGTGCTCTCGCGCCACGTCGCCGCCATCGGCCTGCGAACGGGTCCCGACGCGATCCTCGAGGAGCTCGCCCGCTGGGCGACGGTGCCGGTCATCAACATGCTGAGCGCCCTCCATCACCCCTGCCAGGCGCTGGCCGACCTGCTGACGCTGCGCGAGGCCTACGGCTCGCTCGAGGGACTGCGCCTGGCCTACGTCGGTGACGGCAACAACGTCGCCCGCTCGCTGGCCTTGCTCGGGCCCCTGGCGGGCCTCGAGGTCGCGATCGCCTCGCCCGAGGGCTACCGGCTCGAACCCGAGCCGCCGCAGGCCCCGGGCGCGACGGGCGCCGTCGTCCTGTGCGCCGACCCGCTCGAGGCGGTCGCCGGGGCGGTCGCCGTCTACACCGACGTCTGGGTCAGCATGGGCGATGAGGACACGGCCGAGGAGCGCCGTGGCGCGCTCGCCGAATACCGGGTCGATGACGCCCTGCTCGACCGCGCCGCGCCCGGTGCCTTCGCGTTGCACGACCTGCCGGCCCACGCCGGCGAGGAGATCACCGCCGAGGTCCTCTACGGGCCCCGCCAGCGGATCTGGGACCAGGCCGAGAACCGCCGCCATGCGCAGAAGGCGCTGCTCGAGCTGCTCGTGGCGGGGAAGCCGTGAGCACGGCGCCGCCGTTGGCCCCCCGGCCCCAGCGCGGCGAGGAGCTCGAGCTGACGATCGACTCGCTGGCCTTCGGCGGGGAGGGCGTCGCCCGGCTCGGGGACTCCGGCTACGTCGTCTTCGTCGCCGGCGCGATCCCCGGCGACCGGGTCCGGGCCGTCGTCCACAAGCGCAAGCGCAGCTACGCCCACGCCCGCACGCTCGAGGTGCTCGCGGCCAGCCCCGAGCGGATCGAGCCGCTCGCCGATCATCCAGGCGTTGCCTGGCAGGTGATCCCCTACGCCCGCCAGCTCGAGATCAAGCACGGCCAGGTTCGCGAGGCGCTCGAGCGGATCGGCCACCTCGAGGGCTTCGTGCTCGAGGACATCGTCCCCGCCCTCGAGCAGTGGCGCTACCGCAACAAGCTCGAGTACTCGTTCGGCAACGGACCCGCCGGCACGCTCCGCTGCGGCTTTCACGCACCCGCCGGGGCCAACGAGGTGCTGGCGATGGACGACTGCCTGCTGGCCTCCGAGCTCGGCAACGAGGCTCGCCGGCTGGCCGCCGGCTGGTGCTCCGCGCAGGGTCTGAGCGCCTGGGAGCGGGGGCGCCGCCACGGACGGGCCGGGGCGGGGGAGCAGGCCGCCCTGGAGGGGGAGAGCCAGGCCCCTCGGCGCGCCCCCGGTGAGCGCATCGGCCCGGCTCCCGACGGTCGCGTCCGGCTGCGCAACCTCGTCGTCCGCGAGGGACGGCGCACCGGCAAGCTGCAGGTCAGGATCGTCACGACCGCGGGCGAGCTGGACGCCGGCGGGCTCGCCCAGGCGCTCGCCGCGGGGCTCGGGGAGCGCCTCGACGGGGTGCTGTGGACGCGCTCTGACCGCCCCGCCGAGACGACCCAGGGGGGCGAGACGGAGCTCGTCTGGGGCGAGTCCGAGCTCCCCGAGCGCCTCGGCGAACTCGACCTCAGGATCTCCGCCGAAGCGTTCTTTCAGACGAACACCGAGATGGCCGAGGTCCTCTACGGGCTGGTCGCCGAGTACGCCGCCCTCGAGGGCTGGGAGCGGGTCTATGACCTCTACTGCGGGATCGGCTCGATCGCGCTGACGCTCGCTCCCAAGGCCGGCGAGCTGTGGGGTATCGAGCTCGTCGAGCAGGCCGTCGCCGACGCGATCGCGGGCGCGAGGCGCAACGAGATCACCAAGGCCCGCTTCTTCGCCGGCGACACCCGCCTGGCGCTCGGGGAGCTGCTCGCGAAGGCGGGGCGCCCGGACGTGATCGTCGTCGACCCGCCCAGGGCCGGTCTCTCCAAGAAGGTCGTCCACCGGATCATCGAAGCCGCGCCCAAACGAATCGTCTACGTCTCCTGCAACCCCACGACGCTCGCTCCCAACGCGGCCGAACTCGTCGAGGCCGGCTGGGCGCTGAAGAAGGTCCGCCCCGTCGACATGTTCCCCCAGACCCACCACATCGAGGCCGTGGCCCTCTTCGAACGTGGCGAGGCCCGGCCCGGCCCGCCGTCCCCGGGGGACGCCTCCGCCCCCGGGTAGTCTCGGCGCTGATGGAGGGGTGGACTCTCAGCGCGGCGTTGGAGCGGGTCCGCGCGGACTTCCCGGCGGCGCTCGAGGCGGCCGCCGCGGCGGGGGTCGCCTGGTGGCTGGCCCACGATCTGCTCGGGCATCCGCAGCCGTTCTTCGCGCCGATCGCCGCCGCCGTCGCGCTCGGTGCCGTCCAGATCCAGCGGGCGCGGCGCAGCGTCCAGATGATCGTCGGCGTGATGCTCGGGATCGGCATCGCCGAGCTGCTGCACCCGCTGCTCGGCAACGGCGCGCTGCCGATCGCCGCGGTCGTGCTCGTGACGCTGCTGGCGGCGGTCGCGGTCAGCGCCTCGCTGGCCGGCGGCGGGATGATGTTCGTCAACCAGGCCGTCGCCGCCGCGGTCCTCGTGGTCGCGCTGCACAAGGCCGGCGCCGGCGGTGAGCGGGCCGTCGATGCCCTCGTCGGCGGCGGCGTCGCGCTGGTCTTCGGCGTCGGCCTGTTCCCGTCCGATCCGCTGAAGCTCCTGTGGCAGGCCGAGCACGATCTGCTCAGCGCGCTCGCGCAGGTGATCGAGCGCGAGCGCAGCCCGGCGACGGCGGGAATGGACCCCGCGATGGAGTGGGCGCTGCGGACGAGCCAGCTCGTCCACGCCCGGCTCGGCGAGCTGGCGCTCGCCCGCTCGACCGCCCGGGTCTCGGTGCGGATCGCGCCCCGGCGGATGCTGATGCGCGCGCAGATCGAGGCCGAGGAGCGGCGCGTCTCGAGGCTGAACCTGCTGGCCAGCGGCGTCCTCGGCCTGATGGCGACCGTCGAGGAGTTCGAGCACCGGGCGGCCGTCCCGAGCGCCGCCTGCGGTGCCGAGGTCGGCGAGCTCGGTGATGCGCTGGGGGCACTCCTGCGCGAGCGCCGGCCCTGGGGCGGGGAGACCGTCGCGCAGGTCCGCGGGCGCCTCTCAGAGCTCACCGGCCGGGCCCTGCCGGACGGCTCGGCGCAGGATGCGATTCTCGCCACCAGCGTCCGGCGGGTCGCCGGCGAGCTGCTCGGGGTGCTGCCCGGCTGACGCTAGGCTGGGGGCCGTGCGCGCCGCCACCATCCGCGAGCAGGAGATCGTGATCGAGGAGCACCCCGACCCCGAGCCCGGCAGCGGCGAGGTCCTCGTGCGCGTCCACGGGGCCGGCCTCAACGGCGCCGACATGATGCAGAAGCGGGGCCTCTACCCGGCCCCAGCGGGCTCACCGCAGGACATCCCCGGGATGGAGTTCGCCGGCGAGGTGCTGGCCAACGGCCCCGGCAGCGAGCGCTTCGCGGTCGGTGAGCGGGTCATGGGGATCGTCGGCGGGGGCGCCCAGGCCGAGCTCGTGACGGCCCACGAGCGCGTCCTGATGGCAGTCCCCGAGGGTCTCGACTGGGCGTGCGCCGGAGGCCTGCCGGAGGTCTTCACCACCGCCCACGACGCGATCTTCACCCAGGCGGGACTGTGCAGCGGCGAGCGCCTGCTGGTCCACGGCGGCGCCGGCGGGGTCGGCACGGCGGCGATCCAGCTCGCCCACGCGGCCGGCGCGAGCGTGACCGCGACGGTCCGCCGCGAGGAGCTTCGCGAGCAGGTCGCGGAGCTCGGCGCGACGGTGATCGCGCCGGAGGGGTTCGCCGAGCGCGGCCCCTTTGAGGTGATCCTCGAGCTCGTCGGGGGGCCCAACATGGCGGAGAACCTGCAGGCGCTCGCCACCGGCGGGCGGGTCTGCGTGATCGGCGTCGGCGCCGGCGCGAAGAGCGAGCTGAACCTGCTGGCGCTGATGGGCAAGCGCGCACGGATCCACGGCTCGACGCTGCGTGCCCGTCCGCTCGAGGAGAAAGCGCTGACCGCGCGGCTCGTGGAGCAGCGTGTCCTGCCGCTGTTCGCCCGTGGCCTTCTACGGGTGCCCGTCGCCGGGGAGTTCGCCCTCGAGCAGGCCGCCGAGGCCTACGAGCGCTTCGCCGCCGGCGGCAAGCTCGGCAAGATCGTCATCACGCCCTGAGCCGGCGGGCTCAGTAGGGGGGCTGGGCGGCATACCAGTCGCCGAGCACCCTGAAGGCGGCCCAGAACTCGCGCTTGGCCTCGGTTTCGTCGAGCGATGCGTCGATGTCGGGAACGTAGAGCGCGTCGATCGTCGGGGTCAGCTGCTGGAGCTCGCCGAAGGCCGGCTCGAGCGGGCGGCCCAGCGGGATGTCCATCTCGTTGAGGCTCGCCAGCGCCTCTTCGCCCATCACGACGACGATCTTCGGCTGGACGATCGCCAGCTCCTCGACGACGCGGGCGATGCAGGCGAAGTCGGCCAGCGACGGATCGCTCAGCGGGCACTTGACGCACAGCGTCCCGTAGACGGCGAGCGGGTCGATCTGCAGGCGCTTGAGCGACTTCATCACCGCCCCTCCCGCGCGGCCGTAGAAGGCGACGCCCTCCTCGATCTCCGAGGGGACGGCGGCGTGCTTGAGCAGCATGATGTCGGCCTGGGGGTGGCCCGAGCCGAGCACCGGCATCAGGTTCCCCCGCGGGCAGTGCGGGCAGGACTGCAGCTCCCGGGTCAGGGTGTTCAGCTCGCGGATCGCCCGCTCGAGGTACTTCTCGCGGATCTCGTCGTCGGTGACCGGCATCGGTCCCGAGGGATTTGACGGTGCGTCGTCTTGTCCTTGACGATGCATCAACAGTTGCGCCCGCGCTAGGAGCGGCTGCCCGAGCCCGGGGTGCGCCGCAGCCGCTTCAGACGGCGCGCCTTGCTCGCCCGCCGGGCCGAGCGCGGCGTCGCGCGGGTCTGCAGGAACTTCAGCGCCTGGACGTAGAGCAGCGAGGACGGGCGGGTCAGGATGTCCGCATCCGAGAGCGACTGCAGGAACTCGGCGGGGCCGTCGAAGTCGTGCATCCTGATCCGCACCGAGCCGAGTCCCTGCGCGACGTGCGAGTCCGAGCCGGCGCCCGCCACGATCCGGTACTTGGCCGCGAAGCGGGCGGCCTCGTCGTTGAACGAGCTGATCGCCACGCGCGGGTTGAAGACCTCGAGCGCGTCGATCTCGGGGAGGATCGGCAGCAGATGCTCGTAGTCAGGAACCGAGTGCATCCGGTCGAACGGGTGCGGGACGTAGACGAGGCCCCCCTGGCGGCGGATCTCGGCGACCGTCTCGGCCAGGCTCAGCCCGCGCGGGATCTTCTCCTCGATGAACAGGCCGATCACCTCGCCCTGGGCCGCCGTCTTCACCTCCTCGCCGACGATCACCTTGACGCCGAACGCGGCGGCCTTCTCACGCGCCTCGAGCGCACCCGAGATCTCGTTGTGGTCGGTCACGGCGATCGCCCCGAGGCCCTCCTCGCGGGCGCTCGCGAGCAGCACCTCGACCGGCGTCGCACAGTCGCTGGAGTGGTCGGTGTGCATGTGCAGGTCGACCTCGATCAGCGGCCGGCCGGCCAGCGCCCGGCGCAGGGCGGGGTCGCCGCCGCGCGGGTGCCGGCGTGCGGCGAGCTCGCCGTAGAGCTCCTCGAGCGCAGCCGCGGCATGCTCGTCGTCCGCCAGCAGCCTGTAGTCGCCGGGGAAGTGACCGGCCATCAGCTCGGCGGTCGCCGCGAGGCTCGCGGTGCGCGCGTCGAGGCGGCCGAAGAGCCCCTCGACGAAGCGTCGCGCCAGCACCGTCGAGAGCAGCCGCTCGGCGGAGGAGTGAAACGAGCCGACGTTCAGCGCGCGTGAATGGCGCAGCGCCGCCGTCGAGGTCGACGGCGCAAACGGCTCGTGGACGTGGACGAAGTCGAGCTCGACGCTGCCCAGCAGTTCCTCGATCGTCCGCGCGACGTCGATCGGCAGCGCCGGCGGCCGGCGCCGCCCGCCACCGGCGAAGTCGAGGACCTCGCCGACGGCGATCACCCGCGGCTCGCCGCGGTCGGTCCCCGCGAGCAGCCGCTGCGGCTCGTCGCGGGCCCCCCGCAGCTCGCGCCGCGAGGCCCTGACGCGCTCCTGCGAGCGCGACGGCGCGAGCACCAGGACGCGGTGGCCCCGCTCGGAGAGCTGCCCGGCGACGCGGCGGACGTGCGCGTTCAGGCCGTCCTCCTCCGCCTCCCACGGATAGGGCGTCACGTGGGCGATGGAGAAGGTCGGTGCCATCCGTGCTCGATTATCGCGCCCGGCGTCCTCGCGCGAGGCGCGCCGGGCGGAGGGCCTACTTCGCGCTCAGCGCCCGTTTGCGCGCCGGCGCGCTGCGGCCCTTCGGCTTCGTCAGCGGCGCCCGCTTGTAGCTGGCGATGAACTGCTCGGTGTCGCGCCGCGCCTGGTCGTCGGGGCGCTGGTTGTGCGGTGACTTCATCAGGTAGGAGGAGGGTCCGTCGAGCTGTCCCCCGAGGCCGTGGTTGAGCGCCAGCTTGCAGCAGCGGACGGCGTCGATCACGATCCCAGCCGAGTTCGGCGAGTCCCACACCTCGAGCTTCAGCTCGAGGTTGAGCGGCACGTCGCCGAAGGCCTGGCCCTCGACGCGGATGTGGGCCCACTTGCGGTCGGTCAGCCACGGCACGTAGTCCGACGGCCCGATGTAGACGTCGGAGGCCGGCAGCTGATGGTCCATGATCGAGGTGACCGCGTTGGTCTTTGAGATCTTCTTGGACTCCAGGCGCTCGCGCTCGAGCATGTTGTAGAAGTCCATGTTGCCGCCGACGTTCAGCTGGGAGGTGCGCAGCATCTTCACGCCGCGGTCGGCGAACAGGCGGGCGAGCGCCCGGTGCACGATCGTCGCGCCGACCTGGGACTTGATGTCGTCGCCGATCATCGGCAGGCCGGCCTTGCGGAAGCGCTTGTTCCAGTAGTCCTCGCGGGCGATGAACACGGGGATGCAGTTGACGAAGCCGCAGCCGGCCTCGAGGACCTGCTCCACGTACCACTTGGTCGCCTGCTCGGAGCCGACCGGCAGGTAGGAGACGACGACGTCGGTCTTGGTGTCGCGGAGG
>Ga0182012_10002590_pt1 | contig 19500 bp, 14 predicted proteins | sample 612S2SmetaG_FD_120486 | JGI IMG/M metagenome (GOLD analysis project Ga0182012, IMG submission 120486) | Permafrost microbial communities from Stordalen Mire, Sweden - 612S2S metaG | ecosystem: Environmental > Terrestrial > Soil > Wetlands > Permafrost | place: Sweden: Stordalen | collected...
CTAGAGCTATTTTGTGCATATAGTCACAAGGACCACGGGCTGAAGGAAGAATTTTCTTCTGCCAGGAGCGTACTACGCCGAAACGATTGGATTCAATTGTGGACTGATCAAGAGATTCGCCCAGGCGAAAGGTGGGAAAACAAAATTTCCGCACACTTGCTGCGTGCGGAAATTATTGTTTTCTTGGTCAGCGCTGACTTCATTAGCTCTGAATATTGCTACTGCGTCGAAATGGCGACTGCTTTGAAACGGGCACGTGAGAATCAGTGCATCGCAGTGCCAATAATCGTTCGAGCCTGTGATTGGCGCGAGACTCCGCTCAAGGTGTTGCAAGTCCTCCCGCACGAAGGAAGGCCGGTCACTTCCTGGGGAAATCGGGACGAGGCGTGGTTGAATGTTTCCATTGGATTGAAGGCTGCTGTCAAGGCCGCTCTGAAGAAGCTGTTAGGACAAGTTGATAATAACCAAGAGCACGGAAGTGGAGTTGCAACTGGTCCGTTTCCGAGGCAGCGTTCGGACAATTTGCAGGACCTCGTTGCGGAGTTGAACCGCAAGATTGGCGAAATAGATTCGGATTTGAGGAAGTCAGAACGTCGCCGCAAAAACAGGTCAACTGCACTCTTGCTTGGAACACTGGGCGCCGCTGCGGCAGGAGGGATGGTCTACGGTCGTGATACACACGATCCAACTCCGCATACTGTCGATGATGTGTTGCCGGGCATGGAAGATTCATCTGACTTGTTGATGAATTCGCATGCCGGTGACGATTCGCTAACGTCGGAACTCCACAAGTCAGACGATCCTAACGATGCTCGATGGAATGAAGAAACTGGGCATCCTGCGGATGATCATCGTTTTGCTGCCGCGGAATGGGCCACTCATCATGACATGATTGCCCAAAATGTCGATCACGGCTCAGCCGATGATGAAGTTGATATCGTGGAAGATGCCGACGATCTGTAAGACTCGACATGCATTCCCACTGCCTGTATAGCTCAATACCTATTAACTAAACTAGCTTGCGCCGACTGTCTTTAGATTCCCTTGGGCGTTAAGATCCCGAAGCAGGCGGTCGAATGCCCTCTTATAAGAAACATCAGATCTCCAGCCGCTGAAGTCTCCAATGTGCCGGCCACGACGAATATCGGCCGCCCACGCTTCCTCCGCATCCATGATGGCGTCGTCGATTCGAATTGGGAAAATGACAGGCCGCTTCTGGCGGTCCTCTCGTTCGCGTGCGGCTAAGACCTCACGCTCTACCCATGGACTTCTAATTGAGGACTCCGATAAAACGATCATTAACCTATCGTAGGAACGAATCGATTGCTCAATACCGTCTTGAAATGCATCGCCAATCTTTAGATCTTCTGGGGCAAACCAACATCGCAAATGGTTGGCGCGCAGGTCGGCGTGCAACCTTTCAGCAAATTGCTGATCGTGGCTTGAGTAGCTAATAAAACATGAATAGAACTCTAATGGCTGTCGAATCATTGATCGAGAATAGGTGATGAATTGGTCGGGCACACCACACCCGCGCAAGAAAATCTCGGGGATAGTTCCAGAGGACTTGAAGAATGTATCGATTCCGATACTTGAAGGTCCTTGGTGAATACACGAGTCCAAGCCCATCGCCTTGCTGAGATTTGTGTCGGCGAAAGTAGTATACAAAAGCTTCGCCTTGCTTAGGTCGGCTTGGCGTAAATTCGCTCCGCTGAAATTAGCCCCGCTGAGATTCGCCGATATAAGTTTGGCACCGACGAGGTTCGCACCAATGAGGTCAGCGCCTGTGAGTTGCGCGTCCGTTAAATTCGCGCCGCTAAAATCTGTCCCACTAAGGTCTGCCCGGCTTAGTTCCGTGCCGCAAAGTGTCGCCCTGCCAAGGTTGATCCGGCTCAGGTTTGCTCCGCCAAGTTCGAGTCCGTTTAGATTTGCAGCGCTGAGATCTAACGTATCCAGACCCCTCGGACGATGCTCAACGTGAGTCCGTCTCCAGTTGTTCCACACGATCGCTCCTTCACGTATTTTGCTGAGCTGATCGCGATTTGCCATGGGCTTCAAAATACCACTATAGTTCAGGCACCGCTCCGTTGTTGAGCAACTATTCGGAGTCAATTATGAATGTCAAGTCGTCGTTTCGAGTTCGAAGAAAAATATGAACTTCCGCTGGGAAGGCGAATCCTTCCCTGGCTCCAGCCGGCCGCGAACAAACCTTTAGGCCGTCTTCCACCACCCATCCCAACGGAGATTTTCCATCTCCGTAACGCCTCTTCCTCGAACGCTAATGGACTCCGTCCCTCGCGCGGACAATAGTTTCCCCAGGATTCCTCGCTAGCGCTCGTGCATCCCTCCGCTGCGCTTCGCCGTTGCGCTTCGCTCCACGGTGGGCGATACCCCTCTATTGTCCTTGCTACCCCTGCTCTCGCCGGCGAGGCCTCGGGGCTGTTGGTTCACGCCAACAACCCACTGCCACTACCGAAAAGGACAAAACAAACCATGACTCTCCAAGATCTTCAAACCGTAGACATCCCGCTCAACAAGCTCACCCTCTGGGACGAAAACGTCCGCACCACCGGAGCTGAAGACGGCCTCGACGAATTGATTGCATCCATCACATCCGTCGGCTTGCTTCACAGCCTTGTCGTACAGAAAGCCACCCGCGGCCAGTATTCCGTCATCGCTGGCAAACGCCGCTTCCTGGCACTCTCGCAAATGGCCGACGCTGGCAACGTCAAACGCACCATGCCCGTTCCATGCCGAGTCGCCGCTCAGGACGCCAACCTCACCGAAATCAGCCTCGCTGAAAATGTTGTCAGATTGGAAATGTGTCCAGTTTCAGAGCTGGAAGCTTGGCTCAGAATGATCCAGTCCGGCCATTGCGTCGCCGAGATTGCCGCTCGTTTCGGCGTCACCGAAGCCGTAGTGAACCGACGCCTGGCCTTGGCCAGAGTCAGCCCCGTTTTGCTGGAACTCTACCGCGCCAATGAAATCGACCTCGACGTCCTACAAGCATTCACCCTAACCGACAACCACGCGACACAAGAGCAGATCTGGAACGATCTCCAGGAATGGGATCGCAATCCAGAGGCGATTCGCCATTTGTTGTCGAACGAGGACATCCCCGCCACCGACAAACGAGCCAAGTTTGTGGGACTCCCGGCTTATGAAGCCGCCGGTGGAGTTGTCAAACGCGATCTATTCTCTGAAGACGAAGAAGGTGCCTACATTATCGACGCGCCCCTGCTCACTCGCCTAATCGATGCAAAGCTGCAAACCCTGGCCACCCAAGCGAACGCCGATGGATGGAAGTGGGTCGAAGTTCAGCCGCAGACCGACCACCAAGCCCTCGGTAAATTCCGCCGCATTCGCGCCACGCCTTCACCCTTGCCGCCCGAAGATGCCACACGCGTCGAAGAACTCGAACAGAAGCTCACCGAGATAGGCGACCAGATGGAGAACGATCCCGATGCCGACTGCGATGCCCTCGACGAGCAAGCCGAAGAAATCCAAACGCAAATCGCCGCCATCCAAGAACAACAAGTTCCTTCTTTCCCCGCCGATACAAAAGCCAGTTGCGGAGTTGTCATCACCATCGGCCACAATGGCGAAGCTCAACTGATTTACGGACTCTTGCGGAAAGAAGATGCCGCCCAACTCGCCGCCGACCGCACCGACGAAGATGCCCATGCCGCAGAACCTACCACAGAACATCCGCAACCGTATTCCGCCGTGTTGGTCGAAACTCTGACCGTGGTCAAAACCGCCGCCATCGCCGCCGAACTCAGCCAGCAGCCCATCATCGCCCTGGCCGCAGCCGTTCATGCGCTGGTTCTCAGTCAATTTGGTCTTGATCTGAAACTCTATGGGACCAGAGGCAGTATCCAGATCTGCACCACGCAACCGAATCTGTCAGAAGCCGGAACTTCGAAGGCCGCCCAGTCTCTCGAAGAGCAGCGCAACGCCTGGTTCGCTCGATTTCCAAAGACGCCGCATGCCCTATTCACGTGGTGTCTTGCCCAAGATCAACAAACCCTTCTAGCACTGTTAGCCTTTTGCACCGCGCTCAGCCTGAACGCCGTTAAGACCAAGAACGATTCCGGTGCATCCCGGCTCCAGCACGCCGACGCCCTCGCCACCGCCCTCAACATGGACATGCGGAACTGGTTCACCCCGACCGCTGAGAACTTCTTCAGCAAGGTTTCCAAAACCCTGATTCTGGAAGCAATGACCGACGCAGGAAAGGCGCCAAACTCGAACGCCCCGGCGCTACTGAAGAAATCCGCCTTGGCCGAACTTGCCGAAAAGGCAATCGCTGGCACAGGTTGGTTGCCAGAACCCGTCCGAATTCAAGACGCGGTCAAAGAGGCCGAAGAAACGGAGGAACTCTCAGCCAACTAGGAGCATCACACGGAGGGGCGATAATGTTTCGCCCTTCCAACTCTTTGGAAGCCCACCATGCGAATTCCCTTTGAACTGATCCAGTACAAGCAATGGGTACTTTGGCGCAAGGCCGAAGTAAATGGCCGCGCCACCAAAATCCCCATCTCACCGTGGACCGGCAAAGCCGCCGCTTCCGATAGACCGCGTACTTGGAGTTCCTACCGCCACGCGCGTTACGCTTGCCACCAGCATCAATGCGACGGCGTGGGCTTTGTCTTCACCGACGCCGATCCATTCTGCGGTATCGACCTAGACCACTGCCGTGACAATGATGGAACCATCGCGCCGGCAGCTTTAGATTGGATCAAGCGATTCGGCAGCTACGCGGAGATCTCGCCATCTGGCACTGGCGTACACATTTTCATCAAGGCGAAGCTGCCTGGGAGCGGACGCCGTACTGGCAAGGTGGAAGTGTACGATTCTGGCCGATACTTCACCATCACTGGAACCCGCGTTTTTGACACGCCGTTAGCGATTCTCAACCGGCAGGATGTGCTCGAACAGTTGAGCGCTGAACTCTTTTCGGTTCAGCCGTCCAGGCCGAGTGTAAGCTACATTACAGATCCATCACGGCTATCGGATGATGAGCTTATTGAACAAGCCGCGAACGCCCGAAACGGCGACCGCTTCAAACGTTTGTGGGCCGGTGAAATTTCCGACTACGAAAACGACCCCAGCCGAGCGGACTTGGCATTGTGTGGCATGCTCGCTTTTTGGTGCGGACGCGACCCCGAACGCATCGACCGCCTATTCCGCCGCTCTGGCTTGATGCGTGAGAAGTGGGACCGCCGCACCGGCGACAGCGCGTACGGATCTATCACGATTAGGGCAACGGTCGCCGATTAGCCCAACCCATATAGTGCCATAATTTTTGAAGTCCTAGGATTTGATCGCGGCCTTTATCTTCTCCGAAAGTTCTGACGACTTTTCAGCGTTGACCTTGGGCGAACTCCAAGGTTCGGTCTGCAAAGCTTTGTAGCGCTTCTGCTCGCTTACGGCGACCCTAACCGACGTTTCTGTTTCACTACTCTTAATCACCGTCAAGTAAACCCGCGTCCCGATTTGATGATATTTGCCGGCGACGTCGATGGCCGTAACAATCTGGCCGGTTTCTTTGCTCGCGGAGCCGATCGTAAGGCCCTCGCGCTTCACATAGTTCAGCAAATCGTCATAGGTCTTATCGATCGCGGACGCCTGCTGAAAAGTCACGCCGCCTGAGACGTTCTGAATCTTTTCCGAATCTGCCTGTTCTTCCGCCTTGCGTTCTTGACGCTGTGCAAAGGCCGTCATCGTGCAAACGCTCACCAATGTGATTATCAGCGTTCTAAGGCGTTTTGAGACTATCATTGCTGTATTTCCTCCAGCTCTTTACAGTCGCACTTCCAAATCGAGAGAACGAAGCCCGAGTTTACAGGGGCTCGCCAACTAGAGTCGGTTGACATCAATAGCTGAAATGGCGCTTTGCACGGCCACGCCCGTGAACGTGCTTCCATGCTGTGTCTCGGAAGTTCGATTGGCAGATGTCAATACAGCCGACTATACGCCCGGATGGATTCCAGATGCTAACGGCGTTTAGCAGGACTAATCCCCTTTCAGTCGGTTAACCCGCACGGGTTCAGAATCTTAGAACCTGGTAGGCTGTCCTCGCGGCTCCAATAATAATCCCGTTCAGCAACGAAATACACAGGAGCTTTTGGGCCGAATTAAGCGCATCGCAGTATTGCCGTTTCACCGCACATTTCGCTCTTGACTTAACATTGTGCATGATACGAAATCAGCGCGATTTCATTGTCATTTTGGTTTCGGCTTCAGGTCAAAAGCGTTGGTGTCTAACGTTAAAGTTGCTGCCTGGACCTGCGTTTTGTCGCGCCAGGAAAATGTAAGGGCGTTTGTTTTTGACAAAAACAAAGTGATTTGGGCGTTGTCTGCTCGAGATGTGCCGATTTGCGACACGTTTGCGACAGAAGCGGCGGGACACTTACACGACGTTGTGCAAAGAAGTTTGCTATTAGCGTCATTGACATCAAGCGGCGGGCTACAGTGCCTTCGTCCCCGTCTAGAGAAGTCGTCAAAGCGGAACGCCCCGAAGTCGAAATCCCGAACGGCCAGCGCCGGTCGAATGTTCCAGCTTAGAGGTGAGTTGAGACCCGCGCAATAACTAACGACTCTGAATGATTTGGTTATCCCTAAGGAATCTAAGAGCGACATCGCTACGGACGGCTACAGCTAGAGAATCCTTTGCCTGGTGCATGATGCCAATCACTTCGCCAGTGTTATCCAATAGGGGTCCCCCCGAGGTTCCCGGCTGGATAGTGGCGTTGAAGTAAATGGAAACGGAGTCTACCGCGGCGACAGTTCCCACGAACGCAGCCTCATTCGGCATTTGGTATGCATATCCGATTCCAATAACCTCCGCTCCAAGGATAGGCGTCTTTGACCCCAGGCGCAAAGGAACCAGGCCGCTCGCTACTTGTAGTCTCAAGAGCGCCAGATCAGTTTGGGGGTCGGTCTTTATACTGGAGACCACGAATATCTTTCCGTCTGGCGTTCTGACCCTTATATCTGCTAGAGTTGACTGGGCCACAACATGAGCTGCGGTGAGAACATCCCTATCGGTGACTATGATGCCGGAGCCTTGGAATCCTCCATTGGGGACGGACGCTTCAATCCGCAAAACGGAAGCTCGCGTACTCTCGAAGACGGTCGCGAGAGCCTTGACGGCAAGTTGAGAATCGGCACCCTTGTCGCCCGACGCTATCGTCGATAGCGCTTGCACTGCCGCTTGCTTCGTACCGGGATTTGAAGAAACTGCCGCCTGCCTCAAATAGTCGATTGAGCCAGGGCCCTTGAACAGTTGTGCTAGATCTGCAGCAAGGGCGGGATGTGCAAGATCCTGTATTGCTGTTAAGGCGGCGGCTTTCCCTTTTTCATCTGAAGAGGTTAAGACAGGAATCAGCTTTTGAATTGCTTCCAATTCTAGGACTTTGTTGCCTTCCTCTTTTGTGAACGAGTCGTGTTCAGCCTGCGTGCGATTCAAATCAATCTGCCGTTGATTGTATGAATATGTGAAATAGCCTCCCACCGCCGCGATCAGCAGACTCGAAATAAAACTCAGGACTGCAGAACTCGCTGATATCTTGTCCCACTTGTCCTTTGCTTTGGGTGAGGGGGAGGACAAAAGCGGCTCTGCCGATGCACCGCGCTTCAGTAGAAGCCGCCCAATTTCTGTGTTACCGGCTCGTTGGGCAACAACTACAGCGGCATTAGATTCCCTATCGCGAACATCTGGGGAAGTGCCTGCATCAAGAAAAAGTTCGACCAACTCGTAATCCCCATTCTGGAGCGACTTGAAAAAACTGTCGCTTGAGAATTCCACCGCGATGGATTCGAGTTTTTGCCGAGCCGCTTCAGGTTCCATGCGTCTGGTTCGTTCTACTCTAACAGTTCCAGCAAAGGTAACGCTCATCTCGTTTCACCTGCGGCAGCAGATTTCGTGAGAGGCTCTTGCAGAGTGTGCCGAGTGTTGACAGCGAGGTCATTAGGTAAGAGCACGTTAGTGAAAATGTCTGCTCATCCTTAAGACGCGCGCTCTCGCGTATCATTCGCCTCGATCCGGGCCGCAACATACAAAATGCCGCTCTTCAGGCCGTCTCACCGATCCGCGTATATGTATAGGATCGGGACGTTGACCGAGACATCCATTCCGATCTCAATTCGATGTAGCGGATAAGCGTTGCGTGAGATTGGTCCACTGCTCGCGCTTTGCGCCGATATCGTTACGAAATGGGCGTTGCATTCTTCTAGTACGTTATGAGCGCTAGAGTGCGATTCGGAATATATCCGGTTCGGATTGAACTGCATCGTTATTAGCCGTATATGCCTGCCTTTCCACTTCAACAATTCCCGTGCCTTGCTTAAATGCGACGCAACAAGCTCCGCAAACTGCTTCTCGCTTGCGTCCTTCGTCTCGGTGCCAACCCTGATGTAGGATCGCCCAGCGAAATGCGGCCGCAACTCGCTACCCGGCACCATCACGGCGATGCATTCCAGTCCGTTGTGGAAAAGCGTTTTCGGCTGGAGATATAAGGGTGGCCACGTTTTATTTGCCACTGCTGCCTCGAGCTTCCTCATTATGTCTTCGATCTTGAGGTTTGGTTGGATATTTCCGGCGTTATCAACGCCTATAAACAAGATGCCGGGATAGCCAATCGGCACCGAGTTGGCGAATGCCACAACTGTCTTGATCCATCCGCCTTCGTCAGTTGAAGATTTGCGTTCGGTGAACTGATCTTCCGTTATTGTCAGGCGCTTCCTCAAATCGTCGTCGGTAGGAATGAAGTTGGTGTGGCCGGGCATCGACGACCAGACTAGCGTATTTCGCATTGCCCCCCGGCCAGCCGTTTGCCACAGACATCATCCCGGCATGGTCGAGATCAAGATTCCGCCAGCGACCTAACACCAGAAACTACGCTTATCTAAGCGTCACGGCCTTCGCCCGCTGCGGGATGGCGGTGGCAGCGTTAACCCGTCGCTGCACCGCTGGCTCTTCGCCGTCATACAGCGGATGCCGGGACGTCATCCTGCCTGTTTTCAATGTCATTCCGCGCCTCGTGTCGATTAACTTCTCAACTTGCTCTTTCATGCACTCGTACCGCCGGCGCTTTAAGTCCAGACGCTGCCGGCACCCAAGAGCAATTGTCCACGTCACGCCCTGCTTGCATCGATTGCCATACCTTGGTTGGAATAGTGCCAACCTAAACACGCGCATTACTAACGCAGCTTCGCGGGGGACTAAATCTATAACACCGGCTCAGAGATGAATTCAAGGAAATCGTGACCCCATGCGCTAGTCCAGCGACCTCCTAGGGCCGTCATATATTCTTGATTCCCGGTTCTTTGCAAAAGTTCGTAACGAGACAAATCATCAAGTACTAACTTGGCCATTTTCCCGTCGATACCTTGTTGCAATGCCACCTTGTTAGTGAACGTTGAGAATGCCGTCCTAGCGGTTGTGCCGCCACTTTCGTCTAACGTTTTTAGAATACGCAAATGAAGCGGACTCAGACGCTCAGCCAGCAGCAGAAACAGTGCTCGCCGGTCATCGTCTCCGCCGCGGCTCAGGGCTGTGTTTAGCACTGCATTCCGCAGAGCATCTCGCTTCTCTTTGGCGTGCGTTCGAACCACGGCCTGTGCGGCTTGAGCAGCTGCGGACACAAACGCCTGGTTGTTGCTTAGGTCCTCAAATCTGAACCCATCTGCGCGCCGTTCAAGATCGTGAAGACGGCGCGACAAATCCTCAAGCCAATCATCACGACGCTGCGCCAATGGTGTCGCAAGCAGCATGCTCAACTCTTCGGCAAGGAGGCCACCTGCAAAAGGAATGGCGGAAATAGCACCCTTTAGTGCTGCGACGCGGTGGTCTGCTAGCTCTGCATTTTTCGGTAAAGCCTTGCGTGAAGGTTCGTCGAAGATTCCCGCCATGTCTGATCGTCGCACTTTCACCGGCGGTAAAAGGTACTTGCCCGGTCCACTTCTACTTATAGCTTGTGGAACAGCAAATGCCCCGGCTAAAAGGTGTAGTGCTCATTAGAAACAAAAATTTTGGATATCCTGAATCGAAATGCGGATCGATCCCAAAGAGAGCATTGCGGGTCAGCCGGATCTCTTAGTCCGGCAGACGCTTCGACGGCTCCGTAACCAGTTGCAGTGGCGGCTGGAGGAGCTTGAATCCACGGCTTCGCTTAAAGCTGGAGAAGCGCGTACATTTCTAAAGACTTTGTTAGCCGAAGGTCTTGTCGGCGGAAAAGAGCTTCGTCTTGGCCGTACCGCATCGATTTCTACTCGGAAAGCCAGAACCGAGTGCAGCGCAAAATCCGCCGAACACGCGAAAGCGCCCGGCCCGGCAGCGGCCTTCCGACGATTGCCCATTTTGAGAAATCGCAGAACCCATCGGCGTTTTTTCGGTACTAATCCGGCGAGACGGCGACGAATGGCTCATAATTCGGTGATTTGCCCATTGTTCGCCGAAGGGTACCCAAACAAAGCTAACTTTTGCCATTGGTTGTTGTTGAAGGACGGGTTCCCACTCCTGAGTCGGCTTCTCGCCAGCAAGCCGCACAGAAGTAGATGCTTGAATTGGTGCGTCCGGGCAGTCGATGGGACAAAATGGGCTGAAGTCGCGACATCGAGAAGCCAAGCGTACCCATATCATTGAAAAGAAGCGTTTATATGTAAGTATTACCTTCCAGATGCTCCCGAAGCATCCGGCCAGATGCCAACCTTTCGTACACGATGAATATTCTCCACATCACGGACCTTCATTTCGGTATTGATCGATCTGTCGTAGAGCGTGACGAGCGCCACTTGGCACTCGAAGGATTGATCGTTACCGTGCAGGGATTGGACCCGAGTTGGGCACCCTCAGTGGTCTGTGTATCTGGCGATCTGGCATTCGCCGGGCGGCCCTCGGACTACTCGCAATTTGGTGACTGGATCAAACTCCTCCTGACGGCGCTCAATCTCGGCGTGGAGCATCTCGTTGTGTGTCCCGGGAATCATGATATTGAGCGAGCGGTGGCGACGACCTTTGCCCGTCCTGGCGCACCTGAGGAGGCGGATCGTTGCCTGGGGGTTCCTTTGCCAGCGCATTACGAAAAAGCCTTCCAAAACTACACGGAGTTCTGCAAAGCGCTGGGCATTCCAAGCCTCGCATTCGGAGATCAGGAAAGTTACCTGACCGGAGTAAGGGTCCTCGACGACGTTCGCTTCGTCTCCATGAATTCGTCATGGTTCTGCCGAGACGAAACTGACCACCAACAGCTTTGGATTGGTTATCCGCTCCTTCGTCACTTGGAAGCCTCAAGCCAGTGGCCCAAGCAGGACATTCCGTGTGTGGGGTTGCTGCATCATCCCCGGGAGGACTTCAATCCTCACGAGATTCACGCTTACGGCAGCCGGCCCAACATCTACGACTACATCTGCGAGCGTTGCGACATTCTTCTTAGCGGGCATACGCATGGCGAGGTAAGAGAACCTGACCAAATCGCCGGCCGTGCTTTGGTATTCACAGGCGGGGCCACTTATGTCAACACCGAGTACAACAATTCCTTCCAAATTCTTCGTCTTCAAGGAAACTCGTTAGACTATAGGGCGTTCGTCTTTGATCCACGCAAGGGGAACTGGACGTCCGCCGGAGAGGCCAAACATCGTCTCCTGGGAAGTTCTGTGGCCAGTTCCAGCTTGGACTCGCCTGCAACTGCTCCCATCGAACAATGGCGTTCGAAGGCCGCAAACGATGCGCGACGCGTGCGTGATTCGAAATCAAGAGCGGCGAGCCCTCATGGAAACCTTCCACCGCTCATCCGGCGCGGTGTCACGATCCTCAGGGTTGAGACAAAAGGACTCACCCCAGAGCAAGCGAAGGCGCCGGATCGCTCCGAATCCTTTCCGCTTTACGAGGCTGTACGTACGACTCCAGGTCGCAAGGTCTTGCTTCTTGGCGACATCGGCAGCGGAAAGAGCACCCTTGTTTGCGAGTTTGTAGAACGCAGCTTGTCAGAAGGCCCCACGTCCCTAGCGTTCATTCTCCCCGCTACCAGTCTTTCCGTTGCGCCCAACTTGACGCTCAAAGCGCTGCTGTCGCAGGTGAGTGCATACTTTACCGAGCAGATTGCACCGACTTCCGCTGCTCTCGATCTACAGTCGATCTTGGGACAAGGGACAGAGATCACGATAGCAATCGATGGGCTCGATGAAATGAGTGTTCCTTCGGCGTCGCTGCTAATTAGCAAGCTTGCCGCGGCTACCGAACATTGGCCGGATCTTCATATCGTTGCAACATCGCGACCGATTGAATTGCAAGGCATCGACTACCAAACCTGGAATGTACTTTCGACGCTCAGCGTGAATGCGGCAGAACGCCGAGAGCTTCTGCAAAACGAACTCATATCGCTCGGGAGCACGCGCAACACTGCCGATGAGGCTGAGGAGCTTGAATCGCAGGTTGCGCGAAGTGAGACGGTATCCGCCCTGTTGTCCTCACCTCTTACCGTCCGTCTCTTCACTCCGGCGCTGAGAAAGTCCAGGGTCTCCGCAACATTGACCCTTGGGGAGCTCCTGCTTGACGTACTAAACGAGCGCCTATTGGGCTGGAACAAGCGCGATCTCAAGCAGAATCAATTCGCCGCGTTAGAAGCGGCTCTGCCATCTCCTGATTCGCGCCTCCGTCTGCTTGGGGAAGCTCTCTCGTCGACACCTGAAGAATCCGACACGCGCCCGGACGTTTTCATAGCCCGACTCGAAGCGTCGTCGGCTCTCGCAACAAACCCCGCGAAGGGTTCCGTGGCAAAGGAAGCCTTCGATTCCTTCGTTCTCGCAGGCATTCTTTCACGCACAAGTATCGTGAACTTTCCCCTCCAGGCATTTCGTCAGATGTGCACCGCCTATTGGCTAGTCCAAAAACTTGAGGAAGGCTCGGAGCAAGAAACCATGGGCAGCCGCTGGCGGGACGTTTCCTTCGCTGCAGCCCTGCTCCGTCGTTCTGATTCCTTTCCGAGATATTGGGCCGTTTTTGAGCGCTATATCGCTTCGTTGCTCCAAGATCTTTCTGGAGTCTACGCCGCCGCAAGCATTGTGGTGGAATCACAGGATCACCAGCTCGCTATCTCTTTTATAGAAGGTCTCAAGAAATTCGGCCAGCATCCGCTCAATCGATCGGGCGGAATCGATAGAGACGATTCTTCGAAGGCGATAGCCGCAAGCCTTCGCCTTGCGGGGGACTCAGGGTTCAACTGGTTTTTCGGCGAATATCTCGATCCTCGGTATCCAGTGCGCTATGCCGGTAGCGCAATTTTGGATTGGGTTTTCGCTGAATGGCTCGCTCAGGTTCGAGACACCCTTACGGCAGATCAGCTCGACAAATTGAAGACGCTGGTGCGGCCACATATCGAGGCCTCGACCTACCAGGTCCACGGCATCATCGCACGGCTATCAACAGTTCTCCCTGACGCGTTCACCTCTGAAGAACGTGTCTACTTCGCATCGACGCTCCTCGCAGATATGCGGTACCGGACTCCCGCTCTCGAAGCGATTGGCATTGAATTCGCGAGCGATCCAGCGACCACTGAGTCGGTGCTCTTGGGGCGTATACATCAAGGCTTTGATGACGGAGGCCTCGTCGCAGCCATCTTGATTAATCGCCAGCAGGGTGTCCCGCCTGTCGACCTCATCCGGGCAGTCCTCCGGTCTGCCGCGAAGTCAAGGGTCAACAAAACCATCGAGGCAGCGTTGGTCACGCTTCAAAAGCGGCTCACAGAACCGGTCTGGCTACGATTGTTGCGGTGGCTCACGTTTGACTCCGATCGTTCTGTCGCTGCATCTGCAGCGATACTCGCGAACGAGATAGAACCGCAGCCTTCCGCACTCATCCGAAAGCCATTGCTTGATTCGCTTCATGATGGCGCTTACGTCTGGAGGGCTGAGCCTATTCTCCGCAAAGCGGTTGATGAGGGAGGAGTCGTGCAAGTCGATTGGCTTGCAAATCAGATTGCCCACGCAGATCGCATGATGGGTGGACATTCTGGATGGTGGAGGATTTTCCTGGCCACTCTTGAGAAAGCCGGAGCCGATGCGCCAGTCGTTCTGGCAGATACGCTTGGTGGACTTGGCCCGTTTCTTTTAGCTCGGAACCCCGAGATCCGTCAACGGTTCAAGGAACTCTTGCAAGGCACTTATGGAGATGCGTACCGTACGGAGTTGCGCTCTCGACTCGATGCAGTTGATCCTCGGGCTCGGCTTGCGGCTGCAGCGATTCTTACCACCTGTGATCCTAAGGGAGAAGCGAGAGCTCTGCGCACAGCCGTGCGCGCGCAGGACGAGTGGCGCACGCATGATTGGCACGAGTGGTTCGATATGGCTCTGACGTTTTCATACGGTCCTGGCCCTCTTACTGCTCTCGAAGCTGATTTGCCACGATTCGGAGACTCCGCAAGAAGCTATGCGTTTCGTCTGCTTTTCCAGAACGACACCGCAATCGAAACCCGTCAACCCGATGCACTCGTGCACGCGCTGCTCAGCTTGTATTCCACAACAGACAAAGAGCGAGCCTTTCTCTTGTCCTCACGGGAACCGCTCGAAGCAGCCCTCACCAGCCACGATCAAGATCGCAGCAAGAGGGCCGCGGCCCTCTTGCTTGAGCTTGGACAACTGAGTCCCAAGACAGAAGCTCGAGCTTGGATCACGATGGCCGAAGCATCGCTGACACAGCCCACCTTCGAAAAGGCGGCGGGACGACTCCTTACGGACGATCAGTTTGCGCAAGCAGTTGAAACCGAGGGCAGCCAGTCGATCAACGACGGCTTCAAGCCTCTCTTGCTTTTGTTGACGAGGGCTCTGCGTGAGACCAGCTCATGGAAAGATGTTCTCTGGCGCTTTTTCAAATCTTCCCAGTCTTCCTTCGGTCGTGAACCAGAAACCTACGGTCTGTGGGCTCTACGGTTCGGGAAGGACCACCCGAACCAGGGCGCAGCCATCGGCGCCGCCGCAAAGGAACTTCTAGCGGATCCCATGCTATTTGACACTCGCAACGTAGAGTCCGCCCAATGGGTTGCCTTGCTCGCAGACGAGTTTGCCAGCACGAAGCCCTATGATCTTGAGAAGGCACTCACGGTGGGGCAGACCATACACAAGCAAGCTGCCTGCGCTGTCATCGCGAGGCTTGGACATACGCCGCAGCAATTCCGTAGCCGCAATCGCGATTTTTATATTGGACGTGGTTCCATCCAATGGCATTCGAAATCGAAACCGGAAGTCATCGAGACACTAACTCGTTTTTCGCGTCCTACCGAAGTATTGCCGGGTGACGCTTGCGGAGTCATTGTCGATGCTTTACTTGGGGCACCGCCCACAGAAGAGGAACTCAAGCTGATTCGCGCGGAGGGAGAGAACGGCGCGATTCTCAAGGTAGCCTTGGCCTTCGCCTTCAACCTGCCACCGGACATCGGGGCATTGTTGAGCTCGATGGGCAGGGGCATGAGCATCTGGGAGCAGCAAAGCGGTTGCTTCCAGACCTTGGTGAGCATCTGGAGGTACGTTCTCGGTAGCGTCTCCGCGGTCGGTTCTTCATACAACGAACGGCTTGTTCAAGGGCTCAAGTTGCTCCTTGAGCAACGACGGGAGATGACTCATGCCGCAACCGCGCTATTGCGGCTCGGAAAGGCTATTCCAGGCGACCAGTTGGTGCCGTTGATGGAAGCTTGTGTTCAAAAGCCGGGTGCCTCTGACGATTTCTTGGACGCGCTGATCCGTTGGCTTCAATCCCCAATTGAACCGGAAGTTCGGCAACAGCTTTCTAATGCAATCGATCATGCTCTTCGTCTGCTAGATCAAAAGAGCTGGGATTCAACCGAACTTGGCAATCATGACTATCGTCGTTTCCTGACCTTGCCGTTATGCTCGACCTTCCTCTCGGGAGAATTCAATGCGACCGCGCGTCAGGTGTTCTACCGTGGAGTAAAGTTTGCGGCCGCCCATCCTCCACAGCCTGGGTTCGGCGATTTCAGCGTCCTGCTCTACCAACTCAGCCCACTCTTGCCGGCTTTACCGCAAGCCGCCGTCGGCCAGCTTCTTCTCAACGGCAAGCTCCACCAAGATCCGATCGTTCGTTCCGTGTGTGCCGTCATCTTGGCAGCAGGTAAAGCCGCGCTCTCAAACGGTCAACCCGACCGCGACGAATGGTCGAGCGGAACTTTGATCGCAGGAGGAGGTGCCGATTAGTCCTCATAAGTCGTTGGCATCCGCCGATTGTTTAGTCGCCACCTGTCTGTATAACGCCATCTGGCCGACTTGGTGTGTGCTAGCCAGCGTGCGGCCTGACTTAGTACCATTCAAACTGCGAGCGAATCACGGGCCATTTCCTCGGCGTACTTTTTCAGATATTCTGCCGTCTCTTTCTTTTCTGCATCGATGGCTTCTCTCCTTTCAAGAACACGTCTTCTAGGGAACCAGTCAGCTATCGTGCTCAGCATTAAACCGGTGGGATTGTCGAGCTTTCGATTTCGGTAGACTTCGACAGCCCGGCGCTTAAAGAAAATTCGTATCTCCTCCACCGTGGCATCGGGCACAATCGCCCGCGTCCCTTTCCAGATACGCCGCAGCGCTCCCTCATCGAGATTGGCCTCCTGATCCATCTGCTCAGCAAACTTCAATGGGAATTCTTCGTGTTGAATGGCCGCCGTCGTCGTCGATTTTGGTTCATGAAAGAGTTCATGATTTAGTTCTTCCTTATATGCACCGCTGCTTTTGTCATCCTTTGCGTCTTTTCCGTCATCCTTTGCAGTCGATTCTGTCATCCTTTGTTCAGAAACGAAGACGCCCGTGTCATCCTTTAGCGGGCTACCGGATTTAGAAAGGATGACGCCGCTGGCATCGTTTTGCGCTGCCGGTTCCGAAAGGATGTCTGTCCTGTCATCCTTTATGACACTGCTCCGCAGCCGCGCCGCCGCTCGAAGCAAGTTCGCCTTACCAGCAGCTGTACGCTGTTGAAGCACAGCACACGACGAATGGCGGCATGGCTTGCCGTCTGGATGGAGGTGATACCAGATCGTCGCGTTGCCTCTTCCGCCCGCATCCCCTTTGGGCAAACAGACCCAAGCACCGGAAATCAGTTCAGACCGGATGCGCTGCACTTGCCGCTTGCTCACACCTCCCAACTCAGCCGCGAACTTTTCGTCTGTAAGAAACACCTGGCCGTCATAAGGCCGCCGCGGATCACGCCCGTGATTGATGTGATCGGCCAGCACACGATATCCCAGTTGTGCCCGAGACGAAAGAGTTGACCCCACTACATCCGATCCGAAGGCCTGACGAACCATGGCGGCGGGCGATCTGTCACCGCCAGGCTCGAACGCGGGAGGCCTGCGGGGGAGTTCGCTGGGCTCAACTTTGGATGCTCGTGCCGCCGTCATGCCGTTTCCACCAGTGCCATCGCCAGTCGGGATTATTACTGCAATACTTCCAATTCTTGTCATGGTGGCTCGCTTTAATAGATCAGGCGCCTACGCTGCGGCCCCGCTTTCGGCCTTGCGTCTCTGCGGAATTGCTGAAATCGAGGGGACGACAATTTCAGCGACGGGCCATTTGACCGTAAGGCCCCCAATTTCGCGTTCACATTCGCCGTAACTCAATTCGCCTTCAACGAATACCATCGCGCCGACCGGTATCCGTGCGGCGTATTCAGCGCTCTTGCCGCCGTAAACTACGCAAGTGTGCAACTGAGTTTTGATTTCCCAGCCGCCGCTACTCGACCGGCAGCGTTTGCGTGTGGATATGGAAAGGCGAGTCACAAGCTCACCGTTTTCCGAAACGCCGGTGTCCGGTTTGTCTTCAGCGCTGCCGAGGAGATTGATTCGGTTCAAGTGAACTCCACCAATATTCATAGGCCACCCTGCTTTCTATCTTGTTTTGGCAACGCCACGATGGGACCGCCAGGCGTCTGGACAGCTTCGATGCGCGAGCCGATATTGCCAAGGAAACCTGCCATTTGCCGTTTCTCAAGTAGAATTCCGCAGATGCCGCCCACTAGGAACAACACCAAACCCAACATTCCCTTCCAAAGCCAGCCGTTCGCCCTTTCCTGAAAGATCAACTTGGAATTGTGTTCCTGTAACTGCCGTGAAGCCGCGGTGAGCTTCCCGAGCTCGGTGGAAATCGTCGCCGAAATCCCTCTGTACTCCTGGCTCACTGGCTTCAGAGCTGCCGCAATGTGAGCCGAGAGCCCTTTGATATCCTTCACTGAAGCGTTTAAAAGTGTGGCCGCATCTTGCAATCCACACGCAGCAAGTTGCTGCCGGAAGCTCTCGCTCATCGCCTTAGCGACCGCGTTCGGATTTACGCCCTTGGCAATTTCAATCGGCAAAAGTGCCAAGCGTTCGTCCAACTTATCGTGGTAACTGCCTGCAGCTTTCGTTTGTGCGCGAAGCTCCGCCAAGAATTCGGCGAGTGCGTCTGGCAGGCGCTGCCCCAACAACGAAAGGAGGCCGAGCAACTGCACCACTTTGAACAACTCGTCGCCCGGTGGCAACGAGTTGACGTAAGAGATCAGTGCGGCGTAAGTCTCGCGGTCCTGCGGTTCTGTCAACCGACCCGCAAGACTGGAGAGTGCGTCTGGCTTAGTCGCGATCACAGAAGTAACAGGTCCTTTACCCCGTCGAGTTCCGCGAATAGATTCCGGCGATAAGCCTGGGCGCGCATCACAACGGTGGTCTGTTGCAATTCGGAAACATCAGTTCGGCGATCCGCGATTTTATTCAGCGTGAGCCCGTGTTGCCGTGCGGGATTCTCTACTTTGGGAAGCCGGTATTCCATAGAGATCTCAGCAGGCCGGAAAAGGCGGCGAAATTCCTTGGCTCCAGGATCGTTTTCCCAGTAGCCAAAATCTGCCGGATCAGTGAGGGAATTCTTTACGATCAGATAGTGAACCCGATATTGCAGCGAACTGGCCCAGGCCAGAACGCTTTCCACGCTGGCAGGGTCAGGCGTTACAACCCCAATTGCTGTAAAGGCAACCCCACTTTCTTCAACGGAGGAATACATCGATTGAAACCAACGATGCGCGACAGCGCCGGCACCCGCGCCCATGTCGGCAATCACAATGGGTGTGCCTTCATCGAGCACGTCAATAAACGAATCGAGACCTTCGGAAGTATGAATGTTCACCTTCCGAGCTTGCGGAAAGAAATGAGCCAATGAACCTCTTGCCTTGTTCTCCGTGTCCAAGTCAAGCAAGATGTGGGCTGCGTTCTGAGCTGCATACCATTCCACAAGCAAGCTGGTGAACGCGGTTTTGCCAACGCCGCCCTTGCCTCCCTGTGTAAAAACGACACGGCTGATCGGTTCAGTCTGGCGAAACGGAATTTTGATTGCTTCTACGGTTGCCATGAATTTCTCCCTTTAGTTCTGTTTGTTGGTTAACGGTTTGTCCGGGTCGTAAACGAAGACAGGACGGTCTTCGGTGTGTACAACTGCGGGCTTGTTACGAAGAGCTTTTATGACCGCACGTTGAGCGGC
>Ga0182012_10002592_pt1 | contig 19496 bp, 18 predicted proteins | sample 612S2SmetaG_FD_120486 | JGI IMG/M metagenome (GOLD analysis project Ga0182012, IMG submission 120486) | Permafrost microbial communities from Stordalen Mire, Sweden - 612S2S metaG | ecosystem: Environmental > Terrestrial > Soil > Wetlands > Permafrost | place: Sweden: Stordalen | collected...
CTTCTCGACGTCGTACGGACTGAGGGTCGCCAGTCGCTCGTTCCCGATCGACCCGTGCACGTGCTTCATCCACATGTTCTCGTAGCGCCGCACGGTCGACGGGGAGAGGTCCTCCCACCCGTTTTCCTTCCACCCCTGGATGGCATCGTTGACCGTAGTTCGCACGTTCCAGCGGGGTGCCTCGACGACCGGCGGCGGAACCGGCTCGTCCTCCGCCGCCGCGACCAGTCGGGACAGCTCGCGTTCGGCGGCCCGCTTGCCGCCACGAAACGTCTGGCAGCCGTGACGCACTTTGCCGTTGGCATCGCGGCCGAGGAACACCCGCAGTTCCCACACGTTCGGCTGCCGCTCGCGCATGCTTCCGGGCATTCGTCCCTCCGGACCCTCTCCCAATTGTTGGGCAAACTGTTGGGTTTCAGGCTATCTGGAGGGTGTGACGAGGGCAAAACCGCCTCTGAACTGGTGGGCCGTGCGAGTCTCGATCTCGCCACCTTGGGATTAAAAGTCCCCTGCTCTACCCGATGAGCTAACGGCCCGGGACGATCGTAGTGGCTCACCGATTCGGGACCTGGCGGCCCTACGGGCCGGCGCCGACGTCCATCGAGCCATCGGCGTCCGGGTCGCTCAGCCGCCGTGGGCCGGCGGGATCACGATCGCGGTGGGCTGGCCGCCCACCTCCACGGATCCGGCCAGGCTGCCGTTCACCAGGTTCACCGGCACCACCCGGCCGGTGGCCGTGCACACCCACGCCGTGAGCCCGTTGGCCGTGACGGCCAGGGCCTCGGCCGGGGCACCGACCGGGATGGGCGCCCCGGCCTGCAGCGTGGTCAGGTTCACCGGCAGCACACTGTCCCCTCCCGAGAGGTAGGCGGTGGCCCCCGTCGGCGACAGGGCGATGTCGGTCGGGTTGCCGGCCAGGGGAATGGACGGCAACGTCGTTAGGTGGGCCAGCCGGATCGGCGTCGCCGAACTGGTCTGGAAGTCGGCCACCAGTGCCGTCGTCCCGTCGGGGGCGATGGCCACGGCGACCGGCCCGGTGCCGGCGTCGATCGGGGTCCCCGGGGTCAACGACGGCAGGGCCAGCGGCGTCACCGTGCCGTCCCCGAAGTCAGCCACCAGCGCCGTCGACCCGTCGGGGGTGATGGCGATGGCCACCGGTTGCTTTCCCACCGGGACCGGCCTCCCGGCGTGCATCGACGGGAGGGCCACCGGGGTGACCGTACCGTCGATGAAGTTGGCCACGAGTGCCGTCGTACCGTCCGGCGTGACGGCCACCGCATCGGGTTCCACCCCCACGGTGACCCGGGCCACGACCGACCCGTCTGCCGTGTCGACCTCCGTCAGCTGGTCGCTCCCCTTGTCGGCCACCAGCAGCCGCGTCCCGTCCGGGGTCGAGGCCATGGCGGACGGGAGTGTGCCCGTGGTGATGTCCGGCAGGGCGGTCGAGGTCGCGGTGTCGAAGACCGACAGGGTGTCGCCCGGATCGGCCCGGCCGGCCAGCGTGGCCACGTAGGCCACGGTCCCCCGGGTCGCACCGGTCTGCACGGCTGACGGACCGCAGGCGCCGAGCGCCAGGCCCGCGGCCGCCAGCGTGCACACCACCACCGTCCGAAGGCTCCGTCTGGGCACCGGGTGATCGTAGGCGCCGTGGCCCGGGCGCCTCACCCCTGGGCGCAGGCCGCGCCGGGCTCGTCCACCGCACCGCTCCACTCCGGTCGGTCGGTCTCGGGGAAGAAGTCCCCGGTGCCGCGGTCCTGATGATAGGGAACAGGGCTGGGCCGGCCCCCGGCCAACTCGGCCACCGCGGCGAGCAGGGTGTCCACCTCGCCCGTCGACGTCCCGAGACCTGCGCTGGCCCGGACGGCGCCGGGCATCGTCCGGTGGTCGCCGTGGAGGACCTGACCGCGGAAGGCCTCGACCTCGGCCGCTCCGAGTCCGAGGAGGCGGATCAGGTACGGATGGGCGCAGAAGCACCCGTGGCGGACGGCGATGCCGTACTCGGCGCTCAGGCGGGCGGCCACCAGGGCGTGGTGCAGGTCCCCGACGGTGAAGGCCGCGACGGCCAGGGTGTCGATCCCCGGGTCGGATACCGGCGGGCCCAGCAGGCGGACCCCGTCGATCGACGCCAGGCCGTGGCGCAGTCGGCGGGCCAGGGCGTCCTCGTGGGACCGGACGGCGTCCCACCCGATCGCCCCGATGGCCTCCACCGCGGCGTGGAGGGCCACGGCCCCGACGACGTTGGGCGAGCCCGCTTCCTCGCGGTCCGGGGGCGCGGTCCACACCACCTCGTCCAGTCCGACCAGGTCCACCGCCCCGCCCCCGGCCAGAAACGGCTCGCCGTCCTCGAAGGCCGACCGGGGCCCGATCAGGGCGCCGGCGCCGAACGGGGCGTGGAGCTTGTGCCCGCTGAACGACAGGAAGTCCGCCGTGGTGGGCAGCGGCCGGTGGGGGGCGAGCTGGGCGGCGTCCACGGCGACGGGGACACCCCGGTCGTGGGCCGCGGCGATGATGGCGTCGACGGGGGGCACCCACCCCGTCACGTTGGAGGCCGCGGTGATGGCCAGGAGGGACGGTGCGGGGAGGGCGTCGAGGGCGGCGACCACATCGTCCAACCCGAAGGTCCCCTCGGTGGTGCAGCGGACGTAGCGGCGCTCGGCCACACGGCCCCAGGGCAGGAGGTTGGCGTGGTGCTCCACCTCGGTGGTTACCACGACCGACCCCGGGGCCAGGCGCAGGCGGAAGGCCAGGTGGTTGATGGCCTCGGTGGCGTTGCGGCACAGGATGGCCACATCGTCCCCGTCGGGGTCGCGCCCGGCGAACCGCAGGACGGCCCGACGGGCCTCCTCGTAGGCCGCCGTGGCCCGACGCGAGCGGTAGCCCGCACCCCGGTGCACGCTGGAGTACCAGGGCAGGAAGTCCGCCACCCGCTGGGCCACCTGGGGCAGGGCCTGGGTGGAGGCCGCCTGGTCCAGCTCCACCGCCGTGCGCTCGACCCCGTCGATGCACGGAACGGTGAGCCCGGTGCCCACCGGCACGACCAGGGGTGCCCCGTGGTCGGGGCCGGCATCTCCGGGGACGCCCCCGGCGACGGCGCTCGCGGGGACCGGGGCCGACCGTTGTTCGGGGGAGCTGTCCACCGGCCCACCCTACGACCCGCGACCCCGGCGGCCCGGTGCACCCCGGGCGGGGGATACGATCCACGGCCATGGCCGACGACCCCGTATCCCCGGTTCCGGACGACGGACCCGCCGTGTCCGCCGGATCCGCGCCGGAGGCCACCGGGGCCGCACCGGAGACCGCCGGGACCGCACCGGAGACCGCCGGGACCGCCGGGCCGGCCTCCGTGCCGGAGCTCGCCGGCGCCGACGGACCCGGCGGGTCGACCCCGCCCGATGCCGACGGGGCGGAGATCGACGCCGTCGAGGCCGTCCTGGCCGATGTCGAACAGGCGCTGGCCCGCCTCGACGACGGGAGCTACGGCCGTTGCCAGGCCTGTGGGACGGTGATCGCCGACGACCGACTCGGCGAGCTGCCGACCGCGGTCACCTGTACCTCCTGCGCCGTCCCGGCCCCGGCCTGAACGGCGACGCGGCGCCGGCCGGTGTGGTCCGGCCGTCCGGGGGCCGTCCGGGGGCCGGACTACGCTCGGTCCGATGGCAAGCCTGCACGAGACGCTGGATGGCCTGCTCGGACCGGAGTACCTGGACGGCCTCGAGTCACGCTCGCTCGACGAGATCCGCGTGATGCGCGCCGAGTGTCAGCAGGCCGAGCTGGAGCTCTCCTATCTCCGGCGACTGGCCCAGGGGCGACTCGACATCGTGCACGCCTATCTCGATGCCCACCGTGCCGGGGGTGCGGGCGACCTGGCCCAGCTGGTCGACGAACTGCCCACCATCCTGGCCGGTGAGCATTCCCGGCCGACGGGCCCGGGTCGGAACCCGTCCCTGCTCTCCTCGGACATCGACTGGCACGAGGTGACCGGCGAGCTCGACGGCGTGCTGGACGCCGACGGTGTCGGCCACCTGGGGGACCTGGACGACGAGGCGTTGGAGTCGCTGGCCGGGCGGCTGGGGTCCATCGAGAAGCGGGTGTCCCGGCAGCGGCGCGAACTGCACGAGCGGATCGACTCGCTGCAGTTGGAGCTGGTCAGCCGGTACAAGACGGGGAAGGCCTCGGTCGAGGGGCTGCTGTCGTGAGCGAGGAACGGGGACGTGGGATGACGACGGGGGCCAAGGACGCCAGCCGGGCCGAGGGGACGCAGTTCGTGAAGGAGCTCCCCGAACGCTTCAACGAGCTGGGGACGTTCATCCGTGAGCAGCGGAACACCGCCCGGCTGTCCCTCCGACGGCTCTCGGAGCTGGCCGGGATCTCCAACCCCTATCTCAGCCAGATCGAGCGGGGCCTCCGGAGGCCCTCGGCGGAGATCCTCCAGCAGATCGCCAAGGCCCTGCGGATCTCGGCCGAGACGCTGTACGTGCAGGCGGGGATCCTGGAGAAGCCCGACGGCGACACCGACCTGGCCCGCTACATCTTCGCCGACCGCCACCTCACCGAGGAGCAGCGCCACGCCCTGATGCGCATCTACCTGTCCTTCCGCCACGAGAACGAGGACGAGGCAGGGTCCGAGACGGTGCTGGAGACCGTCCGGGCGGCCAATGCGTCGGCCGGGGCCACCGGCGAATCCTCGGAGGACGGCGCGGCGGGGCCCGACCCGGTCGGCTGACCCGGTCCCGGTGGCGGCGCGTCCCGGTGGGGTCCCCCCGGGTAGGCTCGGCGGCGCATGAGGCGCTTGGCAGTCCTGTCGTTGCACACGTCGCCGCTGGCGCAACCGGGAACGGGCGACGGCGGGGGGATGAACGTCTACGTACGTGAGCTGACCTCGGCGCTGGCCCGGGTGGGGGTCACCTGCGACGTCTTCACCCGGGCGTGGTCCTACGACCTCCCCGCCTGCGTCACCGTGGAGCCGGGCTTCCGGGTGCACCATGTCCCAGCCGGGCCCGTGGCGCCCGTGGCCAAGGAGGCCCTGCCGGGTCTGGTCGACGAGTTCACCGAGGGCGTGCTGAAGCGCATGTCCGGTGTGGAGAGCCCCGAGCCCGGGCCCGAGCCGTCGTTCGACGCCGTGCACGCCAACTACTGGCTGAGCGGGCTGTCGGGGCACGTGGTCAAGCACGAGCTGGGCATCCCCCTGGTCTCCACGTTCCACACCCTCGACCGGGTGAAGGCCGAGGCCAGTCCCGAGGAGGTCGAGTCCGACGAGCAGGGCCGACGGGCCGAGGCCGAGGCGGCCATCATCGGGTGCTCCGACACTGTCCTGGCCTCGTGCACCGTCGAGGCGGAGCAGATCGTGTCGCTCTACGACGCCGACCCCACGAGGATCCGGATCGTCGCCCCCGGCGTCGACCACGCCTTCTTCGGCCCCGGGTACCGTCCCCAGGCCCGGCGGGCCATCGGGATCGGCCCCGACGGTCCCCTCCTGCTCTACGTCGGGCGGATCCAGCCTCTGAAGGGCCTGGAGACCGCGGTCCGGGCCCATGCCGTCCTGGCCGGCGACCACGGCGACGCCCGACTGGTCGTGGTCGGCGGGCCGAGCGGCCCCCATGGTGGCGAGGAACTGGCCCGCATGATGGCCCTGGTCGACGAGCTCGGGCTGGGGGAGCGGGTGTCCTTCGTCCCGCCCCAGCCCCACGAGCTGCTGTCCACCTACTACCGGGCCGCCGACGTCTGCCTCGTGCCCAGCCGGTCGGAGTCCTTCGGCCTGGTGGCCCTGGAGGCCGCGGCCTGCGGCACCCCGGTGGTGGCGTCCGACGTGGGGGGCCTGCGCACCCTGGTGGACCACGGCCGTACCGGCTTCCTGGTGGAGGAACCCACGCCGGAGTCGTTCGCCGCCTGGACCCGTCAGATCCTGGCCGAGCCGTTGCTGGCCGAGCGCCTGGGGACCGGTGCCGTGCTCCGGTCCCGTCGCTACACGTGGGCCCGGGCCGCCGGCCTGCTCCGCGACATCTACGAGGAGCTGACGGCCGGCCGGCTGGTCGACTGCTCGTGACCGGCTGGTCCGGGGACGTCCCGGCGGCCGAGGAGCGCGCCCAGGTGTGCGCGGTCATCGACGGGTGGGTCGAGCGCGAGCTGGCGGCCGACGGCGCCCTGGTGGCCGCCGACCGTCAGCCCGGCGGGGACCCGGTCACCGGTGCCCCCCGGTGGTACCTGCGCCTCCGGGGGGACGAGAAGGAATTCGTCACCGTGTGGCTGACCTTCCAGCAACGCACGCTCCACCACGAGGCCCAGTTCATGCCGGCGCCGGAGACCAACGTCGAGGCCACCTGGGAGTACCTGCTGCGCAAGAACGCCGACCTGCTGGGGATGTGCTTCGCCCTCGGGCCCGAGGACGCCGTGTACCTGGTCGGCCGGGTGCCGGCCTCCCGGGTCGACGACGACGAGCTCGACCGGATCATGGGGGCGTCACTGGCCTACACCGACGACTGCTTCCCCACGGCCATGTCCCTCGGGTACGAGGGTCGGTACCGTCGCCGCCCGCCGGCCGCCCGGCGGTAGCCGTCAGGCCGTGATCCCCGTGGCCGGCAGGGTCACCCACCCCCGGGTGAAGGCCGAGGGCAGACGGGTGCCGTGCGCGGCGTCCACCCCGATGTCGGGGAAGCGGGCCAGCAGTTCACCCAGGGCCACCCGGGCCTGCAGGCGGGCCAGGTGGGACCCGATGCAGAAGTGGGGACCGCTGGCGAAGCCCAGGTGGCGGGGGATCGGGCGGGTCACGTCCAGGTCGGCGGCGGTCGGGCCGAATTCCCGTTCATCCCGGTTGGCCGAGGCGTAGAGCAGCAGGACCTTGCACCCGGCGGGGATCGAGGTGCCGTCGATCTCCACCGGACCGGTGGTGGTGCGGGCCAGGCCCTGGACCGACCCCTCCAGCCGGAGGAACTCCAGGCAGGCCCCGGGGAGCAACGACGGGTCGGCGGCCAGCCGGCGGCGCTGGTCCGGGTAGCGGTCGAGGAGCAGCACGCCATGGGAGATCAGGTTCCCGGTGGTGTCGTTGCCTCCGGCCACCAGCACGAAACAGAAGCCCAGGATGTCCCAGTCCGACAGCCGCTCACCGTCGACCTCGGCGACGGTCAGGGCGCTCACCAGGTCGTCGCCGGGGTCGGACCGCCGGGCGGTGATCACCTCGCTGAAATAGGTGAACATCTCGGTCACCGCACCCTGGGCCCGGGTCACCCCGCCGAGCGACAGCCCGTCGGCCTGGATCGAGACGAGGGCACTGACCCAGGGGTCGAACCGCTCCCGGTCCTCGGCCGGGACGCCGAGGAGGGTGGCCAGGACGTAGGTCGGGAGGGGGGAGGAGAAGTCCCGGTGGAGGTCGACCGTCCCGCCGTCGGCCACCCGGGCGGCCATGAGGTCGAGGCGCCCGCGGACGAAGCGGCGGATGTCGTCCTCCAGGAGCTCCACCCGGCGGGGGGTGAAGGCCTTGGACACCAGGCGCCGGAGCTCGGTGTGCCGGGGTGGGTCGAGCATGACGATGGTCGGCGCCAGCCCCAGTGTCCCGATCTCGTCGTCGTGGAAGGTGAGCCCCGAAGCCGACGAGAAGAGGTCGGCCCGGTGCACGGCGTCCCACACGTCGGAGAACCGCGACAGGACGGCGTAACCGTCCGGGTGCCGGTAGACCGGGTGGTCGTCGCGCAGGGTCCGGTAGGTCGGATAGGGGTCGTCCTGGAACGCGGGGTCGAACGGGTCGTACACCGGGGCGACCGGTCCGGCCGGGGGACTCGTCATGGTGGAGTGACTACCACAACGTGCCCGGTGCTGCCCTCCCGTCCGCTCCCCGGGGTGCCGTCGGCGGCCCAGGGCCGCCACCGGACCGGAGGCGGTCCGCTGGTAGCGTCTCGGCATGCCAACGAGACTGCTCGTCGTGGGGGGCGGAAAGATGGGCTCCGCCCTGCTCAAAGGCCTCCTCGGGGCCGGGTGGGCCACCGCCGGCGAGCTGGCGGTGGCCGAGCCCGACGCCGGGCAGCGCGGGCAACTGGCGGCCGCGTTCCCGGGCGTCGACATCGTCGGCGCGCCGGTCGCCGCCGAGGGCGCCCTCCTGGCCGTCAAGCCCGACGCCGCCGAGGGGGCGTGCCGCACCCTGGGTGCGGTCGGGATCACCCGGGTCCTGTCCGTCGTCGCCGGTCTGCCGTCGGCGCGGCTCGAGGCCGCCCTCCCACCCGGCAGCATCGTGGTGCGCTCGATGCCCAACACGCCGTCGCTCATCGGGGCCGGGGTGGCCGCCATGTCGGGGGGCAGCGTGGCCACGTCGGCCGACCTCGACTGGGCCGAGGGCATCCTCTCGGCCGTGGGGACGGTGGTCCGGCTGCCCGAACGGCAGCTCGACGCCGTGACCGGGGTGTCCGGTTCGGGTCCGGCCTACCTCTTCCTCGTGGCCGAGGCCCTGATCGAGGCCGGGGTCACCGCGGGCCTGTCCCGGGACGTCTCGAAGGAGCTGGTGGTGGGGACCCTCCTCGGTTCGGCGCGGCTCCTGGCCGAGACCGGCGAGGAGCCCTCGGTCCTGCGGGCCTCGGTCACCTCGCCCGGGGGGACGACCGCCGCCGCGGTGCGGACCCTGGAATTCAAGGCCGTCCGGTCGGCCTTCGTCGAGGCCGTGGCCGCGGCCACCGAGCGGTCGCGTCAGATGGGTCGGTGAGCGCCGTGCGCCGCCGCACCCTGCTCCCCGCCGCCCTGGTCGCCGCGGCCCTGGCCCTCGCCGCCTGCGGCGGGTCCTCCTCCTCCTCGTCCTCCACCACCACCTCCTCGTCTTCGTCCACGACGGCCGCACCGTCGACCACGACCACGACGCTCACCCCGGCCGTGGAGGGCGCGCTGCGGGCCCTGCTCCTCAGCCCTTCCGACTTCGCGGCGGGCTGGACGGCCGACAGCTCGATCGGGGCCGACACCGCGGCGGGTGCACCGGCCTGCATCGTCGACATCGACGGGATGAAGGGGTCCACGGCCCGGGTGGGGACCCTGTACCGGGGCCCCGGCGACACCGTGCAGGCCATCGAGAACGCCGCCAGCTACCCGGCCGGGCAGGCCGTCCCCTCGGTGACCGCGCTCAACGCGGTGTTCCAGGCCTGCAACAACACCACCGTCACCACCGGCGGCTCGACGGTCCATCTGACGGTCAACCCCCTCGACCTCCCCACCTACGGTGACGCCAGTTTCACCGGGCAGATCGTGACGACGGCTCCGACCGAGGAGGGGAACGAGGTCATCTACCTCAACACGGCCTACGTGGTGAAGGGGAACAACGGCATCAGCCTCTTCTGGGAGTCGACCTCGTCCGACACCACCGAGTTCCGGACCGTGCTCGAACGGGCCGTGGCCAAGCTCTGACCCGACGGGGCCCGGTGGACGTGGGCCACCGGACGGCGACCGGGTGGACCGGCGCTTTTCCGGAGACCGCGGCGTCGATACGATCCACTGCAGTGACCTCCGAACCGCCACCCGTCGACGCCGCCGGCCCACCGCCGGAACCCGACGTGGCGACCCCCACCGTCCCGTCCCGACGCCGGATCCCCGAGGCCACGGTGGTGCGCCTCCCCGTCTACCAGCGGATCCTGGAGGAGCTCCTCCGGTCGGGGACGACCACGGTGTCCTCCGAGATCCTCGCCTCCATGGCCCGGGTCAATGCGGCCAAGGTGCGCAAGGACCTGTCCCTCCTGGGGTCGTTCGGTACCCGCGGGGCGGGCTACGACGCGGCCTTCCTGATCGAGCAGATCGACCGTGAGCTGGGCCTCGACCGCGAATGGCCCGTCATCATCGTGGGCATCGGGAACCTCGGGCGGGCCCTGGCCCACTCCCAGGGGTTCACGTCCCGGGGGTTCCGGGTCACCGCCCTGTTCGACGTCGATCCCGAGGTGATCGGCGAGGAGATCGACGGGGTGCCGGTCCGCCACATCGACGACCTGGGGCCCTTCGCCGCGTTGCACCCCGTGTCGATCGGCATCATCGCCACGCCGGCCCCGGCCGCCCAGGCCGTGGCCGACCGGCTGGTGGACGCCGACGTACGGTCCGTGCTCAATTTCGCCCCACGGGTGCTCACCGTGCCGTCCGACGTGCAGCTCCGCTACGTCGACCTGTCCATCGAGCTCCAGGTGATGAGCTTCTACCGGTCCCGGATGGCCGCGGCGGACCCGGCGGCGGCCATGCCGGCCATCCGGTCGATCGGGTTGAGCAGCTCCGACCTCGAATGACCCGGGACGGCCCGGGAGGGGGTCCCGTCGGCCGGCGACTGGCGGTGGTGGGCGCTGACCGGCATGCTTGATTGCCCACCCGGCTCCGGCCACGCATGATGGTGGGGTCGACGAGAGCGAAGGGAGCCCCACACCGCAGTGTCCGTCATCGTCGTCGGCCTCGAGCAGCGTCACGCCCCCCTCGACCTCCTCGAGCAGGTGGCGGTGGGCGACGACGCCCTGCCCAAGGCCCTGGCCGTGCTGCGGGGGCGCCCGAACCTCTCCGAGGTGGTGATCGTGTCCACCTGCCTGCGGACCGAGATCTACGCCGTGGTCGACCGCTTCCACGAGGGTGTCGACGAGCTGCAGGACTTCTTGGCCGACCACGCCGGTGTCCCGGCCGAGACCCTGGCGGAGCGCCTGGTCACGCGGTTCGACGACGATGTGGCCGAGCACGTCTTCACCGTGGCCTCGGGACTGGACTCGGCGGTGCTGGGCGAGTCCGAGGTCCTGGGCCAGGTCCGCCGGGCCTGGCAGAAGGCCCAGCACGAGCGGGCCTCGGGGCCGGTGCTCGGCGCCATGTTCCGCCATGCCCTCGAGACGGGCAAGCGGGTGCGCTCGGAGACGGCCATCGCCCGGGGCATCACGTCGCTGTCGCACGGGGCCGTGGCCCTGGCCGCCGAGCGGTGGAACGGCACCGGTGGGCTGGCCAGGTCGAAGGTGCTGGTCGTGGGGGCCGGGGAGATGGGCGAGGGACTGGTCCGGGCCCTGGTCGACCGGGCGCCGGCGGAGATCGTGGTGGCCAACCGCACGCCGTCCCGGGCCCGGAGCCTGGTCGAGACGGTCGACGGGTCCGGGGCCCGCCACACCGGGCTCGGGGACCTGGCCGGCGAGCTGGCGGCGGCCGACGTGGTGTTCACCTCGGTGACCACCCCCGAACCGGTGGTCACCGCCGACGTCGTCGGCGCGGCGACCGAGGGCCGTGCCGTGGACCGGCCGTTGCTGATCGTCGACGTCGGGGTGCCGCGGAACGTCGAGCCGGCGGCCGGCAGCCTGCCCGGGGTGGTCCTGTTCGACATGGACAGCCTGCGGGCGGCGGTGGAGGAGGCACGCTCGGGCCGGCAGGCCGAGGTGGCCCAGGCCCGGGAGATCGTGGGCGACGAGCTCGAGCGGTACCGGATGGCCACCCGGGCCCGGGGTGCCGCCCCGGTGGTCTCGGCCCTGCGGGCCAAGGTCGAGAGCACCCGGCAGTCCGAGCTCGACCGGCAGCGGGCCCGGCGGACCGATCTCACCGACGAGCAGTGGGAACAGGTCGACCAGGTGACCCGGGCGCTGGTGGCCAAGCTCCTGCACGATCCGACCGTGGCGGTCAAGGACGCCGCCGGCTCCCTCCGGGGCGAACGCCTGGTCGAGGCGGTCCGCACCCTGTTCGACCTGTAGCCGGCGTGGACGGCGACCGAGCGCGGCTCCGGCTGGCCACCCGGGGGTCACCACTGGCGTTGTGGCAGGCCCGACGGGTGGCTTCCCTGTTGCCCGGCGTGGCGGTGGAACTGGTGGTGGTGGAGACCGAGGGCGACCGGCGGGTGGACGTGCCCCTCGAGTCCCTCGGGGGACAGGGGGTCTTCGCCAAGGAGGTGCAGACGGCGGTCCTGCGGGGGGACGCCGACGCCGCCGTCCATTCGGCCAAGGACCTGCCGGCGTCGGCCGACCTGACCGTCGCCGACCTGGTCATCGCGGCGTACCCCGAACGGGCGGACCCCCGGGACCTGCTGGTCGGCGGGACGGTCGGGGGGCTCGCCGCCGGCGACGTGGTGGCCACCGGCTCGCCCCGTCGCCGGGTCCAGCTGGCCCGGGCCCGTCCGGACCTGGCGTTCACCGGGCTGCGGGGGAACCTGTCCACCCGGTTGGCCCGGGCCGGCCAGGGTGGGGTGGCCGCCGTCGTGGTGGCCAAGGCCGCCGTCGACCGGCTGGGGTGGCGGCCCGGTGCCGGGGTGGCCACCGAGGTGCTCGAGCCGTCGGTCATGGTCCCCCAGGTCGGGCAGGGGGCCCTGGCCGTCGAGTGCCGGCGCGACGACGGGGCGACCCGGGAGGTGCTGGCCCATCTCGACCGTCCGGAGGTCCGTCGGGCCCTCACGGCCGAGCGGGCCTTCCTGGCCGAATTGGGCGGGGGATGCCTGCTCCCCGTCGGGGCCCACGCCCGGGACGCCGGGCCCGGTGACGGTCCGGGCGGGCTGGTGCTGGTGGGCCTGTTGGCCGACGACGACGGACGGGAGGTCCACCGTCACGAAGCGTCGGGCGCCGACCCGGAGCGGCTCGGTCGGGAGGTGGCCCGGTACCTGCTCGGGGCGGTCGGGGCGGTCGGGGACGGTCCGACCGGGGACGGGGTCGGGGCCCCCGCCGGACCGTGACCGTCTACCTGGTGGGGGCCGGACCGGGGGACCCGGACCTGTTGACCCTGCGGGGTGCGGCCGTGTTGGGCCGGGCCGAGGTGGTGCTGTACGACCGCCTGGTGGCCCCGGTGCTCCTCGACCTCGCACCGCCCGGTGCCCTGCGGGTCGACGTGGGCAAGGTCCCCGGCCGTCCGGGCGACCAGGACGGGATCAACCGGCTGCTGGTGGAGCACGGTGCCACCGGTCGCCCGGTCGTCCGGCTGAAGGGTGGCGACCCGTTCGTCTTCGGCCGTGGGGGCGAGGAGGCCGAGGCGCTCCGGGCGGCCGGTGTGCCCTACGAGGTCGTCCCCGGGGTGTCGTCGGCGTTCGCCGTCCCGGCCTCGGCCGGCATCCCGGTGACCCACCGGGGCGTCTCGACATCGGTCACGGTGGTGACCGGTCGGGTCGGTGACGGCCCGTCGGACACCGGCATCGACTGGGCGGCCCTGGCGCCGCTGGGCGCCCGCGGGACGCTGGTGGTGTTGATGGGCATGGCCAGCCGGGCGGAGATCGCCGCCGGCCTGCTGGGCGGGGGCCTGCCGGCGACGACACCGGTGGCCGTGGTGCACTGGGGGACCACGGCCCGCCAGCGGGTGGTGCGCTCGACGCTCGGCGGCCTGGTCGACGTGGACCTGGCGGCGCCGGCCACCATCGTGGTCGGCGACGTCGCCGCCGTCGACCTGGGGTCCACGGCGCCCGGTGATCCGGGGTGAGCCCGCACGGGACCGACGGTCGGCTGGCCGGGAGGCGGATCGTGGTGACGAGGTCCCGGTCCCAGGCCTCCTCCCTGGTCGACCGCCTGACCGGGATGGGCGCCGAGGTGGTGGAACTTCCGGTGATCGCGGTGGCCGATCCCCGTGACGGTGGCGCCGCCCTGCGGGACGCCGCCGCCGCCGCGGCCGGCGGCCGGTACGACTGGGTGGCCGTCACCTCGGTCAACGCCGTGGAGCGTTTCTTCGCCGCGGCGGGGGACCGCCCACCGGCCCCGGGTACGAGGTGGGCCGTGGTCGGGCGGGGGACGGCGGACGCCCTGCACCGGTTCGGTGGGCGGGCCGACCTCGTCCCGCCGGAGGCCGTGTCCGAGTCGCTGGCCGAGGCCTTCCCCGTGGCCGGACCGTCGGGGGGCACCCGGGTCCTCGTCCCCCGGGCCGAGACGGTGCGCGGCGTCCTGGCCGACGGGCTCCGGGCCAAGGGCTACGCGGTGGACGAGGTGGTGGCCTACCGGACGGTGGCCGGCGAACCGGGCGCCGCCGCCGTCGCCGCCGTGCCGTCGGCCGACGCCGTGGTCTTCACGTCGTCGTCGACGGTGGAACGATTCGTCGACCTCCTGGGCCCGGGGGTCGTCCCCCCGGTGGTGGTGTCCATCGGCCCGGTCACCAGCGCCGCGGCCCGTCGGGCCGGGATGACGGTGACGGCGGAGGCCGTCGCGCACGACCTCGACGGGCTGGTCGCCGCCCTCGGGACGTGCTGGTGAGCCCGGGGACCGCCCGGCCGTACGTCGGGGAACCGCACCGTCCCCGCCGCCCGTAGGCTGCATGACCGTGCCGACGCCACCGTCCGTCCCCCGAGCCCCGGACCCCGCCGGCGGCCCTGCGGCCTTCCCCGTCCGGAGGCTGCGGCGCCTGCGGAGGACACCGGCGCTGCGCCGGTTGGTGGCCGAGGCCCGCCTCTCGGTCGACGACCTCGTCGCACCGCTCTTCGTGGCCGACGGCATCGACGAGCCCCGGCCCGTGCCCTCCCTCCCCGGGGTGGTACAGCACACGGTGCCGTCCCTGGTCGACGAGGTGCGCCGGGTGCGGTCGCTGGGGATACCGGGCGTGATCGTCTTCGGGCTGCCGCGGCCGGAGGACAAGGACGCCGTGGGCAGCCGGGCCTACGCCGCCGACGGCATCGTGCCGCGTGCCCTGGCCGAGGTCCGTGACGCCGTCGGGGACTCGGTCGTGCTGATGGCCGACACCTGCCTCGACGAGTTCACCGATCACGGCCACTGCGGTGTGGTCGACCCCCGGACCGGTGAGGTCGACAACGACGCCACCCTGCCGCTGTACGCCCGGACGGCGGTGGCCCAGGCGAGGGCCGGAGCCGACGTCGTGGCGCCGTCGGGGATGATGGACGGCCAGGTGGCGGCCATCCGCGCCGCTCTCGACGACAGTGGCCACACCGGGACGGCGATCCTGGCCTACGCGGCCAAGTACGCGTCGGGCCTCTACGGGCCGTTCCGCGATGCCGTCTCGGTGGCGATCGCCGACGGCGGGGACCGCCGGGGGTACCAGCAGGATCCTCGCAACCGGCGGGAGGCCGTGTCCGAGGCCGTCCTCGACGTGGCCGAGGGGGCCGACCTGGTCATGGTCAAGCCGGCGCTGTCGTACCTCGACGTCATCACCGACGTGCGCGGTGCCGTCGACGTCCCCGTCGCCGCCTACCATGTGAGCGGGGAGTACGCCATGGTCCGTGCCGCGGCGGAGCGGGGGTGGATCGACGGTCCGGCCGTGGCGCTCGAGCACGTGACCTCGATCCGGCGGGCGGGGGCCGACGTCATCCTCACCTACTTCGCCACCGAACTGGCCGAGGTGCTCGGTGGCTGAGGCCCCATCGCCGGACCGCACGGCCTCCGAGGCCCTGTTCGAGCGGGCCCTGCGGGTCATCCCCGGCGGGGTCAACTCGCCCGTCCGGTCGTTCCGGTCGGTCGGTGGGCACCCCTACTTCGTGTCCCGGGGGGAGGGAGCCTACGTGTGGGACGCCGACGGCAACCGGCTCCTCGACTTCGTCCAGTCCTACGGGGCCTCGCTCCTCGGCCACGCCCACCCGGCGGTGGTCGCCGCCGTCGCCGCCGCCGCCGCACGCGGCACCACCTACGGTGCGCCGACCGAGGGCGAGGTCCTCCTGGCCGAGGCCATCTGTGGACGGGTCCCCGGTTGCGACCAGGTCCGTCTGGTCTCCTCGGGTACCGAGGCGGCCATGAGCGCCATCCGGGTGGCCCGGGGGTACACCGGGCGGTCCCGGATCGTGAAGTTCGCCGGCTGCTACCACGGCCATTCGGACGGCCTCCTCGCCGGCGGGGGGAGCGGGGTGGCGACGCTGGGGCTGCCCGACTCCGCCGGGGTGCCGGCCGGGGCCGTGGCCGAGACGGTGGTGGCGCCCTACAACGTGGTGCCCGAGCTCGACGGTGACGTGGCCTGCGTGATCGTCGAGCCCGTGGCCGCCAACATGGGCCTGGTCCCCCCGGCCCCCGGTTTCCTCGAGGGGCTCCGGGCCGCCTGCGACGCCGTCGGGGCGTTGCTGGTCTTCGACGAGGTGATCACCGGGTTCCGCCTGGGGACGGGCGGGGCGTCGGCGTGGTCGGGCGTCCGGCCGGACCTGTGGTGCTTCGGGAAGGTCATCGGCGGTGGGCTCCCGGTCGGGGCCTTCGGCGGGAGGCGGGACGTACTGGAGGTGCTCGCCCCCGGGGGACCCGTCTACCAGGCGGGCACCCTGTCGGGGAACCCGCTGGCCACGGCGGCGGGCCTGCAGGTGCTGTCGATCGCCGATGACGCGGCGTACACCGCGCTGGGCGCCCGGGTGGCCCGCTTCGGCGCCGATCTGGCCGGCGTGTTGGCCGACGGGCTCGCCCGCTCGGACGTGGGGATCGGGGTCCGGGTCCCCGTGGTCGGGACGCTGCTGGGGATCTTCTTCGTCCCCGGCGACGGGGAGGTCACGGACTACGACGGGGCCGCCGCAGCCGCGGGCACCGGGCTGTACGCCCGCTTCTTCCGCGCCATGCTCGACCGGGGGGTGGCGTTGGCCCCCGGTCCCTACGAGGTGGCGTTCCCGTCCATGGCCCACGGTGGGGCCGAGCTCGACCACGCGGTCGAGGTGGCGGCCGAGGCGGTGGTGGAGGCGGCCCGCCGGGTGTGACCGGCGGACGGGCCGGGCCGCGGCGGACCCGGACCGGTGCCGGCTGCGGGCTGCGGGCGCCCGGCCCCGGAAGGCGGCGGTAGCGTGAGCCACGCAGCCGGCGTTGGGCCGCACGCTGCCGGCCGGGACAGGCACCCGACCGCATCGATAGGAGCGACCGATGACAGGACCGGCGTCCGGTACCTCCGACGGTCCGTCGACCGGTCCGGGAACGACCCCGCCGGGCAGCGCGTACCCGGTACCCCCGGTGGGCCCTCCTCCCCAGGGACCGGTCGGACCGTCGGCACCTCCGGCACCCGGCCCCATCGCCCCACCCGGACCACCCGGACCACCTGCTCCTCCACCTCCGTACGGCCTACCTCCGGCCCCTCCCCTCTCCGGCCAGCCGGCCTGGGGACCACCCCCGTACGGTCCGTCCCCCTACGGGCCGTCCCCCTCTGGGCCGTCCCCCTATGGTCCGCCCCCCTACGGACCGTCGCCCTACGGTCCGCCGGCCTACGGTCCGCCGGCCTACGGCCAGCAGCCGTGGGGCGCGACGCCCGGCTACGGCGGGTTCGCAGGGGCGGGGACACCCACGCCGCCCGCCCGCCCGTCGTCGAGACGGTGGGTGATCGCCGCCGTTGCCGTCTTCGTCGTGCTCGCGCTCGTCGGGACGGGTCTGGCCGTTGCGCACCGGAGCCGCGGATCATCGACCGCGACGAGCGCCCCGGCGTCCGCCGACCAGCGCCTGGCTGAGAGCGTGCTGGTGACGGCGAACGACGTGCCGTCGGGCTGGACCGTCCAGGCCATGGGCGACAACGGGAACAGCCCGGATGACCAGAGCACGATCGAGCGGTTGACCACGGCGTTCGTCCAGTGCATGGGCATCACCCAGAACCAGGCCGCCGGGCTGCTCGGAGGACAGGCGGACGACCAGACCGGTCAGGCGCAGTCCCCGGTGTTCCAGGGTCCGACGCCGTCGGACGGCTCGTCGAGCCAGGCGAACATCCAGTCGCTTGCCACCGTGGTGCAGACGGAGGACGACGCCAACGCGGACTTCCGACTGTTCGCCAGCAGCAGGTATCCCGGTTGCAGCGGCGCGTTCATCGCCGGTGTCGGGCAGTTGGGGGTGGACGATGACGACGGGGGACACGACCAGCCGGGTGCGGTGACGAGTCAGGTCCTCGCACTACCCCGGACCAACGGTGTCCAGGAGGTCGCCGTACAGTCCGAATTCGACCTCGACGTGAACGGGCAATTGATCCCGGTCCAGGCGACGGACGCCGTGGTGTGCGCCGGCCGGATCGAGACGCAGCTGCAGGCATTCGGGATCGGGGCCCCGTTTCCGCCCTCGGTGTTCCTGCCCGTGTACTCGACGGTCGTCAGCCGGGTCATCACGGCCAGCGGTGGCGCTTCGGCCTAGGGTGTGTGGAGCACAATTCGTGTCATCGGACCGTCAGATCGGGTAAAGATGTCCCGGTTCGGAACACCGGGCTCCCGAACCAGGGCTCGTGCGTCGTGGGGTCGTCCCCCGGCGTCGGTGCGTGACACCAGGGGAAGAACGGACGAAGGAGCATCGCATGACGGTCGGAGCCATGGATCTGCCCCCGGAGGGCATGCTGCTCGGGGGGGTGTCCCTCGCCGGTGACGCGGCGCAGGGCGTCGCGCCGACGGACGGGCTCAGCCTGCTGTTCACCGCTTCCGGGATCACGGTCCAGGGCCCGCAGGAGGGTGCCGAGCGACTGCTCGAATGGTCGGGCCTCGAGGCCGCGTCCTGCCACGAGCAGGTGCAGCTTCCCGACGGATCGACGGCCACCCAGCTCGTGCTCACGGCCGCCGGCCAGACCGTCCGCTTCACGCTCCAGCCGTCGGTGGTCTCGCCGGGCCAGGCCGCCTATCTGGATCAGGCACTTCCGGCCTGGCTGAGCCGGTACAAGAGCACCGGAGTGGCCGAGGAGGGGGAGGTCACCCCGCCGACGGAGGCCGCCGCACCGGAGCCGGCGGCACCGGAGGCCGCCGCACCGGACGTGACGGCACCGGAAGTGACGGCAGCCGCTGCTGGTGCCGCTGTCGGTGCCGCAGCGGCCGACGCTGGCCCCACCGCCTCCCCGTTCGCCCCCCCGACGCCTTCGGCGTCTCCGACACCGCCACCGGTCGCCGCGACCACCGCTGCTGCCGCTTCGGCTGCCGCACCACCCGCACCCGCGGCACCGGCGCCTCCCGCTCCGGCGGTGGCACCACCCGCTCCTCCCGCACCTCCCGCACCGGCGCCCCCGGCCACTTCCGCCCCCCCGGCCCCCGGGACACCGGAGGGTGGCGCCCTGCTTCCCCCGGTGGGTCCCGGAGACGCCCTGGCGTCCGAGCCCCAGATCGATCCGGTGACCGGCGCCGCGATCTGGGTCGACCCACTGGCCGAGACGGACGCCGCGGACAAGGGCAAGACGGGTTGGCGGAGCGAGCGCAAGTCCCGCAAGGCCAAGGCGGCCGAGGCCGCCGCCGCTGCGGCCCTGGCCGCGGAGGTCGCCGCCTATGGCGGAGGGGCCGCCACGCCCGAGGCCGCCGCCGGATCGGTTGCACCGCCCCCCGCTCCCCCCGCAGCGGACGCGTCGATCGCGCCGCCTCCGGCCGCGCCCGCCGCGCCCGCGACGCCCGAGGCGCCGGCGGCCCCCCCGGCCCCCGAGGCGCCGGCGACCCCCGCCGCGCCCGCGACGCCCGAGGCGCCGGCGGCCCCCCCGGCCCCCGAGACCCCCGCAGCCCCCGCCGATCAGCTCGGTGCCCAGACCCCGATCAGTCCGCCCCCGCCGCCCGGCGACGGTTCCCTTCCCGGTTCGTTCGTCCTCGGTGCCGACGGTTCGGAGGAAGCGCTCACGTCCGACGCCGGCGCGGCCAAGTCGTCGAGCACGAGGACCGTGGTGGTCCTCGTGGTGGTCCTCGTGGTGGTGATCGGCGTCGTGCTCGGCGTCGTGCTGAGCAAGAAGAACAA
>Ga0182012_10002594_pt1 | contig 19493 bp, 10 predicted proteins | sample 612S2SmetaG_FD_120486 | JGI IMG/M metagenome (GOLD analysis project Ga0182012, IMG submission 120486) | Permafrost microbial communities from Stordalen Mire, Sweden - 612S2S metaG | ecosystem: Environmental > Terrestrial > Soil > Wetlands > Permafrost | place: Sweden: Stordalen | collected...
CGGCGACGATGCGGGTGCGCTCGCCTCGTACCGCGCGGCGCTGTCGCTCGACCGGGCCGCGGGCGACAAGCAGAACGTCGCCGACGATCTCGGCGCGATCGGCAAGCTCGAACGGCTGCTGGCGCAGAACGACGCCGCTTTGGCGCATCTGCAGGAAGCCGTCGCGCTCGATCGCGAGTTGAAGGACCAAGCCGGCGAAGCTACCCACCGCGGCGAGATGGGCAACGTCCTCAACGAGCTGGCACGTTATTCCGAAGCGATCGCGGCCCAGCAGGCCGCGATCGCCTTGCACCGCGCACTCAAGGACCGCGCCGGCGAAGCGGGCGACCTCGGCAATTTAGCCAACGCCGAGGAAAACCTCGGACGTTTCGACGACGCGCTCGCCCTCGACCGCCAAGCCTTAGACATCGACCGCGCCCTCGGAATAAAAAGCGCCGAAGCGAGCGATCTCGGCAACATCGGCAACGCCGAAGGCGATCTGGGCCGCTACGACGATGCGCTGGCCTCGCATCGTCAGGCATTGGCCTTGCATCGCGAGATTGCCGACCAACGCGAGGAAGCCGCCGATCTGCTGAACATCGGCGGCATCCAAGAACAACTCGGGCGCTACGACGACGCCTTGAATTCACTGCGCGCGGCGCTGGCCATCTATCGAAGCGCGGGCGACCGTTCCGGCGAGGCGCGCGTATTGGCCGATATCGGCACGATCGACGAGCAGCTCGGCAGTTACGCCGACGCCCTGGCGATTGGCTCCCAAGCGCTCGCGCTGCATCGCACGATCGACGACAAGCGCGACCAAGCCACCGACCTCGGCGACATCGGGAACGTGCAGATCGACCTCGGCCGCTACGCCGACGCGCTGGCCACCTATCAGCAGTCGCTGACGATCGAGCGTACCATCGGCGACCGTCCGGGTGAAGCCGGCAACCTGCTCAACACCGCCAACGCCTACTTATTCCTGAATCGCTATGCCGACGGTTTGGCGGCGCAGCAACAGGCCTTGGCGATCCATCGCGCCATCGACAGTCCGCTCGGCGTCGCTTCCGATTTGGCCAACATCGCCGACGCCGAGGTCGTGCTCGGGCGGTATGCCGACGCGCGCGAAGCGGCGGGGCAAGCCGTCGCGCTCAGTACGCAGCTCGGCGCGGCGGAGGTTCGCTGGCGCTCGCTTTCCGGCGCGGCTTACGCCGACGAGCATCTGGATCGGCGCGACGACGCACTCGGCGAATACGACGCCGCGCTCGACGCGATCGAAGCGCTGCGCTCCGGATTGAGCGGAAGCGAACGCGGCAGTTTCTTCACCAATAAGCTGTTCGTCTACGACGAGTACGTGGCGTATCTGGTGGCGCTCGACGCCAAATTCCCCGGCAAGGGCTACGACCGCAAAGCGCTCGAGGTGCTCGAACGGCGTAGCGCGCGCGCCACCCTCGAACAGATCGGCGCCAGCGCCGCGCGCCACTTCCGCGGCGTGGATTCCTCCGTGGTCGACGACGAAGATAACGCGCAGAGCGCGATCGACCGCTCCGAAGCGGTCCGCTCGAAACTGCTCGCCGCGCACGGCATCGACCCGAGCGCGCTCGCGGCGGCCGACGCTACGGTCGCCGCGGCGCAGGCGCAGGCCGCGAGTCTCGAAGCGACGATCCAAACGCGCTTCCCCGCCTATTATGCGTTGCGTCATCCGCAACCACTGGTGGTGCAGTGCCGTCAAGCTCCGTGTCCCACGCTCGCGACGTTTCAGCAGTCGGTGCTCCGCAAGGGCGAAGTGGTCCTGATCTACGCGCTGCTCGATGGAGGCAGCGCACTGTGGGTCGTCGGGCGCGATCGCATCGCACTCTATCCACTACCCGCGCGCGACGCGATCGATGCGTCGGTTGCGAAGGTCGCCGCGCACTTCGCCGGTATTTCCAGTCTCTTGGAATCGGGTGCGGGCGATAGTCGCATCGAGCGTTCGACGGCCGCCGACCTGCCGGGCCTCTCCGCGGATAGCTTCGCGCTCTACCGCATGCTCGTGCCGCCGGGCGCGGCGGCGGCGATTGCGCGCGCGACTGACCTCGTCGTTGTGCCTTCGGGCTCGCTCTACCGCGTGTCGTTCGAAACGCTGGTCGACCGCGATCCCAGCGCAGACGGTCCGCCGCACTATGTGCTCGAGGATGCACCGGTCAGTTACATTCCATCGGCCTCGCTGTTGGCCGTCGTGCGCGGCTCGTACGCGCAGCCGACCGTAGGCCGGAGTCCGTTGCTCGCTTTCGCCAATCCGGCGTTCGGCGCGACCCCGGCGCAGACGCGGGGTTTGCCAAGCATCGGGGGGTTGCAGTTGGCCGCGCTTCGCTCGGCTTTCGTGACGCGAGGGGCTGCCGCGTCTCCACTGGTCTTTCCGGCGCTTCCCGGAACCCAGACCGAGGCCGATGCGGTGCGCGGCGCGCTCGGCGCGGCGCCCGACAGCGTGATCGTGGGCGCCGACGCGACGCGCGCGCGCGTCCTCGCGCTCAACGCCGCGGGCCAACTCAAGTCGTTTCGCTTTCTGCTCTTTGCGACGCATGCCGTGCTGCCCGGCGAAATCCACGGGCTCAGCCAACCCGCGATCGTGCTGGCGCATCCCGAGCGCGGCGACGGGCTGCTGACGATGAGCGACGTCTTCGATTTATCGCTCGACGCCGATTTCGTCGCGCTCTCTGCGTGCAACACCGGCGTGGCGGCGGCCGGCGCGGGGGGCGACAGCATCAGCGGCTTGACCCGCGCGTTTTTGTTCGCGGGCACGCCCGCGATCTCGGTGACGCTGTGGGAAGTCGACGATGCGGCCGCACCACAATTGACGCCGCCGTTTTTCGCGGGCATGCACGCGGGCGCCGCGTCGGCCGCGCAGGCGTTACGGCGGGCCAAGTTGGCGCTGCTGCAATCGCCGCAAGCGCGCTTCCGGCACCCGTATGCATGGGGACCGAGCGTCATCTTCGGCGACGGCGACCGGCCGGGCGCGCCTTGATGCGCCGCGACCGCGTAGGCGCGCCATGAAGCGCCGCGACCACATAGGCGCGCCATGAAGCGCCGCCGCAGCTGCGCTTTCCCGCTCGCGCTTGTTTGCGCGTTCGCGCCCGTCGCGCCCGCATACGCGCAAGCGCCGCCCGCGGATCCCGCGGCCGCGTTCGCGGCGGGGCAAGATGCCTTCGTACGGCGCGATTACGCGCACGCGCTGAGGCTGCTCGCGGGTGCCTTGCCCGCGCTCGAGAAGGCCGGCGACCCGCGGGCCGCCACAGCCCTCGCCGAAATCGCTTACGCCGATGGAACGCTCGGCGATTTTGCCGCCTCGCTGACCGCGGCGCAGCACGCGCGCACGCTGCTCGCCGCCGCCGGCAACCGGCCGGGCGAAGCCTCCATCTTGGTGGTCGTGGGCAGCGCTCAGGCCGGCCTACGCCGTTTCGACGACGCCTTCGCTTCGTACGCGCAGGCCGTAGCGATTCATCGCGAACTCCACGACCGGCTTTCAGAGGCGGCCGACCTCGGCTACACCGGCGGGCTGTATTCGTACCTGGGCCGTTTTGCCGAAGCGCTGCCGCCTTTGCAAGCCGCGCTCGGGATCTATCGCGATCTCGAGAACGACGTGGGCGTAGCCCTCGCACTCGGCTCCATCGGGGTCGCCGAAGAGAATCTGGCGCGCTACCCCGAGGCGCTGGCGGCCGACGAAGAGGCGCTCGCGCTCAATCGCACGTTGAAGAACCGCTACGCCGAGGCCGGCGACCTGGCCAATGCGGGTAACGTGCTCAACCGTCTCGGACGCTACGCTGACGCGCTGCGTTCGCACCAAGCGTCGCTCGACATTCATCGCGATCTGAAATCGCCCGGCGGCGAAGCCTCGGACCTCACCAACGTCGGCGTCGATCTCGTAAGCCTGGCGCGCTATGCCGAGGCGCTCGTGACGCTGCATCGAGCGTTGGATGGCCATCGCGCGCTTAAGAATCCGCAAGGCGAGGCGGACGACCTCAGCGACATCGGCGCCGCGCTCGAGGACCAAGGCCGTTACGCCGACGCGCTGCACGCGCATCGGCAGGCGCTCGCGCTCTATCGCGGGTTGAAGAATCGGCTCGGTGAAGCGCGCGAATTGGGCAACACCGGTAACGTCTACGAACGTCTCGGTCGTTACGACGAGGCCCTCGCCGAGCATCGGGCGGCGCTGGCGATCGACCGCGAGATTCCGAGCAAACTCGGCGAGGCGAGCGAACTCGCGAGTTTGGCCTCGATCGATCTGGATCGAGCGCGCTACGCAGCCGCACTCGCGGGATATGAAGCCGCACTCGCGATCGATCGCGCGATCTCCTATCCTCTGGGCCAAGCCGTCGTGCTGGGCAACGAGGGCCTCGTAGAAGAGAAACTGGGGCGCTACCCGGAAGCGCTCGATTTGCACCGGCGCGCGTTGGAGATCAACCGTACGATCCACAACCAAATCGGTGAAGCCGCCGATTTGGGCAACACCGGCATCGTGTTGGCCGATCAAGGCGCCTACGACGACGCCTTGGCAGCGCACGGTCAAGCCCTGGCCATCGATCGCGCGATCGGCAATCGCCTAGGCGAGGCCGGCGAAGTCGGTAACATCGGAATCGTCGAGTTTTCCTTGGGCCGCTATGCCGACGCGCTCGCGACCTATAAACAGGCGCTGAGCCTCGATGGCGCGCTCGGAAACCTCGTGGGCGAAGCCAACGATCTCGCCAACATCGGCAACGCGCTACGCAGGCTGGACCGCACCGCCGAGGCGTTGGCCGAGGAACAACGGGCCTTGACCCTGCATAGGCAGATCGGCGACCGCGCGGGTGCGGCCAACGCGTTGAGCAGCATCGGCACCTTCGAGTTCGTTCTCAAGCACTATGCGGACGCGAGGAAGTCCGCGGCCGATGCGCTCGCCGCGTACCGCGCGATCGGCGGCCGGCTCGGCGAAGCCGACGAACTGACCAGTCTCGCGCTGAGCGACGAGCAACTCGGACGGTATCTCGAAGCGCTCGATTCGGCACAACGGGCAGCCGCGCTCGCGACGCGGCTCGCGGCGCCCGACACGCTTTGGCGGGCGCTCGGAACGGAGGCGGTAGCGCAAGCGAACCTGGGTCACCGCGACGAAGCCTTGCGCACATACGACGCCGCGCTCGATCGCATCGAGGAACTGCGCGCGGGCCTCGACAGTACGGAGCGCGGCACGTATTTCGGCACGACGCTGTTCGTCTACGACGAGTATATCGCGTATCTGCTCCTGCTCGACTCGCAATTTCCAGGCAAGGGCTACGAGCGCAAAGCGCTCGAGGTGCTCGAGCGGAAGAGTGCGCGCGTCGTGCTCGAGCAGATCGGGCAGAGCGCGGCGCAGCACTTTCACGGCGTGCCGGCGAGCGTCGTCGCTGACGAGGCGGCGGCGAACGCGACGCTCGAGCGCGCGCAGGCGGCGCTCTCAACGCTCTTGTCCTCATCAGGGGCCGATGCGGCGGCGGAGGCCGCCGCGACGAACGACGTCGCCGCAGCCAAGGCGCGCGTCGCGGCTCTCGACGCCGACGTGCGTTCGCGCTATCCGGCCTATGCCCAATTGCGCCGGCCCCAACCGCTCGTGGTCGAGTGCCGCACGGCGCCCTGCACGACGTTTGCGAACCTGCAGCAGTCGATCCTCGAGCCCGGCGAACTGCTGGCGATCTACGATCTGCACGAAGGCCGCAGCCGCCTTTGGCTCGTCGACCGCGAGCAGATCAGGTTCGTGTCGCTCCCCGGAAGCGAGAAGCTCGATGCGGCGGTGGAACGCGTGCGTTCGCACGTCGCGGGCATGCTGAGTTTGCTCGGGAGCGAGAGCCCGAACGGGATCGAGCGCAAGGCCGCCACCGACCTGCCGCGTTTCGCCGTCGACGCGCACGCGCTCTATCGCATGCTCTTCCCCGGCGCTGCCGCCGCAGCGCTCGCGCGCGCGAAGCGCCTCATCGTCGTGCCCTCGGGCTCGCTCTACCGGCTCCCCTTCGAAACGTTGGTCGATCGCGACCCGGCGACGTCCAAGCCTGCCCATTATCTGATCGAGGACGCCGCGGTTTCGTACGTGCCCTCCGCGTCGTTGCTCGGTGTCGTGCGCACGTCGTACGCGGCCAAAGCGTCCGGCCGCGCGCCCTTGCTGGCCTTGGCTAATCCGGCCTTCGGCGCGGCGGCGCCGGCGGACGGCACGCGCGGCGTGCCGAGCCTCGCGGGTCTACAACTGGCCGCAACCCGCTCCGCGTTTGCGCCCGGCTCCTCCGGCGCTCTGAACTTCCCCGCGTTACCCGGTACGCAGATCGAAGCCGATGCGATTCGCGCGACCCTCGGCGCACCCGACGCGAGCGTGATCTCCGGCGAAGGCGCCACCCGGCAGCGCGTGCTCGAGCTCAACGCGAGCGGTACGCTCCAAACGTACCAATACGTCGTCTTCGCGACGCACGCGGTCGTTCCCGATGAAACCCAGGCAGTCTCCCAACCCGCGATCGTGCTCGCGCACCCCGAGCGCGGCGATGGCCTGCTGACGATGGCCGACGTCTTCGGGCTCGCCTTCGACGCCGATTTCGTGATGCTCTCGGCGTGCAAGACCGGCGTCGGCGCCGCAGGGACCGGCGACGGCATCAGCGGTCTGACGCGCGCGTTTCTCTATGCGGGCACGCCCGCGCTCTCGGTGACGCTCTGGGAAGTCGACGACTTGGCCGCGCCGCAGTTGACGCCTGAATTTTTTCGCGCGATGCACTCGGGGAACATGAGTCCGGTGGAAGCGTTGCGAGAGGCGAAGCTCGGCATGCTGGGATCACCGCAAGCGCGCTTTCGGCATCCCTACGCCTGGGCGCCGAGCGTCATCTTCGGCGATGGGGCTCGCACGAATTAGCCTCTTCGAGGAGGTTATAGCCCACGCGGGGTATTGAGCGGCGACCTCTTATTGCAGGGAGCTCAGCCATGCGCGCCCCGGGTTTGTCGAAGTTGATATCGAGCGCGGCCGCGTTTTTCGCGCTGATGACGCTCGCGTTCGGTGCGAACTTGACGCCGAAAATGATCGTGCACATGACCTTCGGCGGCAACGTTTCCGCCGTGGAAGTGCCCGAGACGCAAGCTATCCCGGCCGCCTGTCCGGATCCGCTCAAGCCCGTGCCGGCGACGGCGCTGAGCGCGACGCCGGGCACGAACTTCGCCTTCTGCGTCAGCGGCTCGGGGGCCGGCCTCGACGTTCAATTCTTGGCGCCGGTTAAATCGCCGGTCACCTTCGACTATCCGAAAACGCTCAGCTGCGTAACGCTCAAACCCTCGGATAAGAACGACTTGCTCGTGCAAGTGCTGGTGACGATCGAGGGTAAGGACTTTCCGATCGAATGCGACATCGATCGAGCCTTTCTGTACGCCCTCTCCATCGAGCGGCATGGTCCCGCGGGACTAGATTTCATCAGGCCCAACCGCTCTTTCCCGACCTGGACCGGAACGATCGAGATTCCTTGGAGCATCATGCGCTTGCGTTCGCACACCTCGCATCTCAACGTCGCGGTTTCGCCCGGCGGGTCGAGCAGGGCCACGGTCGTTCCGCTCGACGTTACGATCGAGGATCAGAACGCGTCGCTCTCGCTCGCGTACTCTCCGCTGAATCACGTCGCCTCGCCCCCGCCGACCTCGAAGCGTCCGGCGCCGCGACTGCACGAGATTCAAGGTGATTTCGTCTATTCGTTCGACCAGCACACCCTGCTCGATGCGGCCTTCGCGCAGAACGACGCGGCCACGACCGTGCAGCGGGAATCGGGATTGATCATCGGCGGCGCGCCGATACCGTTGCCGAGCGCCGCCGCAGGCCCGATCGGGCCGGATACGATCATGACCAGAACGACGCCGCTGCTCAGCTTCCTGCGGTCGAGTTCCGCCCTGGGCGATCAGGATCTGCGCCTCTTCACCGATTCGACCCCGTTCTCGATCAACAAAGTCGGGAGCCTTGCGTCGGGCTACACCGCGGGCTATTCGTCGACGATCGTCAGCGGCGGCGCGTTCTACGGACTCCAGCGGCCGGGCCTGTTCAACGCGGCGTACGGTCTGACCGTCACGGTGCCGACGCCGGAGCCGCGCGTCACGCCGTCGCCCTCGCCGACGCCCGCGCCGTTCGCGTCGCTGATTCCCGTGAGCGCCGCGCCGCCGACGCTCAACAAGCCGGGGCCGACGGAAGAATCCAAGACGTCGCACGACCCTCTCGCCACGTTCTCGTACATCGATTCCATCGACGGCACCGGCTCGTACGAGGACGCTGTGCAAGGCATCGCCTTCGGTACCAATTATTACAAGAATACGTGCGCCTCCGACGTGCTCTACTGCGCGCTCACCTTCCACCTCTTCGGCAGCGGGCAATTCGATTCGGAACAGGCACCGGTGCCGCTGGCGACGCCGCCTCCCAAGAAAGGCGGCGGTCCGCCGGCCGGCGGCGCGCCGTACTCGCCCGTGCTCTACTCGCCGGCCAATACGTCGCAGTCGTTGTTTGCCGGCGAGTCGAGTTCGTTCACGAAGATTCTCTCGGCCAGTGGAACGACTCCGAGTTTCGTGCAGGTGGCCGAGATGCTCGGCGCGCAGCAGGCCGACCAATTCTATTCCCCCGCGGCCGGACAGGTGACCGCCTTTTCGCCCCTGAGCGGACCGCTCGGGCACGCAGTGGTTTCGTACGGAACGGGCTCGCACGAGCACGTCTACTCCGCGGATCTCTTGATGGTGCGCTTCACGTCGCCGTATAACGACGTCTTCACCGACACGTCGTGGCAGGTGCTCGTGCCCTTCGACACCGCGAGCCTGCGCGGCTGGACGTTGAACGCCGGCATTCAAACCGAATCGCTGTCGGACCGGGTCGCGGAACTGCAGCAAGGTTTGGTCACCTCGTACTTTGCGGCCGTCTACCCGAGCGTGACTGCCAAGACGGTCGCGGCGCCGGTGCCTCCGGGACTCGTTCGGCCGCAGACGCAGAATAACGCTTCGGTCTCGTCGCCCACGATCGGTAAGGTCTTTACCGTTCAACTGACCGGCGGTTATCAGAGTGGCTTCGTGTCCACCTGCGCGCCGGCGCCGCGGATCGTCGAGTGCGCGACCGCGCACGACCACTCGGCGACGTGGGCGCTCTTCGCGGCGAAGCAGCCGATCGGCTTCGGCATCGCCAACACCGCCAGCACCGCTATCCCGGGCGACTTAGCCCTGGCTACCACGTCGCGTTATTTCGGTTCGTACGTCAACGCTCCGGGCTCGGTCACCTCGTACATCGCCTACACCCGCTGCATCGGAATCTCCGCCGCCTACACCAACGCCGCCTACCCGACGGGCATACCGCTGCCGCAGAAGGGGGCCACGGTTACCGCCAAGATATATTACCCCATCAGCTTCTTCGGAATCGAGGGCGGCTATTTCAGAACGACGGACCTGCAGAATTCGACGCTCAACCAGTCGGGGTATTACACCATGCTGCGTTTCGGCATCACCTTCAAGAAGCCGGTTCCTGCGCCCGGCTGTCCCGCTTAGCGAGCGCAGACGATGCGCGGTCTGACGCTGCTTCTAGCCGGTCTTCTCATCGGGGTCGTCCCTGCGGCCGCGCCGGCGTCGCCGGCCTACGATCAGCTCGCGGGCAGCCTGGCCCTGATCGGCTATCCGGTCAGCGACGCGAAGCTGACGATCGCGTTCGGCACGGGCTTCTGCGTCAGCACGTCGGCGGCGAAGTCGTATTTCGTAACGGCCAACCACGTGATCAGTGACGGCTTGGGGAACACCGCGAAAAACCTGTTCGCGATCCTTCCGAAGAGCCCGTCGCAGCGCTACAAGGTGACGGTGGTGCGGCACAGCACCGTACCCGACCTCGCGATCGTCTCGATCGACGCGCCGTGTGAGGCGACGGTCAAAGTCAGCCAAGACATTCCCGATAACAACGCCGACATCGGAATTGTCGGATTCCCTTACGTCGAAGTGTGCGAGCAAGCGGGTCTCTGTAGTCCTAAGCTGCTTCTACCCGGCGACCACAAAGGGCAATTGATTCCCGTCTGGGGCAAAGGATCGGTGGATCAAGCCTCGGGCACGTCGTATATCATGTACGAGGGCTCGACGGATCACGGTAATAGCGGCGGCCCCCTCTACGACTTGAAGAACGGGGTGGTGTACGGCGTCGTCGTCGACATCATTCCGGGGTACGCCGACGAAGGTCTGCCGCCTCAGACGACATATAATCGCGCCATCCCGCTCTTAGGCCCCGGCTTCTCGTTCGTAAACGGCGCTCCGGTGACGGTCGCTCTCGACGCGACCGGGGGCAGCGTGCGCGGTTTCATGAACGCGGGCGCCGACCGCTACAAGAATGCAGCGCTCGGCTCGGCGTCGTGCCGCAGGGCGTGGCGCGACCTCGATGAAGGTTACGGCGAATGGGCGCAGCTGCACGGCCGGATCGTATCGTACGCCGCGTTCGTCCGTCAGCCCGCTCACGAAGGCCGCAAAGCGCAACTGCAGCCGCTCACCGTCGAATTGTCCGGACACGAAGCGACGCTGTCGAGCAAATTGCGCGCCGCACTCAAAGCGCTCGAGGCTTCGAAGGCGACCACCATAGTCGGTCCCGCTTCGGAACTAGTCGACGCCGTCGACGCGGGCACGGCCGACGACGCGAGCCTGGCCGCGTCGCTCGGCGCGCCCGCGAAGCCCGGCGAGGAACAACTCGCGAAGCGGCTCGACAAGGCGGCTGAAGACATGGACTCGGTTACCGCGTGCATCTGACCGGGCGTTGCGCGCGCCGGCCCTGAAGCGCTGGTGGACGCGTCGCTCGCCGCGGCAGCGCGCCTTCGCTCTCAACGTGGCCATCGGGGCGGTCATTTCGGTGCTGGCCGGCTCTCTCGAAACCAATGCGGCGGTCGGCAAGGCGCGCGACGCGTTGCTCACTTGGCAGATCGCGCAGTTCGCCTCGACCGACGTCGCCGGCGACATCCTCTGGCTCGACGTCGACGAGTCGACCTACCTGCACTGGCACGCGCCGGCCTTGACGCCGCGCGACAAGCTCTGCCGTTTGATCGACTTCGCCGTGCGCGGGAAAGCGCGCGTCGTGGTCGTTGACGTGGATCTCAGCGAGCCGACGGCGCCGGGCGACGTCACCCCGGTCGAACCTTGCGGCAAAACGCGCGCCGGCGCCGACGCCGAACTCAAGGCGTATCTGCACTCCTACGCGGTAGTCTGCAAGGGCCGTGATGCGCGAGCGGGTTGCCCGCCGATCGTGCTCGTCCGCGAACTGCGCACGTCGTATCGCTCGACGTACGCCGACGGTGCGCCCGCGCATGCCGAACGTCCGCAGTTCTTCGACGACGTAGCCTTCGGCGCGGGCGGCCCCGTCTTTTGGAGTTCGCCCAACTTCGACGTAGACGACGACGCGATGATCCGCCGCTGGCGCCTCTGGGAGCCGCTGTGCGATCCGAACGATGTCTTACCCTCCACCGAACTGCTGGCCGGCGCGCTCTTCGCCGGCACGCCGCCGGATCGCGTCCGCCAAAGCCTGCAAGCCTTCCGGCCCGCCTGCGTTCCCATCGACGGTGCGTCGACCGGCGTCGTCGCAGCCGCCGAACCCGCCGAGAGCGAACTCGACGTCGGCCACCCGCTACGGCTCAGCAGTCGCAACACCGACCGTCGTTTCTTTTATCGGGTCGGTTGGGACAGCGCACGCGGGCGCGCGACGATGGCCGCGTTCGTTCCGGCCGCGCTGGTCACGGACGCCGACGCGCAGCACGCGTTCGATCCGGCCATCGCGGCGGGGCGCATCGTGGTGATCGGCGGCAGTTATCTCGACAACCCCGACTCGCACCGCACGCCGCTGGGCATGATGCCCGGGACGCTCGTCTTGATCAACGCGATTCAGGCGCTCGTGCAGAACGACTCGCTGCGCGAGACGCCGGAGGCTTTGCGCATCGCCGTCGAAGGCGCGCTGATCCTCGTGCTCAGCGCCCTCTCGCTCTATCTCCCGGTCGCGGCCGCGGTTAGCGTATCGATCCTGTTCGTCATCGTGAGCGCCCTGACGTTTGGCTTCGTCTTTCTCAACATGGGGTATTGGATCGATCCGGTGCTTCCGTTGCTGGGCATCTTCATGCACAACCTCTTCGAATTCGGCGTCCACCGTTTCCGTCACCGGAGCAAGCCCGCATGAACGTTTTCGCGGCAATGTCCCTCGCCGCTATCGTCGCCGTCGCGACCGCGGCGCCGGTCGTGAGCCGGTACATCCTCACCTTCACGGGACCGGTTTCGGCTTGGCACGTCGAGCGCGGGACGCAGCGCTTGACGCCCAAGAACGGGCTGCCGCTGCAACCGGGCGACTGCGTGACGCTCGACGGCGCGGGCGGCGCGGCGATGACGCTGGTCGTCGACGGTCGCGAGATCGCGATCGCGGCCAAGAGTCCGCACTATTGCGTGAGCGACCAAGGCGCGCAAAACCCGGTCGTCGCCGCCATCGCGCGCAGCTTCGCCTCGTTCGCCGGCGTCTTCCACGATGCCGAGTCCGATTACGACGGGCAATCCACGACGGCGGCGGTGTCGCGCGGTGTCTCCGCGCCGCACGTGGTCTTTCCGATGCTGGTCCTGAACGATCAGCGCGTCGTCGAGGGCAAGCGCGCGCTCGCGTTGAGTTGGGCCGGCGGCGCGCCGCCGTACGTGGTGAGCGTAGCCGCCGAGGGCGCATCCGGGTCGCTGGTGACGGCGCAGGCCGCGGCCAAGCACGTCCGCCTTCCGGTCGCCGCCTTCGCCCCCGGACCGTACATCGTGCGCGTCAAGGACGCGGGCGGCTTGAGCGGGGAAGCGCATATTACGGTCGTGCCCGCGAGCGCGCTGCCCGCGCAACCGGCCGACCTCACGACGATCCTCGCCGATCCGGGCACGCCTGCCGACGTCCGCGCGGCCTATGCCGCGGCCTGGCTGATGGCCGATCCCAGCAACACCTGGCGGCTGGAAGCCTATCAGCGCGTCGTCGGCCACGAGGGCTCGGAACTCGCCCGCCGGCTGATCCATCAACTCGAAAACGACGGCTGAGCCGAGGGCCGGCCCGTCGCGCGCCGAAGTGCCGAGGGCCGCTGCGCTCCGAAGCGCCGAGGGCCGCTGCGCTGCGCGCCGAAGCGCCGACTATGCGGCCTCTGAGTTACGCTAGCGGACCCAGTCCCTTGCCGCTGATCGGCGAGACGATCGGCGCGCACTTCGCGCGGATCGCCGCGCGTCATCCGCACAACGAGGCGGTCGTTTCGGTCCATCAAGGCGTTCGTTTGACCTATGCGGAGTTGGACGCGCTGTGCGACCGGTTCGCGCGCGGCTTGATGGCGCTCGGCGTGCGTCACGGCGACCGCGTCGGCATCTGGTCGACGAACTCGGTCGAGTGGGTGATCGCGCAGTTCGCGACGCCCAAGATCGGCGCGATTCTGGTCAACGTCAATCCGGCCTATCGCAGTTCCGAAGCGGCTTACGCGCTCGAACAGAGCGGCGTCTCCGTACTCTTGACCCAAGTCCGGCACAAGAGCAGCGAGTACGTCGAGATCTTGCGCGAGGTGCGCGACGGCCTTCCCGAGTTGCGCAGCATCGTGTTGCTCGGTGAAGAAGAGCCGCATGCGCACTTCCCCGGAGCGCTACGCTGGGCCGACGTGTCTGCCCTCGCGGAAGGCGTCGGCGCGCACAAACTCGAGAGTCGCCTCGCCGAAACGCAGTTCGACGAGCCGATCAACGTACAGTACACCTCGGGCACGACGGGCTTCCCCAAAGGCGCCACGCTCTCGCACCACAACATCCTCAATAACGGCTTCTTCATCGGCGAGGGCTGCCGCTACACGCCGGCGGACCGCGTCTGCATTCCGGTACCCTTCTATCACTGCTTCGGCATGGTGCTCGGCAACTTGGCGGTGGTGACGCACGGGGCCACGATCGTCATTCCGAACTACACCTTCGACGCGGCCCTGACCCTCGACGCGGTGCGTTTAGAGCGCTGCACCTCGCTGTACGGCGTGCCCACGATGTTCATCGCCGAACTCGGCCTACCGGACTTCGCCGATTACGATTGCTCCTCGCTGCGCACCGGCATCATGGCCGGCTCGCCGTGCCCGGTCGAGATCATGAAGCGCGTGCAGAGCGAGATGCACATGCCCGAGGTGACGATCTGCTACGGCATGACCGAGACCTCGCCCGTCTCGAAGCAGACCGCGGTCGACGACCCGCTGGACAAGCGCACGGGCACGGTCGGCCGTGTGCACCCGCACCTCGAGGTCAAGATCGTCGACGAACAGGGCCGCATCGTGCCGCGCGGTACGCCGGGCGAGTTGTGCACGCGCGGCTACAGCGTGATGCTCGGGTATTGGAACGATCCGGCGAATACGGCCCAGGCGATCGACGCCGCACGCTACATGCACACCGGCGACATCGCGGTGATGGACGATGAGGGTTACGTGAACATCGCCGGGCGCATCAAGGACATGGTCATCCGCGGCGGCGAGAACGTCTACCCGCGCGAGGTCGAGGAGTTCCTCTACGCCCATCCTGCGATTCGCGACGTCGCGGTCATCGGCGTGCCCGACGAGAAGTACGGCGAGGAACTCTGCGCCTGGATCATCCTGCACGAAAACGCGAGTGCGAGCGAAGAAGACGTCAAGGCGTTCTGCCGGGGCAAGATCGCGCACTACAAGGTGCCGCGCTACGTCAAGTTCGTCCACGAACTGCCCATGACCGTGACCGGCAAGATCCAGAAGTATAAGATGCGCGAGCAGTCGACGCTCGAACTCGGCCTCGCCGCGGCCGCCAAGATCGTCACGGCCTAGTGGAAGCCGTGAGCCCGCGCATGCGCGGAATCGCCAAGTGCGTCGCAGCCCATTGCGTCGCAGCCCATTGCGTAACGGCCCATTGCGGAGCGGCAAATTGCGGCACGGCCTGTTGCGACACGGCCTGTTGCGACACGGCCTGTTGCGGAATCGCCCATTAGTGTTTGTCGGCTATCGGACGGTCGAACTGGGCGACGCCTCCGGATTGACCACGCCCATGGTCGTAATGTATCCAACCGAAGTGGAAGGTCGCAGCGAGCGGATCGGGCCGTATTCGCTCGACGTTGCGCTCGACGCGCCGCCGCTGGGCGGCGACTTTCCGCTGGTGCTGATTTCGCACGGCAGCGGTGGCTCGCCACTGCTCTATCGCACGCTCGCGCGATACCTCGCCTCCGCGGGTTTCGTGGTCGGCCTGCCCGAGCATCCTTTCAACAACCGCAACGACGACGCGTGGGCGGGCACGCTGCGAAATTTGCGCGCGCGGCCGGCCGTGATTCGCAGCGCGCTCGATTGGTTTTTCGCCGACTCCGAGTTTGCGGCGAGCCTGCGGCCGGGAGTAGCCGCGGTCGTCGGTCATTCGCTCGGAGCGTATGCCGCGCTCGCGGCAGCCGGCGGGATCGCGACATCGTTTCCCCGGGAATCCGAGGACGGCCAGGTGTACGAGATCGCCACGCCTCCCGATCCCCGGATAAAGGCCTTAGTCTTGCTCGCGCCCGCAACGGTCTGGTTCGCCGGCGACGCGGCGTTGCGCAAGGTAGCGGTTCCCATCTTGATGCTATCCGCGGAGAGGGACGAACTAACGCGCACGTTCCACGCCCAGATCGTCATCGAGCGGCTACCGGACTTGGCGCAGATCCGGCATCGTGTGGTCGAGAACGCCGGGCACTTTTCGTTTCTGAGCCCCTTCCCCGATGCGATGAGCCGCCCGGGTTTCCGGCCCGCGCAGGATCCGCCGGGGTTCGACCGCGCGCGTTTTCACGACGAACTCAACGCCGAGATCGCCGAGTTCTTGCAGCGCGAACTGCACGCGCCCGAACCCGTCGCGTAAGGCGCGCGCGATGCCCGACGATTCGCTCCTCGACGATCCGCTGCTCGACCGCCGCCTGCTCGAGGCCTTGGAACCGGCGCTCTCGCGACTCGAGGCCGGTTTCGCCGCGCTTCCCGCCGCGCCGGGCGCCGCGTTCGACGTGGTGGCCGCGACTGCCGTGCTCGAAACCGTCGCCGTGCGACTGCGCGACAACTATCCATACTTCCATCCGCTCTATGCGGGGCAGATGCTCAAGCCGCCGCATCCTTTGGCCCGCATGGCCTACGCGCTCGCGATGTGGATCAATCCCAACAATCACGCGCTCGACGGCGGCCGGGCGAGTTCCGCGATGGAGCAGGAGGCCGTCGCGGAGATCGCGCGGATGTTCGGTTGGGAGAATGCGCTCGGCCATCTCTGCGGCGGCGGTACGCTGGCCAACCTCGAAGCGCTGTGGGTCGCGGGGCGCCTGCATCCGGGCAAGGCGATCCTCGGCTCGACGCAGGCGCACTACACGCACCAACGGATTTCGAGCGTGCTCGGTTTAGAATACCGCAGCGTGGCCTGCGACGCGCGCGGCCGGCTCGATCCTGACGCGCTGCGCGCCGAACTCGAACGCGGCGACGTGGGCACAGTCGTCGCGACTATGGGCACCACCGCAACCGGTTCGGTCGATCCGCTGCCCGACGTGCTCCGGCTGCGCGACGAGTTCGGCTTTCGCGTGCATGGCGATGCGGCCTACGGCGGCTATTTCACGCTGGTCTCGGACCTCGAACGTGACGCTCGCGACGCTTTCGATGCGCTAGGCCGGGCCGACTCGATCGTGATCGATCCGCATAAGCACGGCTTGCAACCGTACGGCTGCGGCTGCGTCGTCTTCCGCGACGCATCGGTCGCGGCCCTCTATCGTCACGACTCGCCCTATACGTACTTCAGTTCGGACGACTTGCATTTGGGCGAAATCAGCCTGGAGTGCTCGCGCGCCGGCGCGTCGGCGGTCGCCCTGTGGGCCACGCAACGTCTGCTGCCGCTGGTGCGTGACGGCGCGCTCGCCGGCGGGCTTGCCGCCGGGCTGCGCGCGGCGCGCGCGTTGCAGGCGCGGCTCGCCGCCGACCCGCGTTTCGTGATTGCGTTCGAGCCGCAGTTGGATATCGTGGTCTGGGCCGTCGACGCGCCGAGCGTCTCCGAAGCCTCACGCTTGGCCCGTAGCATCTTCAACGCGGCAGAAGCCCGCGGACTGTATCTCGCCGTGGCCGAATTACCGCTCGCGTTCTTCACCCGGCCGCTGGGCATGGTCGCCGACCGCGACACCATCGTCTGCCTGCGTTCGGTCCTCATGAAGCCCGAGCACCTCGACTGGATCGAGCGCATCGTGGCGCTGCTCGATGCTGCGACGCGCGACGTGCTCTAAAGCCCCAGGTAGGCCTTCTTGACCGTGTCGCTGGCTAGGAGTTCGGCGCGCGTGCCTTCTGTTGCGATGCGGCCGGTTTCGAGGATGTAGCCGCGGGTCGCGAGCGCCAGCGCGCCTGCGACATTCTGCTCGACGAGCAATACGGTCGTGCCGACGGCGCTGATCGCGGCGACGGCGGCAAAGACCTCGGCCACGATCTTCGGGGCTAACCCGAGCGACGGTTCGTCGAGCATCAGCAGCGAGGGTCGCGACATCAAGCCGCGTCCGATCGCCACCATCTGTTGTTCGCCTCCGGAGAGCGTGCCGGCCATTTGGCGGCGCCGTTCGCGCACGCGCGGGAAGAGTGCGTAGACTTCCTCGAGCGTCTCGCGTAACCGCGGACGCGCCCGCGCGGCGTATGCGCCGAGCAACAGGTTCTCCTCGACGCTCATGTCGGGCCAGAGTTTGCGTCCTTCGGGTACTTGGGCGATACCGGCTTCCACCACGCTGGGCGCCGAGGCGCGCGTAACGTCGCGGCCGTCGAAGACGATGCTGCCTGCCGACGGATCGACGAGCCGCGAGATAGCGCGCATCAACGTCGTCTTGCCGGCGCCGTTGGCGCCGAGTAGCGCTACGACCTCGCCGCGCTTGACGTTTAAGGTGCAGCCTTCGAGCACGCGCACTTCGCCGTAACCGACGACGAGGTCGACGATCTCAAGCATGCGCCGCACCTAAATAGGCTTCGACAACGCGCGGGTCGGCGAGTACTGCGTCGGGCGAACCCTCGACGAGCAGACGGCCCTCGACGAGCACGACGAGGCGCGAGCACAGGCCGCGCACTGCGCGCAGGTTGTGCTCGACCATCACGATCGTCGTGCCGCCCGCGTTGATGCCGCGCACCAGTTCGAGCGTCGCATCGGTCTCGGTCGGGTTCAAGCCGGCCAGCACTTCGTCGAGCAGTAAGAGTTTGGGTTCCGTGGCCAAGGCGCGGGCGATCTCTAAACGTTTCAGGCCGGCTAGGGTCAGCGTGCGCGAAGGTGACTCGGCGCGTTCGAGCAGGCCGCAACGTTCGAGCGTCTCGAGCGCAAACCGGCGCGCCGCTTCGTGCGGCGGGCGCGGGCGGCGACCGAAGAAGGCGCCGATCAGCACGTTGTCGAGCACGCTCAGGTTGCGAAACGGGCGCACGATCTGATGCGTCGAGGCGATGCCCGCGCGGCAGATGGCCGAGGTGCGGCCGCCGGCGATCGAGCGGCCCGCGAAGGTGACATTGCCCGCGCTCGGGCGCAAGATGCCCGCGATCAATTTGAAGAGCGTCGATTTGCCCGCGCCGTTGGGTCCGATCAAGCCCAAGATCTCGCCCTCGCGCACGTCGAGGTCGACGTCGCGGACCGCGATCAAGCCTCCGAAGCGGCGGCTCAAGCCGCGCGCGCTCAGGAGTGTTTGCGCCATCGCCGCCGCAAGCCGTTGATGATTCCGAGTAGTCCGGCGGGCTCGAAGAGCACGATCGCGCAGAGCAGCACGCCGAAGACCAGCAGGTCGAGGTTTTGGAAGTTCGCCTCCAACTGTTCGCGGAGCACGGTGAAGACCGCCGCGCCGAGCAGCGGGCCGAGCACCGTGCCTAAGCCGCCGACGATGGGCATCACGACGAGCGAGATCGAGGTCGAGAAGCCGAAAACGGAATCCGGACTGATGAACAGATAGTGCATGGCGTAGACGCAGCCGGCCACGCCGAGGATAAAGGCCGAAATCGCTAACGCCTGCGTCTTGGCCAGGGTCGTGTCGACGCCGAGCGTTTCGGCGGCGTCGGTGTCGGAGCGAATCGCGGCCAAGGCGTAGCCGAAGCGCGAGGACTGAATCCAGGCTGCGGCACCGACCGCGCCGCAGCAGAGTGCGAGCGCCGCATAATACTGCGTCGCGGGCGAGGGCGCGGCCGAGAGCGTCAAACCGCTAGCCCCGCCGGTGAGCGAGGTCCAGTTCAACGCGACCAGGCGCGTCGCTTCGCCGATGCCGATCGTGGCGATCGAGAAGTACGGACCGCGCAAGCGGAACGTGGGCCAGCCGATGATCAGCGAATAGAGTGCGGCGAGCGCCCCCGCGGGCAAGGCGGTCGCCCAGATCGGCCAGCCCTGCGCGACCAAGATCGCGGCGGTGTACGCTCCGATACCCAAAAACGCCGCATGACCGAAGGAGACTTGCCCCGCAAAACCGCCGAGCACGTTCCAGCCTGTGGCCATCGCACCGTAAAGCAGCACGAGGAACGCGACGTCGAGCAGATACTCCGCATTCGGCGCGACCAGCGGCAGCGCGA
>Ga0182012_10002595_pt1 | contig 19493 bp, 15 predicted proteins | sample 612S2SmetaG_FD_120486 | JGI IMG/M metagenome (GOLD analysis project Ga0182012, IMG submission 120486) | Permafrost microbial communities from Stordalen Mire, Sweden - 612S2S metaG | ecosystem: Environmental > Terrestrial > Soil > Wetlands > Permafrost | place: Sweden: Stordalen | collected...
CTGAAGGTGACGACTTTGACGCGCTCGTCGAGCTGCAGCGAGTCAAGGTCGATGCGCCCGTCGTCAGTGATGCCGTACCAGCGCAACGTGGCGCCGGTGCGCCGGGCCAGCTCCTGCCACGGAACCAGGTTGGCGTGGTGCTCGAGCTCGGTGGTGACGATGACGTCGCCGGGTCCCACGGCCCGGTCGAACCGATTGTCGCCCAGCACATATGACGTCAGATTGAGCGACTCGGTGGCGTTCTTGGTGAACACCAGCTCGTCGGCGTCGGCGCCGACGAACGCCGCGATGTCGGCGCGACCCTGCTCGTAGGCGTCGGTGGCCTCCTCCATCAACTGGTGCGCACCGCGATGCACCCCGCCGTTGGAAGTGACCAGGAATTCGCGCTCGGCGTCGAGTACCTGCACCGGGCGCTGCGACGTCGCCCCGGAATCCAAGTACGCCAACTGATTCCCACCGCGCATGACACGCGTAAGAATGGGGAAATCGGCGCGGATCGCCGCCGTGTCCAAGACCGGTGGCCGACCCAGCGAGATCGTCATTATCAGGCCCCTGCGGTCGCCGCTTGTGCGAAGCGCTCGTAGCCGTTCTGCTCGAGTTCGTCAGCCAGCTCCGGCCCGCCGGATTCGGCGATGCGGCCACCCACGAACACGTGCACGTATTCGGGGTGGATGTAGCGCAGGATGCGGGTGTAGTGCGTGATCAACAAAACGCCGCCGTGCTCGGACGCGGCGTAACGATTCACGCCCTCGCTCACGATTCGCAGGGCGTCGACGTCCAAGCCGGAGTCGGTCTCGTCGAGGATCGCGATCTTGGGCCTGAGCAATTCCAGCTGCAGGATCTCGTGGCGCTTCTTTTCGCCGCCGGAGAAGCCCTCGTTGACGTTGCGCTCCGCGAAGGCCGGGTCGATCTCGAGTGCCGCCATCGCGGCCTTGAACTCTTTCACCCAGAGCCGCAGCTTGGGCGCCTCGCCGCGGATGGCCGTGGCCGCTGAGCGCAGGAAGTTCGACACCGAGACCCCGGGCACCTCGACCGGATACTGCATGGCCAGAAACACGCCGGCGCGCGCGCGCTCGTCGATGCTCATCGCCAGCACGTCCGCGCCGTCCAGCGTGATCGATCCCGATGTGACCCGGTATTTCGGGTGACCCGCGATGGCGTAGGACAGCGTCGACTTGCCGGAGCCGTTGGGGCCCATGAGCGCATGCGTCTCGCCGGACTTCACGGTCAGGTCAACGCCGTTGAGGATCGGGATCTCGCGCTCCCCGTCCGTCGCGTTCGGAGTCTCCACGCTGACGTGTAGGTCCTTGATTTCCAAAGTCGTCATGAGGCTGTTGTTCTCGATTCCGTGATTTCCAGTTCGTGTTCGATTGCCGCGGTCAGGCGGTCCCGTATGTCGGGCACCGCGATCTTGGAGATGATCTCGCCAAAGAAGCCACGCACCACCAGTCGGCGGGCCTGCTCCTCGGGTATGCCGCGAGAACGCAGGTAAAACAGTTGCTCGTCGTCGAAACGTCCGGTGGCGCTGGCGTGTCCGGCGCCGACGATCTCCCCGGTCTCGATCTCCAGGTTGGGCACCGAGTCGGCACGCGCACCGTCGGTGAGCACCAGATTACGGTTCACCTCGAAGGTGTCGGTGCCGGTGGCCTCGGCGCGGATCAAGACGTCACCCACCCACACGGTGTGGGCGTCGGGCAACGACGAGGTCGGATCTCCCTGCAGCGCACCCTTGTACAGCACGTTCGATCTGCAGTTGGGCTGAGCGTGGTCGACCAGCAACCGCGATTCGAGGTGCTGGCCGTCGTCGGCGAAATACAGGCCCAGCAGCTCGGCGTCCCCGCCGGGGCCAGAGAACCGGACGGTGGCCGACGTCCGCACTATCTCGCCGCCCAGCGTGACGGCGACGTGTCGCAGCACCGCGTCCTTGCCCAGCCGCGCGTGGTGTGCGCTGACGTGAACCGTGTCGTCGGCCCAATCGGCGATCCACACCACGGTCAGCCGAGCGGCGTCGCCGACGACGAACTCAACGTTGTCGGCATAGGTTCCGCTCCCCCGGTGGTCGATGATGACGACCGCCTCGCCGAGCTCTTCGACCCTGATCTGCAGATGCCCGTAGCCGACCGCGCCTTCGCCGGGCCCGGTCACGTCGATGTTGATCGGCTCAGCCGTCTGGATGTCTCGCCCAACGGTGACCAGCGTCGCGGAGTTGAACGACGAAAATGCCTGCGCTGCAACCCGGTCGGCCGGAACACCACCTTGACCCAGCCGCTCGTCGCCGCGGCGCACGATCTCCACCCGTACGCCGGGCTGTTCGCTAACGGTGATCTCGGCATTGCCGGTGGTACGCGCCGAGCCGTCGTGCAGGCCGCGCAACCGCCGCAGCGGGGTGAACCGCCAGATCTCGTCGCGGCCATGCGGAACCTCGAAGGCGTCGACGTCAAAGGAAGCGAACAACTCTCCCTTGTTGACAGCGGCGTCGTAGGGGGCGACCGTCATCCGACCGAGCCCTCCATCTGTAGCTCGATCAGCCGGTTCAGTTCCAGCGCGTACTCCATGGGCAGTTCCTTGGCGATCGGCTCGACGAAGCCACGCACCACCATCGCCATGGCCTCATCCTCGGTCATCCCGCGGCTCATCAGGTAGAACAACTGGTCCGCGCTGACCTTCGACACGGTGGCCTCGTGGCCCATCGTGACGTCATCCTCGCGGATATCGACGTACGGGTACGTGTCGCTGCGGCTGATCGTATCGACCAGCAGCGCATCACATTTCACGCTGGAGCGTGACCCGTGCGCACCCTTGTTCACCTGGACCAGGCCGCGGTAGGACGTGCGGCCGCCGCCGCGAGCCACCGACTTGGACACGATGTTGCTCGACGTATTCGGCGCCAGGTGCAGCATCTTGGCGCCGGTGTCCTGGTGCTGGTCCTCGCCGGCGAACGCCACCGAGAGCACCTCACCCTTGGCGTGCTCGCCGGTCATCCAGACCGCCGGGTACTTCATGGTGACCTTCGAACCGATGTTGCCGTCGATCCACTCCATGGTGGCACCGGCCTCGGCACGGGCCCGCTTGGTGACCAGGTTGTAGACGTTGTTCGACCAGTTCTGGATCGTCGTGTAACGGCAACGGCCACCGGGCTTTACGATGATCTCGACCACCGCGGAATGCAGTGAATCGGACTTGTAAATGGGAGCAGTGCAGCCCTCTACGTAGTGAACGTAAGCGTTCTCGTCGACGATGATCAGCGTCCGCTCGAACTGGCCCATGTTCTCGGTGTTGATGCGGAAGTAGGCCTGCAGCGGGATGTCGACATGCACGCCCGGCGGGATGTAGATGAACGATCCACCACTCCACACCGCAGTGTTCAGCGCAGAGAACTTGTTGTCCCCAGCCGGGATAACCGTGCCGAAGTACTGCTTGAAGATATCCGGGTGCTCACGCAGCGCCGTGTCGGTGTCGAGGAAGATGACGCCGAGCTTCTCCAGATCTTCACGGATGGAGTGGTAGACGACCTCCGAGTTGTGCACCACCAGGCCCTCGGCGACGAAGTTGTGCGGCCCGTCGACCTCAATGTCATACACCGGTTCCACGGCAAAAGGCTCGATCGACTTCACCCGCTCAAAACCGAGCCATTCGTTGGTGTGCGCACGGATCGTCGTCCCGTGCGAGCTGCTTGACGAATGCATGTATTGCCGGCGGCCGAAGCGGTCGGTCCGCTTGCGGTTGCGACATCCAAGGCGCTCGAAGTCACCGGAAATGCCTAGCCGCCAAGCGGTTTGGATGCGTTCCGGGGCGTGCCGGTAGGGCTGGGTGAACGCCCACGGCCCACCCGCGCGGAGACCGGACAGTTCGGCCAGTTCGCGGGCCTGATTAATCAACGGTTCGTTGGCGCAGGTCAGCATGACCGAACCGCTGCTGTCTGGTTGCACATACCCGTCGGCGTCGACCCAGCCGCCGAGGAAGGCCATCCGTTGATCGCAAGGAAGCCCGTATACCCAGTCGGGCACGCGCTTGGTCAGCGAGAGTCCGGTGAAGCCCAGCGCGACCATCCACTCGGTCAGCGCCTTCGAGTTGACCACGACGCGGTATTCGTCAGCTTCGATGCAACGCAGCCCGAACAGATCCTTGACGACACGGATCAACTCTTCGCGCAGCTCGACATCCGTTGCCGGAATGGCGAACTGGACACGGTAAGTCCTCGTCGAGAGATGCAGATTGCCATCGCCTATGTAAAGGCCCAGCAGCCACATCAGGTCGACAGAGCTCACCGCAGGAGCGGTAAACCCGGCGATGCCCGGAAGTTCAGCCGCAACACCGAAATCGGGAACGGTCCGCGGCACCGCGATGAAGTCGCCCGGCTTGATCTCCCCCACTGTTACCCACCGTCGCGCATAGCGAGCGCGTTGGCGGCCTTCCTTGCGCTCGTCACGCAGAACAAGCATCGGGTGGTTGTCGGTCGCGCGGATGCTGCGTCGCGTCGTCTTGACGGCGTAAGTGAGCCGAGTGTCGGTCTGCGCGGATGCCTTTACCGGCGCGACAACGAATCGCTCGGCGTCCTCGTCGTAGGCGAACACCCGGTCGCCGAATTCGATTTCCTTGATCGGGATCTGCCCACGGTTGGCGGTCCACACCAAGGTGTCACCGGCCACGCACTCGTACTGAGCCGCTACGCCCGACACCAGCCGCTGCTTCTCAGCCTCCGGGATGCCCAGCTTGTCGTAGGTGTTCTTGATGTCCGCGGGCAGATCGTCCCAGGTCGCGGCCTGCTTCTCGCTGGAGCGCACGAAATACTTGATGTTGTCGAAGTGGATGCCCTCCAGGCCGGCACCCCAGTTCGGCATCGGCTTCTTCTCGAATGTCCGCAGCGCCTTGAGCCGGATGTTGAGCATCCACTCCGGCTCACTCTTCTTCGCCGAGATATCGCGGACAACCGCCTCCGACAGCCCGCGCTGGGCGCTGGCGCCCGCGACGTCGGAGTCCGACCAGCCGTAGCCGTATGTACCCAGGGAAGCAATCGCTTCCTCCTGGGTCAACGGCTCGGTAGCCGTGCCGGACTTCTCTGGCGTGAGAGTCATAGGGACGCTCCTTCGGTGCTCGTGGTCTCGTGGCGCGGGCTGGGCGCCGGCGTTAGGGGAACATGGGTAGTGCAGGCGCAGTCGCCGTTGACGATGGTCGCCAATCGCTGCACGTGGGTCCCGAGCACCTCGGCCATGGCCTCGCGCTCGGTTTCACACAACTCCGGAAACTCCTCGGCGACATGGGACACCGGGCAGTGATGCTGGCAGATCTGCACGCCGTGAATAGGGCCCCCCACCCGCGTGGTAGTGGCGACGTAGCCGGCTTTGGTCAACGCGCCGGCGATCCGATCGGCGGCCGCCTCGATGGCTGCTTCGTCGGTGCCGTCGGCTGCCGCAACACCGGTCAGGATGGAGTCGATGCGGCGCCGGGCGAACGTGCGAATCGCGTCCTGCCCGCCGATCTCCCGCAGCTGCCGCATGGCCGCCGCCGCCAAGTCGTCGTAGGAATGGTCGAGCTTGGCTCGGCCGGCCGGGGTCAGCCGGTAACGCTTCGCCGGCCGCCCGCGGCCAACCTGCTGCCACGCCGCCGCGGCCGCCGACTCGGCGTCGCCCGCCTCGATCAGCGCGTCCAGATGACGCCGCACACCGGCGGCCGACAGGCCCAGCTGGTCACCGATTTCACCGGCGGTGATCGATCCGGACTCCAGCAGCAAGCGCACGATGGCGCGGCGAGTGTGGCCATCCGGCACCACGGCAGGCGCCGCCGCGTCGACCGCAGGCGGCGCGGCCAAATCCGAACGCATTTCCACAACACCAGTGTGACGCAATTCCAGCGATCGGTCTAGGAAGGGTGCCCTGAATGAGGGGTTGCGCTGGTCACACCGCGATGATCGGGCGCAGCCGTTCCTGACATGCGGCTACGCTGCTCTGATGGCAGCCCGCCACCACACGCTGAGCTCGTCGATCGCCAGCTTGCACGGCGACGAGCAGGCGGTGGGCATACCGCTCGACGCTGCCGAGCTCACCTCGCTCGCGCACACCCGCCTGTTCGGTGCCACCGGCACCGTCATGATGGCGATCGGCGCGCTGGGCGCCGGAGCGAGGCCCGTCGTCCAGGACCCCACATTCGGGGTCCGGCTGCTCAATCTGCCGTCGCGCATCCAGACGGTGTCGTTGACGATGACCACCACCGGGGCGGTGATGATGGCGCTGGCCTGGTTGATGCTGGGCCGATTCGCGATTGGTAAGCGGCGAATGTCACGCGGCGACCTGGATCGCACCCTGCTGTTGTGGATCCTGCCACTGCTGATCGCACCCCCGATGTACAGCAAGGACGTCTACTCCTACCTGGCCCAGAGCCAGATATCCCAGAACGGGCTCGACCCCTATCGGGTGGGTCCGGCGTCGGGGCTGGGTCTTGGCCATGTGTTCACCCTGTCGGTCCCCAGCCTGTGGCGCGAGACGCCGGCCCCCTACGGCCCGTTGTTCTTGTGGATCGGGCGCGGCATCTCCGAGCTGACCAGGCAGAACATCGTCGCCGCCGTGCTCTGCCACCGGTTGGTGGTTCTGGCCGGGGTCATGCTGATTGTGTGGGCCACCCCGCGGCTCGCCCGGCGCTGCGGTGTCGCCGAGGTCAGCGCGCTGTGGCTGGGCGCGGCAAATCCGCTGCTGATCATGCATTTGGTCGCCGGCATCCACAACGAGGCGCTGATGCTCGGGTTGATGCTGGCCGGCGCCGAATTCGCGCTGCGCGGCATCGATTCGGCGCGGCTGAGGCCCATCTCATGGCGGCCCGGCCCAGACTGGGAACCGCTGGGCATGCTGCTGGCCGGATCCATCCTGATCGTGCTCTCGTCGCAGGTGAAGCTGCCCTCGTTGCTGGCGCTGGGATTCGTCACGGCGGCCTTGGCCTACCGCTGCGGAGGGACTCTGCGAGCACTGCTGCTGGCCGGCGGCGGGATGGCGGCGTTGTCCTTGACGGTGATGGCCCTTGTCGGCTGGGCCAGTGGGCTCGGATTCGGCTGGATCTACACGCTGGGCACCGCCAACGTGGTGCGCAGCTGGATGTCCCCACCGACGCTACTGGCTCTGGGCACGGGGCAGGTGGGGATTCTGCTGGGGCTGGGCGATCACACCACCGCGGTGCTGGCGTTGACCCGTGCCATCGGTGTGCTGATCATCATGGTGATGGTGACCTGGCTGTTGCTGGCCGTTTTCCGCGGCCGGTTGCACCCGATCGGCGGCCTCGGCGTCGCGCTGGGCATCACGGTGCTGCTATTTCCCGTCGTGCAGCCGTGGTATCTGCTGTGGGCCATCATCCCGTTGGCCGCCTGGGCAACCCGCACGGGCTTCCGGGAGGCGGTAATCGTCATCACCCTGGTGGTCGGCATCTTCGGCCCGACGGCCAACGGCGACCGCTTCGCCTTTTTCCAGATCGTGGATGCCACCGTGGCCAGCTCCATCATCGTGGCGTTGATCGTCATGCTGACGTACAGGCGGTTGCCATGGCGGCCGCCCCAGATCAAGAGCCGGCCCACCAACGGCCGGGTCGTCGACGTAGTGCCGGCCCCCGAGACCCCGCGGCCAACGGCAGCGCCGGACGCCTACGCTGATTCCACGTGAGCTCCCCAGACATAGTTGTGCGGCTGCGTGGGGTCCGCAAGCAGTACGGCTCGTTGACGGCCGTTTCGAACCTCGATCTGGATGTGCATGCCGCGGAGGTCCTTGCCCTGCTGGGACCCAACGGCGCCGGCAAGACGACGACCGTCGAGATGTGCGAGGGCTTCGTCCGCCAGGACGCCGGCACCATCGAGGTGCTGGGGCTGGACCCGATCACCGACAACGCGCGCTTGCGGGCACGCATCGGGGTGATGTTGCAGGGTGGGGGCGGCTACCCGGCGGCCCGTGCCGGCGAAATGCTCAACCTCGTCGCCGCTTATGCCGCCGACCCACTAGACCCGCAATGGCTGCTGGAAACGCTGGGGCTTACCGACGCTGCCCGCACCACGTATCGGCGGCTCTCCGGCGGGCAACAGCAGCGGCTCTCGTTGGCGTGTGCCCTCGTCGGCCGGCCCGAACTGGTGTTCCTCGACGAGCCCACCGCCGGTATGGACGCGCACGCGCGGCTGCTGGTGTGGGAACTGATCGACGCGCTGCGCCGCGACGGCGTCACCGTGGTGCTGACCACACACCAACTCAAGGACGCAGAAGAAATCGCCGATCGGCTGGTCATCATCGACCACGGCGCGACGGTGGCCGAGGGTACGCCGGCAGAACTGATGCGCGCCGGCGCCAAAGGCCAGCTGCGCTTCAGCGCGCCACCGCGGCTTGACCTTTCGCTGCTGGCCGCCGCGCTGCCAGAGGGTTACAGCGCCACCGAGATGACACCGGGCGATTATCTGGTGGAGGGTGCGGTTGGCCCGCAGGTGCTGGCGACGGTGACGGCGTGGTGCGCCCAGATCGACGTGCTGGCCACCGACATGCGGGTCGAGCAGCGCAGCCTCGAGGACGTGTTCTTGGATCTGACCGGAAGGCAGGTCCGGCCGTGACGCAGACGAATGAACCGCTGTTCCCCGCGGGAACCTTCACTCCCGACCCGCGGCCAAACGCGGTGCCGCGGATGCTCGCCGCACAGTTCGGCCTGGAGCTGAAGCTGTTGTTGCGCAACGGCGAGCAGCTGCTATTGACCATGTTCATCCCGATCACGCTGCTGGTCGGGATGACGCTGCTGCCGCTCGGCTCGTTCAGCCATCACCGCGCCGCGACATTCGTCCCGGTGATCATGGCGCTGGCGGTGATCTCGACCGCGTTCACCGGCCAGGCGATCGCGGTCGCGTTCGATCGCCGGTACGGGGCACTCAAACGGCTCGGCGCGACCCCGCTGCCGGTCTGGGGAATCATCGCCGGCAAGTCACTGGCCGTCGTCGCCGTCGTTTTCCTGCAGGCAATCATCCTGGGCGCCATCGGCTTTGCGCTCGGATGGCGCCCTGCCCCGGCTGCCCTTGCACTGGGCGCGGTGATCATCGCGCTGGGCACCGCGGCCTTCGCGGCGCTCGGCCTACTGCTCGGCGGCACGCTGCGGGCGGAGATCGTCCTCGCGGTTGCGAACCTGCTGTGGTTCGTCTTCGCCGGGCTGGGCGCGCTGACCATCGAAACCAGCATGGTCCCGCCTTCGGTCAGATGGTTGTCACGGCTCACCCCGTCGGGCGCATTGAGCGAAGCGCTGTCGCAGGCGATGACCCTATCCATGGATTGGCTCGGGGTTCTCGTCCTAGTTGCGTGGGGCGGGGTGGCCGCGCTCGCCGCGCGACGCTGGTTCCGCTTCACCTGAACTCAGCCGGCCCTCCGGCTCGCGACGTATAACTCACGCACAAGACACGCCCCGACGCGGGTGTGCGTGGTTTATGTCTCAGTGCACGCCCCTACGATCGGGCGATGCCCGTCAGCCTGCGTGTCCAGCGGGTGATCGCCGCGATCGTGATCCTCACCCAGGGCGGTATCGCCGTCACCGGCGCGATCGTCCGCGTCACCGCGTCGGGTCTGGGGTGCCCCACCTGGCCACAGTGTTTTCCGGGCAGCTTCACCCCGGTGGCCGTCGCCGAGGTGCCGCGCATCCATCAGGCGGTCGAATTCGGCAACCGGATGATCACGTTCGCGGTGGTGATCGCGGCGGCGCTGGCGGTACTGGTCGTCAGCCGTGCGCACCGGCGCATCGAGGTCCTGGTCTATGCCTGGCTGATGCCGGTGTCGACGGTCGTGCAGGCGGTAATCGGCGGCATCACCGTGCGCACCGGGCTGCTGTGGTGGACCGTGGCCATCCACCTGCTGACCTCGATGACGATGGTGTGGCTGTCGGTGCTGCTCTACGTCAAGGTGGGCGAACCCGACGAGGGAGTCGTACGGGAGCGGGTGGCCCGGCCGCTGCGCGCGCTGACGGCGCTGACCGGGCTGAACCTGGCTGCGATTCTGGTGACGGGCACGCTGGTGACCGCGGCCGGTCCGCACGCGGGCGACCGGAGCCCGAGCCGGACGGTGCCGCGTCTGGAAATCGAGATCACCACCCTGGTGCACATGCATTCCTCGATGCTCGTCGCATACCTCGCCCTGCTGGTCGGCCTGGGCTGCGGGCTGCTGGCGGTCGGAGCCCCCCGGGCGGTGATGGTGCGGCTGGGCGTGTTGTTCGCGCTGGTATGCGCCCAGGCGGCCGTGGGCACCACGCAGTACTTCACCGGCGTGCCCGCCGCGCTGGTCGCCGTCCACGTGGCGGGCGCTGCGGCCTGCACGGCGGCCACCGCGGCGCTATGGGCCTCGATGCGAGAGCGGGCCGAGCCCCAGCCGGTCCAAAGCTGACTCCACGCAAACCGCGAACTGGCGCTGAGCAAGGTCGCGGGTGCCGGCGTCCAACCGCCGCCATCCCAGCGACGGGTCCACCAACTGCAGTTCCAGCACCCGGCTACCGATCAGGTGGACCCGCGCATAGAGCAATTCAGCCGGGTTGGCGGCGACCGCCAGCGCGGCGGCACCGACATCCCAGATTTCGAAGTCGGGCTCCGCTTGATGCGATACACCGTCTTGCGTGGTGAACGCATGCGACGGCGCTCCCCCGAGAAAGACCAGCACGGTTTGTGGATCCACACCACCGGGCTGCACCAACACGCGGTGGCCGGCATCGTGCAATTCCGCGACGTGCGCGGCGGCGGCGGACCGGTCGCTGAAACACCGAGTGCCGGTGCCAACGGTCGGGCTGACGAACACGCTGCGGGTGTGTGGCAACTTGATCCGCTCGCCCGCCGCGTACACCTCGCCGGGAACCGTCGGCACCCCGCGGTGCGCCAGGTCCGCCAAGTAGCGCCGGTCGACGTTCCAGGACACCACCGCCGGCGGGTTCAGCAGATTCTGCACCCCGGTGGTCCAAGACAGGAACTCGTCGAGGCGACTCGGGTAATCGTGGGTGGCACGCAGAATCACCAGATCAGCGCCACCGACTTCGGGATCGTCCCACGACATCCAACGAGCGTGTAGACCGCGCTGCCGCAGCGCGTCAACCAGGGCGGCGTCGTCGCCGTCACCGGTTACTTGCTGCGGACAACCCGCCAAGACGATGCGGGGATGAAAGACGTCGGGCCGCGCAAGCTTCATGCACCGGCATGATATCGATATGCACGCAATCGAAATCACCGAAACCGGCGGTCCCGAAGTTCTGCGCTACGTCGAAGCGCCGCAACCCACGCCCGGCCATGGCGCGCTGCTGATCAAGGCCGAAGCGATCGGGGTCAACTTCATCGACACCTATTTCCGCTCGGGGCAGTATCCGCGCGAATTGCCGTTCATCGTCGGCTCCGAGGTGTGCGGCACCGTCGTCGGCCTCGGCGAGGGGGCCGAGAGCGGCGGGATCGGCATCGGCGACCGCGTGGTCACCGCCACGGCATCCGGTGGCTACGCCGAATTTGCCACTGCACCAGCATCTTTGACTGTCAAGGTGCCAGATGGAGTGAGCTCTGACGTGGCTGCCTCGGTACTGCTGAAGGGCCTGACCGCGCAATACCTGCTGAAGTCGGTGTACCCGGTGCAAAGCGGCGACGACGTGCTGGTGCATGCCGGCGCCGGCGGGGTCGGCCAGATCTTGACGCAGTGGGCCCATCACCTCGGCGTCCGAGTGATCAGCACCGTCTCGACGCCGGAGAAGGAGCGGCTGTCCAGGAAGGCGGGAGCCGACGAAGTGCTCCCCTACCCCGAGGATTCCGCCGGGTTCGGCCAGCAGATTCGCGAGCTCACCGGGGGCGCTGGAGTGGCGGCGGTATACGACGGCGTCGGCGCGACCACGTTCGACGCCAGCCTGGCCAGTCTGGCCGTCCGCGGGACACTGGCGCTGTTCGGCGCCGCCAGCGGACCCGTTCCGCCTGTCGATCCACAGCGCCTCAACGCGGCCGGCTCGGTGTATTTGACCCGGCCGTCGCTGGCCCACTTCATCCGCACCGGCGCGGAGTTCAGCTGGCGGGCCGCTGAGCTGTTCGACGCGATCGGCGAGGGCGCCGTCACCATCGAAGTCGGCCATCGTTACCCGCTGGCCGAAGCTGCCCGCGCCCACCAAGACCTGCAGGGCCGCAAGACCGCCGGCTCGATCGTGTTGCTGCCCTAACGCTTGCCGCATCTGCCACACGAGCTTCTCGGGAAGGCGGCACGATCATTGCCCGGCTTCCAGCGACAGCCGCGCCGCGCTGTCGACCGCCACCGAGGTTGTCGCGGTGAGGTGGGCAAACATCGTGCCGGCGCCCCGAGAGAGCCATGTTGCGGATGTGATTTAGCTGGCGTCAGAACAGCGTCGGCAAAGAGATCACGGAGTCCACCGCCAACGCACAGAACACCACCGCGAGGTAGTTGTTCGACTGCAGGAACAGACGCAGGGGCTTGACCGTCTCGCCGGCGCGGACCCCGGCGTACAGCTGATGGGCCATCGCCAAGAACCACACCCCGGCCAGCACCGCCACAGCCGCGTACAGCCAGCCCGCCGCCAGCGCCAGCACCAGCGTCGCCAGCACGGTGAGCCAGGTGTAGATCAGGATCTGCTTGGTGACCTGTCGTTCGGTCGCCACGGCCGGCAGCATCGGGACGCCCGCCGCTTTGTAGTCGTCCTTGTACCGCATCGCCAGGGCCCAGGTGTGCGGCGGCGTCCAGAAGAAGATGATCGCGAACATCGCCAGGGCCGGCCAGCCGATGGTGCCGGTGACCGCTGACCAGCCGATCATCACCGGCATGCAGCCTGCCGCGCCTCCCCACACCACGTTCTGTGACGTGCGGCGTTTGAGCAACAACGTGTAGACGAACACGTAGAACGCGATGGTGGCGATGGCCAGCAGGCCGGACAACAGGTTCGTCGTCCACCACAGCCAGAAGAACGAGCCCACACTGAGCACCAGCCCAAACACCAACGCATTGCGCACCGGCACCGCGGCCCGCGCCAGGGGCCGGCGTGCGGTCCGCTTCATCAGTTTGTCGATGTCGGCGTCGGCCACGCAGTTGAGGGTGTTGGCCCCGCCGGCGGCCATCATCCCGCCGATCAACGTATTGAGGATCAGCAACGGATTCACCGCGCCACGGTGGGCCAGCAGCATCGCAGGTATAGCGGTGACCAACAGCAGCTCGATGACTCGCGGCTTGGTCAACGCCAGGTATGCCAGCACCGTACCGGTTACCCGGCTCGGCGCGACGCGCCCGCGAACGCTCACGCAATAACTCCTCGGGGTCGCAGCAGGGCGCAGCATCTACTACACAAGATGGTAGACCGGGTGCCCGCCTCAGCCCGCCCGCAGGGTCTGTTCATCTAGATTTTCCCGGGATGACGGCTCCCGTTCCAAAGTTGACGCCGCCAGCGCGTATTTTCAGGTCCGCCGGCCGTGGATACCCTAAATCCCGCGCTGCAAACGCTGGTGTTCCGGCACTAGGCTGAAGATCGATCAGTTGACGAGGCAAGGACTGCGTCTGTGACCACACTCGAAGAGATCTCCACGCTTACCCGCCCGCACCACCCGGACGACTGGGCCGAGATCGACTCGGTCGCGGTCGACACGGTTCGGGTGCTCGCCGCCGACGCGGTGCAAAAAGTCGGCAATGGCCACCCCGGGACGGCGATGAGCCTCGCCCCCCTGGCCTACACCCTGTTTCAGCGCGCGATGCGCCACGACCCGAGCGACCCGCACTGGCTGGGCCGCGATCGTTTCGTGCTGTCGTGCGGCCACAGCAGCCTGACCCTCTATTTGCAGCTCTACCTCGGCGGCTTCGGCCTGGAGCTGTCCGACATCGAGGCGCTGCGCACCTGGGGTTCCAAGACTCCCGGTCACCCGGAGTTCAGGCACACCAAAGGCGTTGAGATCACCACCGGCCCGCTCGGCCAGGGCCTGGCGTCAGCCGTCGGCATGGCGATGGCGGCGCGCTACGAGCGCGGCCTGTTCGACCCCGACGCCGCGGCGGGAAGCAGCCCCTTCGACCACTTCATCTACGTGATCGCCTCCGACGGCGACATCGAAGAGGGCGTAACTTCCGAGGCGTCGTCGCTGGCGGCCGTCCAGCAGCTCGGCAACCTCATCGTGTTCTACGACCACAACCAGATCTCCATCGAGGACGACACCGATATCGCGCTGTGCGAGGACACCGCCGCCCGCTACCGCGCCTACGGCTGGCACGTGCAGGAAGTTGAAGGCGGCGAGAACGTCGTCGGCATCGAGGAGGCCATCGCGAAGGCGAAATCAGTCACCGACAAGCCTTCGTTCATCTCGCTGCGCACCATCATCGGCTTCCCAGCGCCCAAGCTGATGAACACCGGCAAGGCGCACGGCTCGGCCCTCGGCGACGAAGAGGTGGCCGCCACCAAAAGAATTCTGGGATTCGATCCCGACAAGACATTCGAGGTCCGCGAGGAAGTCATCACCCACACCCGCGGACTGGTGGCCCGCGGCAAGGAAGCCCACGCGAGCTGGCAACCGGAGTTCGAGGCGTGGGCCAAGCGCGAGCCCGAACGCAAAGCGCTGCTGGACCGGCTGCTCGCCCAGGAGCTGCCCGAGGGCTGGGACGCCGACATTCCGCACTGGGAGCCGGGGTCCAAGCCGCTCGCCACCCGCGCCGCCTCCGGCGAGGTGCTGTCCGCGGTGGGACCGAAACTACCCGAGCTGTGGGGCGGCTCGGCCGACCTGGCGGGCAGCAACAACACCACCATGAAGGGTGTCAAATCCTTTGGTCCGCCGTCGATTACGACCAAGGACTACACCGCGGACTGGTACGGCCGCACCCTGCATTTCGGCATTCGCGAGCACGGGATGGGTTCAATCCTTTCCGGCATCGTGTTGCACGGCCCCACCCGGGCTTACGGCGGCACCTTCCTGCAGTTCTCCGATTACATGCGGGGGGCGGTGCGACTGGCAGCGCTGATGGATATCGACACCATCTACGTGTGGACGCACGACTCGATCGGACTCGGCGAGGACGGTCCGACGCATCAGCCCATCGAGCACCTCGCGGCGCTCCGTGCCATCCCCCGGCTGTCGGTGGTGCGCCCGGCCGACGCCAACGAGACGGCGTATGCCTGGCGCACGGTGCTGGCCCGCGGCGCGACCAGCGGTCCGGTCGGGCTTATCCTCACCCGCCAGGGTGTGCCGGTGCTGGAGGGCACCAGCGTCGAGGGCGTCGCTCGTGGCGGCTACATCCTGAGCGACGCCAGCGAAGCCGGCGAAGAACCTGATGTTGTCTTGATCGGTACCGGTTCCGAGGTCCAGCTTGCGGTGGATGCTGCGAAGTTGTTGGCGGACAAGGACATTATCGCGCGCGTGGTTTCGATGCCGTGCGTGGAATGGTTCGAGTCGCAGTCGAGTGACTACCGCGACAGCGTGCTGCCCCCGACGGTGTCGGCCCGAGTTGCCGTCGAGGCCGGGATCGCGCAGTGCTGGCACAAGTTGGTGGGCGACACCGGAAAGATCGTGTCGATCGAGCATTACGGCGAATCCGCCGACGCCAAGACCTTGTTCCGTGAATTCGGCTTCACCGCTGAAGCCGTCGCTGCGGCGGCGGAAGAAGTAATAGACAACTGAGAAAGGTGATTCAAATGACCAGTCAGAACCCCAACCTTGCCGCGCTCAGCGCCGCGGGGGTATCCGTTTGGCTGGACGACTTGTCGCGGGACCGGTTGAAATCCGGCAACCTGCAGGAACTGATCGACACAAAGAGTGTCGTCGGCGTGACCACTAACCCGTCGATCTTTCAGAACGCATTTGCACACGGCAACGCCTACGACGCCCAGATCGCGGAGCTGGCCGAGCGCGGCGCCGACGTGGACGCCACCATCCGCACCATCACCACCGACGACGTGCGCACCGCGTGCGACGTGTTCGCTCCCCAGTGGGAACACTCTGATGGAATCGACGGCCGGGTGTCGATCGAGGTCGACCCGCGCCTCGCGCACGAAACCGACAAGACCATCGCGCAGGCCATCGAGCTGTGGAAGATCGTCGATCGCCCGAATCTGCTCATCAAGATCCCGGCCACCAAGGCCGGCCTGCCGGCCATCACGGCCGTTCTCGCGGAGGGCATTTCGGTCAACGTCACACTCATCTTCTCGGTCGAGCGGCACAAAGAGGTGATGGACGCTTACCTGGCCGGCCTGGAGAAGGCCGGCAAGGCCGGACACGACCTGTCCAAGATCCACTCGGTGGCATCGTTTTTCGTCTCCCGAGTGGACACGGAAATCGACAAGCGACTCGAGAAGATCGGCCCGGACGTGGCGCTCCAGTTGCGCGGTGAGGCCGGGGTGGCCAACGCTCGGCTGGCCTACGCCGCCTACCAGGAGGTCTTCGACAACGGAGCCCGCTACCAGGCGCTCAAGGCCAAGGGAGCCCGGGTGCAACGCCCGTTGTGGGCTTCGACCGGCGTCAAGGATCCCGCCTACTCCGACACCCTCTACGTCACCGAGCTGGTCGCCCCGTACACGGTCAACACCATGCCGGAGAAGACGATGGATGCCGTCGCCGATCACGGCGTCATCAGCGGTGACGTGATCAGCGGCACCGCTGAATCGTCTCAGGCGGTGTTCGACAAGCTGGCGGCAGCCGGGATCGACCTGACCGACGTGTTCCTGGTGCTGGAGAACGAAGGCGTGGAGAAGTTCGAGGACTCCTGGACTCAACTGCTTACCGAGACACAGAAGCAACTGGACTCATCCGACAAATGAGCTCCGCCGGCGACGGTCCCGATGTCGGGCAGTGGCGTAATCCACTGCGCGACAAGAAGGACAAGCGCCTGCCGAGGATCGCCGGCCCGTGCGCCATTGTGCTTTTCGGCGTCACCGGCGACCTGGCCCACAAAAAAGTGGTGCCGGCGGTTTACGACCTGGCCAACCGCGGCTTGCTGCCACCCAACTTCTCGCTGGTGGGCTTTGCGCGACGCGACTGGGATCACGACGCTTTCGCCCAGGTGATACTCGACGACATCAAACAACACAGCCGCACTCCTTTTCGCCAGGCGATATGGGAGCGGCTGGCCGACGGATTGCGGTTCGTCCAGGGCACCTTTGACGACGATGCCGGGTTCAACCGGCTGGGCGAGACCCTGGACAAGCTCGACGCCGAGCGCGGTACCAACGGCAATCATGTTTTCTACCTGGCGATCCCGCCCAAGTCGTTTCCGGTGGTGTGCGAACAGTTGCACAAGTCAGGGCTGGCCAACCCGAACGACGACAGCTGGAGCCGGGTCGTCATCGAGAAACCCTTTGGTCACGACTTGAAGAGTGCATGCGAGCTCAACCATGTGGTCAACTCCGTGTTCCCGGAGGAGTCGGTGTTCCGGATCGACCACTATCTCGGCAAGGAGACGGTGCAGAACATCTTGGCGCTGCGGTTCGCCAATCAATTCTGGGATCCGATCTGGAATGCGCACTACGTCGACCACGTGCAGATCACCATGGCCGAAGACATCGGACTCGGCGGACGGGGTGGCTATTACGACGGCATCGGTGCCGCCCGCGACGTCATCCAGAACCACCTGATACAGCTGCTGGCGCTGACCGCGATGGAAGAGCCTGTCAGCTTCAAACCGTCGGCGTTGCAGGCCGAGAAGATCAAGGTGCTATCGGCCACCCGACTCGCCGAACCACTCGATGTGACCAGCAGCCACGGTCAATACGCGGCCGGCTGGCAGGGCGGCGAGAAAGTGGTCGGCCTGCTCGACGAGGAAGGCTTCTCCAAAGATTCCACCACCGAGACCTTCGCGGCCATCACACTCGAGGTCGACTCCCGCCGCTGGGCCGGCGTGCCGTTTTACCTGCGAACCGGAAAGCGGTTGGGCCGAAGGGTGACCGAGATCGCGCTGGTCTTCAAACGCGCACCGCACCTGCCGTTCGACGCCACCATGACGGACGAACTCGGCGCCAATGCGCTGGTGATCCGGGTGCAACCCGACGAGGGAATCACCTTGCGGTTCGGGTCCAAAGTGCCGGGCAACGCGATGGAAGTCCGCGATGTGAACATGGACTTCTCCTACGGCTCGGCGTTCGTCGAGGATTCGCCAGAGGCCTACGAGCGGCTGATCCTGGATGTAATGCTCGGCGAGCCATCCCTGTTCCCGGTCAACGCCGAAGTCGAATTGGCCTGGGAAATACTCGATCCCGTCCTCGACCACTGGGCGCAGATCGGCAAGCCCGATCCGTATGAATCGGGCACCTGGGGCCCCGAGTCGGCGTTCGAAATGCTGCGCCAGACCGGACGGGAATGGCGGCGGCCATGATTGTCGATCTGCAAGACACCAGCACCAACGCTGTCAACAAGAAGCTTGACGAGCTGCGCGAACAGGCCGGCGTCGTCACGATGGGCCGAGTGGGAACGTTCATCATCAAGTCAGACAACGAAGCCCTGCTCGAGGAATCGATCGAGGCCGCCAACGCCGCGAGCCACGAACACCCGAGCCGTGGCCTCGTCGTGGCGACTGGCGACGCGAACCTCGCCGAGGCTCGGCTGGATGCGCAGATTCGCGTCGGTGGTGATGCCGGCGCGGGAGAGATCGTGGTGCTTCGGCTTTCCGGACCACTCGCGGGTCACGCGAACAGCGTCGTCACGCCTTTCCTGCTGCCCGACATTCCGGTGGTGGTGTGGTGGCCCGACGCCGCGCCTGCGGTGCCCGCTCAAGACCCGCTGGGCCAGTTGGCAATTCGACGGATCACGGACGCGACCAACTGCACCGATCCGCTGGCGGCAATCAAGAGCCGGCTAGCCGGATACACCGCCGGCGACACCGATCTGGCCTGGAGCCGGATCACCTATTGGCGGGCGCTGTTGACCTCGGCACTAGACCAGAAGCCGCACGAGCCAATCGAATCGGCACTGGTTTCCGGATTGAAAACCGAACCCGCGCTCGACGTCCTGGCCGGCTGGCTGGCCAGCCGCATCGACGGCCCGGTGCGCCGCGCGGTCGGTGAGCTCAAAGTCGAGCTGGAACGCAAATCCGAGACTATTACCCTGAGCCGGCCGCAGGAGGGTACGACCGCGACCCTGAGCCGGACTGGCAAATTGGACGCCCTGGTTCCGTTGGCGCGCAGGGAAACTCGCGAGTGTCTCGCGGAGGACCTGCGTCGGCTGGATGCTGACGAGATCTACTTCGCAGCGCTCGAAGGAATCGACAAGGTGCAATACATATGATCACGGTCGTCGACACCTTCCCGAACAGCGACGCCCTGGTTGACGCCGCCGGCAAGCGACTGGTCGAAACCATCCAGAATGCCGTGGTGGCCCGGGGCCGGGCACTGATCGTGCTGACCGGCGGCGGCAACGGTATCGGGCTGCTGCGGTACCTCGCCGCGCCGGGACACCAGATCGACTGGTCCAAGGTGGACCTCTTCTGGGGCGACGAGCGTTACGTTCCCGAGGACGACGACGAGCGCAACGACAAACAGGCGCGTGAGGCGTTGCTCGACCACATCGACATCCCGTCCAGCCACGTGCA